>Ga0307515_10019927_pt1 | contig 12016 bp, 8 predicted proteins | sample 17_EM_MG_FD_194513 | JGI IMG/M metagenome (GOLD analysis project Ga0307515, IMG submission 194513) | Populus trichocarpa ectomycorrhiza microbial communities from riparian zone in the Pacific Northwest, United States - 17_EM | ecosystem: Host-associated > Plants > Roots > Unclassified | place...
CTGTAAAGTGGCCGGCCGGAGGGAGAGTTGCCGTCGTGAATGTTACGAGTTCGCTAGCTAGGATTAGTCGTGAATGATATGAACTAGCTAGAGTAGTTGTTTTCGTGCTCGAGAGTAGTTGTTTTCAGGAGTTAAATTAGAAGCTTTAACAATTCCAAGAGTATTAGACTCCTTGAATTGAATTATCACAGTAATTCCATTGCTAAGAAGAATATATATCGACGTGCACCAATAATTGAAAAGACGATACAGCAATTTCACCAGACTTTGATCATTAATTTGTCGTGATTGAAGGCATGCATGTTCTTCTCATTCTTTATGTAATCTTTTTGGCTGATAAATGACGGTACATGAAAAGCAAAGATTTAAATAACCAGTAATGGACACTAGCTCGTCTTTCTGTTTCACACACCACCATGATCACAATCACTAAAGGCATTAATGCCCAAACCAGTTTCTATAAAACCCATACCTAGTTAGCACCTGCTAAACCTTCAAGAAAAGCAATCATGGGTTTCGCGTAGGATTCACGTTCATGCAGTAACCTTTGCCAGGCTTGAAGATTTTGTTTTCCACGTATGATGATTCTCTCTTTCTCTTACTTTTCTATCTATCTTGAAACATTCTCTTATGATGATCAATCACCAAGTGTATATAACCTGCGACACCATTAATGGATGGAGAGTGTGGCTTTGAGGCTGTCTTGTGAGCATAGTAGGGGTATCATATTCTTACATGAAAAGCAAGCAGCATGTTGAAGATGCATATATATATGATAACAGAAATATTTAGATTTGGTTTGGCAAGTACATGGGGAGATAATAAAGTCTTCTTTCTTGGATTCTTAAGGAATTTGATTCTCATTCTGTTCTTCCTTTTTTTGTACTATTTATTCATAGATTTGGTGCTTAACTTGGATCATCGTTGATAAATTTTGGAAGAGATCGAGTTGTCGTCTTCACTATCTTGAGGTAAGATCTTCTTTCACGCCCTCTTTACATATGTATCGTATGGATTTTGTTTTGTTTTTTTTTCTTGGTAGTACAAGAGAAAACCTGCCTCTTCGCACCCATGCACAGGGAGTTAGGTTAGCATTTGGTTTAGTTTTTCGTGAAATGGCCATTTCAGGTGCTGCGCATCAAAAACGAAGCCAAAAGTACTAAAGTGCTGGGAAGATTGTGGTTTCATTGCAGACCCTCTTTGCTTCTTTGTTGTCAGGTGAGGACTGAGGAGGTTAGAGAGGAGGCTTTTACGTCCTCTTTCCCTACATTTTTTTCCACTTTTATTATCCTTATTTTTGCTCTTCTGGGCTTCACTGTTTCATGACAACATGCCCCCGTGACCTCACAATATATATATAGATATATATATAAAAGCTCTACAGTAAGAAATTTTATTCCCCTCCCGTGAATTTGTGCAGTTCAGATCAGGCCAGTTTATGTCGTGACACTTACACTTTGTAGGCCAATATTTATATTTGTCTTTCCTTGATGGGCTACCATTTACAAATTTCAGTCCTTTTTTTAAGGATATCCTCCACAATCGTCTCCGAGCAGCGTTTCCTGGCTCTGCTACGTTGATTGCTTTCTTTCTTTCTTTATTTTTTTTATCGATTGATAATTTTGCTCTGAATGTGTTTGGGATAGAAATATGGTGATGTGTAGTTTGTTTTTTTAAGATTAATAAAGAAAAATTAAAAAAACATGTAAAATTTATTTTTAACAATGATTTTTGTGCATTAAATATATATTGTATATTAAAAAAAAGCCATCACATCCAATGGTATCACACTTTCAAACCTCTGTTTTAGTACTAGTTTGCTATGCTTGTAATCGTGTTTCGAATGAGATTGGGTGAAATTTAAATTTTAAAAAAAATATATTTATTTTAATATTTTTAAATTGTTTTGATGTGTTAATATTAAAAATATTTTTTTTAAAAAAAATATATATATTATTTTAATATATTTTAAAATAAATTAAAAATTAAAAATAATCAGTACTGCATTCTCAAACACCTTTTTTTATCATCAATCAAATGTTAATAATACATCGTTATGTTGCCTGTTTGGAAGTGTGGTTGCAGTTATTTTTCAAAATATTTTTCATGTAAAAATGTATTAAAATAATATTTTAAAAAAAAAAAATTTATTTTTAAGATTAGTGCATTCAAACAATCCAAAATATATAAAAATATTAATTTATAATAAAAAAATATTTAAAAATTTTAAGAACATGAGTTGGCATGATATTTTAAAGACACCGAGACATTTGTTGTAAATAAGTTATTCTCACTTTTCTTGTTTACATATACTAATTCAGATATCATTAATTTATTTTAAATTAAATACAATCAGTTTAATCTTGATATGAACAATTAACTCGAGGATATTTTATCATAGAGGGAAAAATATTATTTTTAAGAGTATAGTTTTTCATTTGAGTTGGATTTATCTAATTACATGAAAAAACGAAAAAAACATTTTAAGTTAAATTTCTGGACTCTTCAATTGTTCGTACCCTTGTTCTTACAAATCAAGTATTTTTTTTTTCATTAAATTATACTTTTTGCAAATATCAGAAAAGAAAAACACTTTTTTTTTTATGAACACGTTATTTGTGGGTGTGCTTTAATCTGCTCCGCCATGAGCACCGGCAACATCGATTAGCTTTTGATCAACACAGTCACGTTGTCTGCTATCAAACACAGAAAATAAGGAAATGAAATCCACTGTAACAAATCCGATTATGATCTTCATAATCCGATCATGATCTTCATAATTAATTCCCATTCAATTCTGATCCTTCACCAAAAACCCACCTACGAATCCATCCCTTTATGCTGATACAAAGCACGGAAAAAACAAAAAAGGAGGCAACTTTCCTTCTTTCTCAGCTTATATATGTATATAATGGATGTTTGCCTGTTTTTGCCTTTGGTTCATCATCTTGGAGTTTTGGCTTGTCTGCTCTCTCTTGACAACTCCATGTAAGCAACCCATTCCCTTCTCTGTGTTTAATTTGGTTGTTGCTAACAGGAAAGTTAAGCATCGTCTTTAGAGCCATGAGTTTTTTACTGGTTCAAGATTGTCCTTTCCTAGGTGATGGTGATGATGATGGTCAACTTGTATAAAAAACGGACAGATTTTCCAACAATTCAACGGTCTAGATTGGGATTTGTGATTTGCATGTTTCTAAATAGCCATTTGATCTTAGATGTTTTTTTAAAAAAATTTCTCTGGTAAAAGAAACGGGATAGTGAGGATTAAAATTATATGTTTTTTTATGTATTTTTTATTTTGAAAATATAGAAATTCTTTCATAAAAGAATTATATTCGATTTTATGCTTTATGTTTTATATTTTCAATCAATTATGTTTATATATATATATATATATATATTATCTTGAAACATATATTATATGATATTTTTTTGGCAGCCATCCTCATAAATTCAAATCCAAAATGATAAGTATGTCCATTGATGATGTGATAAAAGTGCAACGTCAGCCTCTCTTTTTTCAAACAAAATAATGTCAGCAGCACACAATTTGACATTTATGTTAATTACAAAAGTATAGATCTTGTTAAAGTACATATACATTTTAAGGTGCTCATAATTATTGGCAATTTACATAACGTTAGTTCATGTATTCTATCCAAAAAAAAAAACATTTAAGGACTAAATTATAGTTTATTGGAAGGAGGAGTTTGGAAGTTCGGTTTTACTTGCGGTTTAAAGTATTTTTAATTTAAAAATACATCAAAACAATATTTTTTTTATTTTTTAAAAATTATTTTTAACATTAACACATCAAAACGATCTAAAAAAATTAATTTTAAATAAAATATAAAAATAAAAATTTTAAACTTTTTAGAAAATATTGTTCCAACTGTATTTTCAAACACTGTTTATATATATTGGTTGATTTGCAGCTGTCCCTTTTTAAAAAAAAATTACATTAATAATTTTAAGTGTTTTTTTCCGAATTGATGGAAATTCTTGTAGTTAGGATGTCAAGTTGGAATTGAAGGACTTTTCCCCTTCTGGATTATTATTATAGAGAGAAATTAATTTTAAATTTGAAATAATTTATTGGACATGTTAAAAATGTCTGATCTTATGAGCTTCGAGTTAAAAATCATTTTAATAGAGTTATTTAAGCCATGATTTGTATTTATTTAATTTTAAAAGATTATTCAACTGATTTTCCTACACATGTTTCATACTCGTAGTAAACGCTGATAGGGATGGCACTTTGGATACACATCAGATTTTTTTTTATATTTTTTCCAACCATTGTCACGGAAGTTGTAGTCAAACAAAGTCACGTTCCAGAGTTGCCACCCACCACATTTTCCAATTTTAATTTTAGTGTCATGGTTATTTGATCCTGGCGTGGACTTGTCTTTGAGTTAATCGGAGAACGGTGGATTTGGTTTCGGTGAGTAAGATACCGATCCAAAATCATCACCGGATCACTAATTTCGGTCCCCGATAGCTTGTCTAAGAATACCGTTTGATTTCAAAACTAGAAAAAAAGAAAAAAACGTGGCCGCTTTACTGCATAATTTTCTATATGGTTTTTGCACTTTAGAGAGAGATTGTCTTGGTTGATTTACGTTAATCTGTAGGCTCATAGAGATTAGTTGATAATGTTGAGCAAGGAAGGTATCCAAGCCTCGAGAGTTGGGATCTTGGCAAGATTAATTGCTTCGTGATTTTGAATGCCTTGTAAGCTACATGCATATATTCATTGCATCTGATACTTCTTAACTCTTTTGACCATGATATTTAACTCATAGCATATTTCTTCTTAGGTCTTTGTATATAATAAACCATTATGATTATATATGAAACTTTTTAAAGTGTTTGTCTTCTTTGACCAATGAAGTTTTAACGATGATCATTTGTTAATTTTGCCCTTTCAAGACCTCGACGGGCTCAAAAAATGAACCTGATTAGTCTCCTCTCAGAAGTGCTATATTTTATTTTCAGATTCTTAATAGACAACGTGGTGTAAATTGATGGCATTGCTGATGAATTAGTTTTCTCATTAGATTAATGGAGTTCTGAATCTTGTTGATGTGGATTAGTCTATCTCTTGTATTATCTTTCCATAATATATTCAAATGACTGTTTTATGTAGACTTTGACTGATTGCTTTGTGGGAAGCTATAAATTTTCTATTTTCCTCGTCTTTATCCACAAACAAGGGACTAACTTCTGTGATTAGCTCTTCAGACAGTTTCAGGAGCAGTCATGAATGCATTAGTGGCAACCAACAGGAACTTCAAGCTGGCAGCTAGGCTGTTGGGGTTGGACTCCAAGCTTGAGAAAAGTTTGCTTATTCCGTTCAGAGAAATCAAGGTGATTACAGAAGTTGTTTAAATCTATATAATTTTTTAATACCCTATACAACTGGCTTAAACATGTGTGTCCTGCTGTTCTAATGGACTTTGATGGGGGGGGAAATGCAGGTTGAATGTACCATACCCAAAGATGATGGCACTTTGGCATCTTTTGTTGGGTTCAGAGTTCAGCATGACAATGCCAGAGGTCCTATGAAGGGAGGAATCAGATATCACCCAGAGGTACCTTACATTATCACTTTAGCTGTGGCATTATTTTGATTTAATGCCAAAAGCGAGTTCTCTTTCTCTTTAGCAAGATTTAGTGGTCAAATCTTGCAGAGAGCATGACTAAACAAGTATATATTGAGTTTGATTTCTGATAATATTATGGATGATTTTAGGTTGATCCAGATGAAGTCAATGCATTAGCACAACTTATGACATGGAAGACGGCAGTGGCAAATATTCCCTATGGCGGGGCTAAAGGTGGAATAGGATGTAATCCAGGGGAGTTAAGTGTCTCTGAACTAGAACGACTTACCCGGGTGTTCACTCAGAAGATACATGATCTGATAGGAATCCACACAGATGTTCCGGCTCCTGATATGGGAACTGGTCCACAGGTTGGGCACTGAAAGCATGTCTTGTTCCAAGGATATATTACTTTGTAGCATGAAACAGATGAACTGGAAAGAGTTTATGTGTTTATTTTTACTACATTGATGACTATACTAAGATATGCTTGTTATTTGGTTAAACAGACTATGGCGTGGATACTTGATGAGTACTCCAAATTCCATGGCTACTCACCTGCTGTTGTTACTGGAAAACCAATTGTAAGTACATTTAACTCTTAATTGTAGCGTAGTTGTCATTTCCTGTAGCCTTCCACTTTCGCTAATTTTTTTAATACACCATCCAGCTTTTTGACAGAAAATTTTGGAGTTCTTTCTGCTTTGCTTATGAGTGTTGACATTTAATCTAATCCATTAAATAGTTTATGTTCTTGTTTATGATGGGAGATACAGGGTTTTAGTATTGAATTATTTTTTTTTTATCTGTTGAGTTTCTCCTAGTCCATCTAAATGGGCATCTTTTAAAATTGCAGCATTTTAGTCTTGCTGCTGAAATTTGTTTCTTGCAATAAATTGACGGTCCTTTTGGTTCTCTTCTTCTTTGTTTTAAATTAGGATCTTGGTGGATCTCTAGGCAGAGATGCTGCCACTGGACAGGGAGTGCTCTTCGCAACAGAAGCCCTGCTTAATGAGCATGGGAAGACCATATCAGGTCAACGATTTGTCATACAGGTGCAATTTGAACATTATTTCAGCTTAGTTGATCATTGACTCAAAGACATTGGGTTGCTTGCCCTAGCACGTTTCATGCATAAAAGGTCACTTAATCTAAATGGAGGTGTTGGTTTCAGGGTTTCGGAAATGTGGGTGCCTGGGCTGCCCAACTAATCAGTGAGCAGGGTGGGAAGATTGTTGCCATAAGTGACATCACTGGAGCTATGAAGAACAGCAAAGGGATTGATATTCCAAGCCTACTCAAACATGCCAAGGAACATAACGGTGTGAAAGGATTCCATGGTGGGGATCCCATAGATCCCAAGTCAATACTAGTTGAGGACTGTGATATTCTCATTCCAGCAGCCCTTGGAGGTGTCATCAACAGGTCTATTTGTCATAACAGAAGCTCTTTTCTTATCAAAATATTCACTGACGAGGAATTTTCCTCTGAAATAGATTTTAAATGCAAATAAAATTTTGTTTCTTGGACTAATAATAAGATATTCCTTCTCCTTTATATTGGTCTTGAAAGTGTGAATTTTCAACCAAACGTTGTTCTTTTTGTCTGATAAAAGGGAGAACGCAAATGATATTAAAGCCAAATTCATTATTGAAGCTGCCAACCATCCAACTGACCCTGAGGCTGATGAGGTTAGTGCCTGCTTGAGGTTTAGAGTTATAGACGGCCACACAAAATTTTGGAAATGATAATTGTTTTTTTTTTTTGTCTTTCCACAGATTTTGTCAAAGAAAGGAGTTGTTATTCTTCCAGACATTTATGCTAACTCAGGAGGCGTTACTGTTAGTTACTTCGAGTGGGTGCAGGTATAGAATGTCGCTTTTCTGTGATAGCTACATCTCCTTGCAGCTTGTCACCATGGCCTTCTATTCCTTTTACTCGCATTTTCTATCTTGATACATTCAAGTTTGAATACTTGAATGATCAAGAGGAGAAAAAAGCAAGTCCAAATTCTAGGATTTTTTCCCTATATTGTGACAACCTTCTCTACTTTTTACATGTAACACTGAATCAGGACTCCTTGTCAGTAGCACATGTAATAATGTTTTTTGTTGTCTGTGCATTGCAGAACATCCAAGGATTCATGTGGGATGAAAAGAAAGTGAACAGTGAACTAAAGAATTACATGACCAAAGGTTTCAAAGATGTGAAAGAAATGTGCAAAACCCATGATTGTGATCTCCGTATGGGAGCCTTCACTCTAGGTGTTAACCGTGTTGCACGGGCGACCGTTCTTAGAGGTTGGGAAGCCTGAGATGCCTGCTACTCTGAATAAAGATGAGGCTTCAATGAGGCCACTTATACTTGTGGGGATTTCTTATGCCTGCTAGTCTCTGTTCTTAAAGGTTTTGTTATATGTATTGCCCTAGTTTCCTCCTCACCTGAGTTTCTACCCCTAAGGCGTTTCTCTATGCACTGCAAATTCTCCTACAAAGAACAGAGACTAGAGAGGAGGAATTCCTTAGTTTTATTGTAAGCTTTTTTGGGTGGAATGATTTGAACTTGGACGCCCAACTTCTAAAACCTCGGCCTTGAGGCCTTTGTCTCTGAACATTGCAAGTTCTAAATTACATTAAGGGTTTGATTAGATTCCTAATCATAATTTCAGTCTTAAGATGAGTTTCAACTTTCAAAAACCCATGGAGAATCCCAAGATGGTAGCTTTTTAGCTTGTTCGCACTAAAAAAGTTTCAAGAAAACCCTAGCATCAAACAAATTCATTGGATTTGACTACTTACATTACTTAGATTTGATTAAAAAAAATATGGGACTAGGTTTATATTTTGGATTTATTTACTAAAATGATACATCATGTTTTGTATTTTTATTTTTTTATTCCCTACATTGACTTTCATCTTTCAAGCAATCACATTGTAAGTTTTTATTCATCTTTTTCAAATCTCAAATTAATTTTGTGAGAAATCCTATAAACATGTGAAAAACAATTAATGAGTTGTTTCTAGCTAGCATTATACTTGTTTTTCTAATTTATTACTTCTTATCCTATCTGAGTTTTTGTCCGTTCTTTATAAAGAATATTAGGTTGTGCTAAGAGTAAACATTTTTTATTTTATTTTATTTTTTAGCTTTGTTAAGCTTCTTGCCTAGTTTGAATTAGTTTTACAATATGTTATAATTTTCATTTAGATTATTTGATTTAGCTCAACATTTTGATTTTTTTTTTAACCAATTGACATATAAAATATAATCAAAACATATGATTTTGAATACAACTTTATGGAGTTGACTCTACAGTGAAAAGATAAGACTCGGCAGTGTGCTTCTATTCAAGATCTCAGATTCAATTCTTGAAACTCAGGAATCGGTTGAACACCCTTCATCAAAATGCGTTGACATTCACTATAATACAAAAAAAGGTGGCACCAATTTTGGAGAAGTTGCTTAAAATCCATGACCATAGATTAAGGTATAATCAAAAGAGACACAGTAGCCTCCTTGATCCGCACAGCGCGGGTAATGGAGCTGTAGGCTCTTATAGCTAATTAATGCTTTCTTTCTTTTTTTTTACTTAAGGAAGCTAGCACAGACAGAAGGGAGGAAAGTGAACCGACTAATTATTCAAAGGGAAACGAAAATCAAGATAGCAGTGTGAAAAAAGTGATATGATTCACGAACTAGAATATGTAGAAGATCGCGCCCCCTTCAGTGAATTACAGAGGGTAGAACCCCTGAAAGCACTATATAATCTCTACAGGCACCGTGATCCTCCCATTTTCTGAATGAAAGCTCTGACCAGATTCTGAAAGATATCAGCAATTCATGGAATTTAAAATAAAATTACATTGCAACAACAACTACTGCAGAAAACCAAATCTCTTCAAGTCAGAATCCAAATGTTGATTGTTGTTTTCCCATTGCATCTTGAAATTAAAACTTAAAAGGGCAAGCGCGCTGGAAATATTACAGAAAGTTGTTTTATCCCCTCCCTCTTCCCCTAAAGCCACCACCACGTCCACGGCCACCACCTCTTGGTGGACCTCTGCCTCTGCCTCTCCCACGGAAATCACCTCTGCCACCACCAAAACCGCCTCTGCCTCTTCCTCCACGACCACCACCTCTGCCACCTTGTGCTTGTCCCCTGCAAAAAAAACATGACACAATGTAATTTGATTGAAATAGACAAGATTCTAAACACCGAGAGCATGGTCAGATACCAGACATGATATGCAAATATAGTGCGAAAGAATACAGTAGAGTGAAGGCTGGTAAGAGGATTTGATTTCAGCAATTGAATCTATATGTTAAACAAAATAACACAAAGGGTTGAAATCCTTAAGTTACACAACACTCAGTTGATCATTGCAGAATATTACGTGGTATTTAACTAATACCCATAATTTCTTCCACAGCTCAGATACTTGGAATAAACCCGCTCACGTTAAGTTTGAGTAACAACCATCTATATGTTAAGCAAAAAATCATAAATGGATTCCGTTGTTTGTCCGGAGTAATTCAAAAAATGTTCTGATACTTGGGTATAGCATGTTTACAAACTATCACAAATGAAGAATAACATCTGCAAACCTCTTGCAGCTATTTCTCAGTACATCATGTATAGAATTCACAACTGATATATATAACAATATGTGGTGCCAGTGCTTGTCTTGTATATTTCTAGAAAATGTTACAAGCAACAATACATAGAGAAAAGACAAGTAACAAGCCAATGATAACATTACCAAGATTGGAATTAAGCAACTTCCAGCCAATAGACTCATTAGTCACTGAATCTAATATGCACAATCTAAAATAACTTAAGCCATCTCCTACGATGCAAAGAAAACGTATCACATATGATGTAATGGCAGAGTTTTCACGAGAAACATCCAAATCCCCACAGAATGCAAGCAATACAGAATGGTATAGTAGTAGAACGTTCAACTAAGGAAAACAAGGAGCTTTATTTCAGTATCATAGAAAAGGACAAGAAGCATACTTTGGTTGTGTAAGAAATCTTGCAAGAGGCAAGAGTTTACTCGGATCAATATAAAACTTATCCCCTGGAGCATACGAAGTTGCCACAATTCCTTCCATCATTTTGATAGAAAAATACTGCAATCGTAGGCATAAAAAAATTTAAATCTTTAAAATGGAAAGCTACTACAATATATTAGTAAAATACAGAAAAGCAACAAAGCTCACAGATTCATTAATGGGACCGAAGATTTCATCAACTTTCCCTATCTGGGTCTTATTCTGCAAAAAGATCGGAGCATTGAAGTATGGAATTTTCTCATTGGTTAGTTTTGTCACTGCATCTCCTTCACATGCATGAAGAAACGATGAAACCTCTACAAAAAAACAAAACCCGTCAATAAATCAACGAACACCAGTCCCTCCTTGATCAAGTGCTATAAAAAGTTTTAATTTTCAATTCACCCACCAGCTACCATTCTTCACAGTTGCAGGTAAATCTCAATCATTAGCTTTCAAAGATCAAAACTTTAAAACACATTTATGCAGCTTCTTAGCTGAAACAAACTAGAAAGCATATACAGGAAAGAAAACAAGCTAGCTAAAGAGGGAAAATAGAATAAAAAAGAGCACACCTATTACTTCAGAAGGAGGGCCTTCATCACGAAACCCGCCGCCACGTCCGCCACGTCCGCCCCTGAAACCGCCGTCTCTACCTCCCCTAAAACCGCCGTCTCTACCTCCCCTAAACCCGCCGTCTCTACCTCCCCTAAACCCGCCATCTCTACCGCCCCTAAATCCGCCGCCTCTTGGTGGCCTCATTGTTTGCTGTTCTTTAGGTGAAGAAGAAGAGAGGTGGAGAGTTTTTCTTACAGAGTGGGCAAAGTGAGTTTTTGAGCTTTATGGTCTAGGGGTTAAGAGGTAGGGTTTTGGGGTCTCGTTTTTGTGGTACAAAACTACTAAATTACCCCCCAACTTTGCTAGTATTTATCCAATAGTAATTGGGTCCGGTTAATGGGTAGAGTTGACATGGCCTTACCTTCCACCATTTGAGCCTTTTAGTGAAGCCTAAATGTGGCCCAATAAGAACCTAGATGTTGGGTATCCAGGCCCAACCCAGAATAGGTAGTCAGCTATTTAGGCCCGTTTGTTTGCTGGAAAGTAGTTTTCTTTTGAAAAGTGAATTCCGGGGAAAGTGAATTCCGATATTTGGTAGTGCAATGAAAAATAAGTTGGAAAACACTTTCCAGTGTTTGGTTATGTCATGGAAAATAAGCTGGAAAATAATTTATTAATGTTTTATTTTTCTCAAGTTTATTAAAATAATGAGGAACAAATCTTACAAATTAAAAATTTGAATGAGAATGAAATTGAAAAAAAATATAATTTCATAAATTATCTCAAATAAAATAAAT
>Ga0307515_10019928_pt1 | contig 12016 bp, 7 predicted proteins | sample 17_EM_MG_FD_194513 | JGI IMG/M metagenome (GOLD analysis project Ga0307515, IMG submission 194513) | Populus trichocarpa ectomycorrhiza microbial communities from riparian zone in the Pacific Northwest, United States - 17_EM | ecosystem: Host-associated > Plants > Roots > Unclassified | place...
GCTGATTGTAGCGGCGATAGGAAATATAAAAACGGTACAGGCACAAAAAGCAGCTTACGAAACATCGGTTGATGGCGTTAAGGTAATTGTACAGCCAAGCGGCAACGATATTGTTGAGATACAAACCATTATTAAAGGCGGCGTACAAAATTATACTGCCGAAAAAATGGGTATCGAATCGATGGCTATGAATGCCCTAACCGAATGCGGTACCGTTAAACACGATAAAAATGCATTTAAGGATATCCTGGATAAAGTTAGCTCAACCATTTACGGTTATAGCAACAAAAACTTTTCGGTAGTACGCATGAACTGTATTAAAAGCGATTTGGACGTGGTTTGGCCGCTATATGTTGAGGCCATGACCCAACCGCGTTTTGATGCCAAGGAGTTTGCCCGCATTAAACAGGATGCTATCACCAATTTAAAAAGCCTCGATTCCAGGCCCGATAATGCCATTGATAAATTTGCCGATAAAGTCGCTTTTGTAAACCGCGACTACGCCAAAGACCCTATGGGTACAGTGGATATCCTGACCAAATTAACTCCCGAAGAAACCAAAGCCTATTATACTTCAATCTTCACCAAATCGCGTTTGCTGATTGTTGTAGTGGCCGATCTTGACCAGGCTACTATCGAGGCTAAAGTAAAAGCGATGCTGGATGGTGTTAAAAAAGGGCCGGCATTCACGTTTAAAAAAGCATCGTTTAAAGTTTACAAAAACAGCATTAATGTGGAGAAGCGCGATTTAGCTACCAACTATGTAGAAGGTATCACCAGCGGCCCAATACCGGGTACCGAAGATTTTGACGCCTTTAACGTGGCCATGCGAATTTTTGCTAACCGCCACTTTTTAGATGTGCGTACCAATAATGGTTTATCATACGCGCCGCAGGCCTGGTTTAGCGTTGGGCAAACTTCAACCGCACGTTTCTCGGTATCAACCACCCAGCCGGATAAATATATAGCTGTATTTGATAAGCTGGTTGATAAAGTAAAAACAGAAGGCTTTAAACCCGAAGAAGTAGCCAACATGAAAGTTACCTACCTAACCGGTTTTTACTATAAAAACGAAACCAACAGCGCCCAGGCGTCATCTATTGCATCAAACGAAGTATTGTTTGACAACTGGAAACGCTCATTGACGTTGGTTGATGATGTTAAAAAATTAACCGTAGAGCAGGTTAACAACGCCTTTAAAACCTACATCAACAATATTGTATGGGTATACCAGGGCGATCCTAAAAAAGTAAACCAGATTTTATACATCAACGGGACTTTAAACAAAGGCGAGAATGGCGTCAGCCACTAATTTAAGTCAAAATTAAAAAGTCAAAAGTCAAAATTGCATAGCGATTTTGACTTTTGACTTTTTATAGCCCCCATTACATGGATCGCTTTGCATTCTTTTTGAATTTTGAGTTTTGACTTACTCCACCGGCAATACTACTTTCTTCCTCCTCCCCCATATCTCGCCTTTATGGCGGGTGGGTACGGTGTCGCCAAGCAGTTTGCCCCATGGTTTCAGACCATCTATTCTGTCAAAAATAATCTTCAGCACTGCAATAAAGGGAATGGAAAGGAACATACCTGATAAGCCCCATAACATGTTGCCCAGCAATACAACAATGATTGATATGAGCGCGTTGATTTGCACCTTGGATGATACAATACGAGGTACCAGGATATTGTTATCAATAAACTGGATTACGAGGTAGGCTACTATGACACCCAGTTGCGTTGTATAGCCATCTTTAGTGACGGTTGCCATCAACACTGGCAGCGCAATGGCTATAATACCGCCAAGGTACGGCACCAGGTTAAGGATGGCCCCTATAACCCCAATCAATATTCCATATTTTACGCCAAGCAGGATAAGTGCCAGGGAATTCAGGGCTGCCACAATGATCATTTCTATCAGCAAACCTATAATGTAGCTTTGGATAGCCGCTTTGGTTTCATGTAATACATCGGCTACGCGTTTGGAGTTCTCCTCCGAAAACACTTCGTAGAAAAAGTTGAGCAATAACGTTTTATAATATAGTATCAGGAAAACATATACAGGAATAATCAATATCAACCCAAAAACACCTATTACCGAACCTAAAGTGCTCCCTAACAGCGAATGGCTATTATCCATTGCCTCTTTAATTAATTGGTTTTGTTTTTGAATAGAATAACCAAAGGTTGTTGCTACCCAATCTTTAGCATCAACGGATATTGCTGCAAACTTTTGTTTCAGCACGGGCAGCGAATCGGCAAACTGGATAATTTGGGTAGATAGAAAATAAAACAATCCTGCTATTACGATGGATGCCAGCAATAAGGTAATGGAAATAGCCAATGCTTTGGGCACTCTCTTAATTTCCAGCCAGTTGCTCACCGGGTTCAATAAAATAGCGATGAATAAGGAGTAGGCTATCGGCACAAAAACATCGGCCAGCTGTGAAAATATATAGACTAATAAAATGAGCCCGAACATGATAACGGTGCTCTTGAGATAAAAAGGATATTCTTTGGCAGGCATAAAAGCAGGAGATAAAGTATTATCCATCAAGGAGTAAAAAGCTTAATTGTTTGAAGGATGTTAAATGTTTATGCTTTTAAAACAAAAATGTCATTGCAAGGCACGAAGCATCGCAATGACATATCGATAGGTATTTTATTTAGATCCCTTCTATTTTGTATTTAACGTAATCGTAGCTGCCGGCAACCCCTTTGATGTTGCGGTAAACGTAACAACTCCGGCTTTTTCTCCGGCCTGCACAATGGCCAGGGCCAACCCGTGGAATGCTTTGCGGTATGGCACTTTAAATGAATCGTGGCTTACCGGGTCGCCGTTATCAACGCTGGCGATGGTGGCCTGGCCGTTAATCTTAAAGTTAACCAGCGTTTCGGCATCAGGAACTACGTTACCGTTTTTATCCAATATTTTTACGGTGATGAACGACAGGTCTTTTCCATCAGCTTTAATCACTTTCCGATCGGCCGATAGTTCTATTCTTGCAGGTTCGCCTGCTGTGTGGATCGACCGGGTTAGCACAATTTTACCATTTTTACGGGAAACGGCTTTCAGTGTACCTGGCTCATATTTTACACGCCACATGATATGCAGGTCTTCGCCGGTTTTCTTTTTGGTACCTAATGATTTGCCGTTCAGGAAAAGCTCCACTTCATCGGCATTATTGTAATAAGCCCAAACATCTACCATTTTGCCGGGTGTCCAGTTCCAATGCGGAAATATGTGCAGTACTGTTTTGTTTGTCCATTCGCTTTGGTACATGTAATACACATCCTTAGGGAAGCCGGCCAAATCAACAATACCGAAGTATGAGCTGCGCGATGGCCAGCTATATGGTGTAGGTTCGCCTAAATAATCAAAGCCGGTCCAGATGAACATTCCGGAAAGGAAATCATGTTTTTTCATCACCTTCCAGGTCATCTCGTGGGTCGATCCCCAAGGTGGTCGTACGTTATCATAAGCCGATACGTTATTACCTTCTCTTTCAAATGGCTTATCCCATTTTTCGGGCCATACACGGATGCTATCTGATGGCATTTCGTAAAATCCGCGTGTCTCCAACCCCGAAGTTGTTTCGGTAGCTATGAATTTTTTGCCGGGATAGCGGTCATGAAAAGCTGCATACTCTCCTTCATGGTAATTGTAACCCACTAAATCTATCGCGCCTGATGATATGATCTTGTTATTTTTATCCGGGTTGTTGTTGGCTGCGGTTATAGGGCGGGTAGTATCAAGGCTATGTACAATTGCAGCAAGTTCGGGCGCTATCCGTAATGCTGTGGTGTCATGCTGTTGCGGAATTTCGTTACCAATGCTCCAAATCATCACGCTGGGATGGTTACGATCTCGCAGTATCTGATCTTCCAGATCGCGTTTATGCCATTCTTTAAAAAACAGGTGATAATCATATTTCGCTTTTTCCCATTCCCAGCAATCAAAAGCCTCATCCATTACAATGAAGCCCATTTTATCGCAAAGGTCAAGCAACTCAGGCGCCGGCGGATTATGTGAAGTGCGGATACCGTTACAGCCCATTGCTTTTAAAATTTGCAACTGGCGCTCCAATGCACGGGTGTTAATGGCCGCGCCAAGGCTGCCCAGGTCATGGTGATCGCACACGCCTAAAATTTTCATAGGTTTGCCGTTCAGGCTGAAACCTTTATCAACATCGAAGTTGAAATACCGGATGCCCAGTGGCGTAGTGTATTCATCAATAATGGTTTTGCCTGAAAGTACCTGCGTAACTGCTTTATATAAATACGGCTTATCGACACTCCATAACGCCGGATTTTTTATGGTAAATAACGTGTTTGTTTCAAATGTCGTATCCTGGGCCTGTGCCTTAGATGGAACAGAACCACCGGCTGCCACTACTTTACCAAGCGCGTCATACAATGTAGTTTTTACAGTCAACGCGGCAGATGGAGAACCATTTTTTACGCTTACTTTGATGTTTACTTTTGCAGATGCATTGCTTACATCTGTTGTAGTGACAAAAGTGCCCCAATGGTTGATAGCGGTTTTATTAGTAGTTACCAGCCAAACATTCCTGTAAATGCCAGAACCCGAATACCAGCGCGAATTTGGCTGAACAGAGTTATCGACCTTAACGGCAATAACGTTATTACCGCCATAAATTAGATATCGAGTTAGCTCGTACCGGAACGAGATATAACCATTCGGCCTGAAACCAAGCAGGTGACCGTTGATCCATACCTGGCTTTTTTGGTACACGCCATCAAAATCGATATAAACCAATTTACCTTTGGATGATGCCGGAACTGTAAATGTTTTACGGTACCAGCCTATGCCACCGGGCAATGCGCCACCTTCGGGTGTTGCAGGGTTATCTTTGCTGAATTTACCTTCAACGCTCCAGTCATGCGGCAGGTTAAGGCTGCGCCATTTGGCATCGCTGGTGGCAGGCTTTTCGGCATCGGGCACCTCGCCTAAGTTAAAGCGCCAGCCTTTGTCAAAGTCTAATGTTTGGCGGCTTTGCTGGGCAAAAGTTTTGGCGCTAAAAAACAGCACGGCAAGCAACAGGCCACTAAGCTTAATGGCCATTGCAGATTTTTTTATAGCATACATATAGGTGGTAATTGGATTAATTGTAATTACGACACTAAATTATAAATAATTGTGGGATTAGGAAATAAAGAGCCTGTTATCCCAGGGCAAACGCATGTAATTGGGTTAACATAACTTAACACATTTTAAATAAAAAATTTATAAATAATTAATAATCAATATTTTATATTTTAACATGGTTAACACGAAACTGACCGCGCAATTTAGGCGCATCCAAATATTTGTGTCTATTTTTGGCCAACACAAGTCCCTTCGGTAGCCGGATCCTTTAATCTGGATCAGCCAAAAAACAAGGTGTCGTTTGATACTTATACCTTCCCGACAACATAAGCTTATTCCATTAGCTATTTTGATGCGTTTGCCTTGGCGCATCCTGAGGTACCAAGGATCTGTTCGCAGACTTTTCAAAGCTGCTATGCACGACGTAGAATAGATTCTTCGTACCTACCCATGACATGTTGTACTTTCGAGGTGCGCGGGCCTGTCACCCTGAGCCTGTCGAAGGGTCGCGCGGAGAGGCCTTTGCACACGATGCTTCGACAGGCTCAGCATGACAGCGCTCTTTAGTATGTCATTCCCCCTTCAGAATTTCGCGAAATTTTGCTACTCAGAATGACAGTGGTATAAACTACAGCCGGACGGGAAGCCATATGATTTTTTACGATTACTTCTTTACCGTATTCACCATACTAAACCCTACCAGTTCATCCCACCTGGCCGTTGCGGGGCGGTAGTAAACCAGTAGCTGGTAATCGTTTTCGGTTTCAAAGTGGCTGCCTTCAATGGGTATATCGTCGGCTTTTTGGGTGGCGTTATCAACCCAAACATACTCGTAATCATAAACGCCCTGCTTTAGCAACAGGTTAATGTAATAGCGGCCATTTTCATCGCGTGTGAGTTTGCTATGCTCGTCAATTTTGTAATCGTTAAACATGCCTACAATGTATGGCGTGCCATCGTTTCCGGTAGTATTTGCGGCCAGGCTAAAGTATACGCGGGCATAATCTGCGTCGTTACGTGCGTCGCTGCCATCCTGGTTCAGGATATAAAACTTGCCGTTATTATCAAAGTACTGCACATAGTTGGGATTATTGCGCCATGGGTCGCCAATCAGCACCACTATGTTTGCGGTATCCTTATAAATCCTGGCCACCCTTTGCGAGTTTAGCTTGAGCGAACGCAGGTCAAACAGTCTGAACTCGTTACGGCCCGGAAAATCGTTAATAGCTACATCATTATAAACCAACGAAGTGCCGCGGATATTAGTAGGCCGGGTATTTAAAATACCTGTTGATGTACGTGCATTCTGCATTACAAAAACCCGGATATCATAGGATGGATTTTGCACCCTAAGGCTCCCATAGTCGACAGTGAAGTTTAACTTTTGGTTAGTTTGGCGGGTTTGCGTACTTGGCGATGCAATGGTGCTGGCAGCAATTGAAACTTTTTGGCCTACCACATATAAGCGGCGGGTAAGGATCAGTTTAGATTGATCGCCGTCCTCATAAACCTTCAGGATGTAGTTGCCGGATATTTTGGGGGCGATGTTGTCATTGGGGATCTGCTGCTCGTAATGCGTATATTTTTGAAATGTCCCTATAGAGTAGCTGAAGGTATAAAACCTATCGTCCTGGAAGCTTTGCAGGTACTCGGCCGGCGAAAGATTTGAGGGGTTCCAGTTGGCATCACAATGCTCAATGGTATAATTGTAATTGCGGGTACCCCCACGCAGGTCATCAAAAGCCAAAAGCACTTTATCATCGCTGCCCAGGTTTATCACCGGGAACGGCTGCTTGCCCGTGCCGTTAAACTCCACGCTTTTGATGGCAGGGTTGTAAACGTTGTTATCGTAGGGGGATTGGGCAAAGGTTTGGAGAGAGAAGAAGACGAGGAGGAATAAGCAAAATGGCTTCAAAAACCACGCGTCATTGCGAGGCATGGAGCAATCCCCGATATGCAAAGTGGCCTTGCAAGGTTGCCCTGTAAAGTTGGGGATTGCTTCGTACCTCGCAATGACGGGTTTCATAAAATGTTTTACCTAATCGATTATTTCGTGTTAACACAAAAAAGGACCTGTCATTCTGAACGTAGTGAAGAATCCATTCGCCGACACGCATTTCCGAGAGAAAAGTTGGTGAATAGATCCTTCGTTCCTCAGGATGACAGATTTTAAGCATTGCAGCTTACGCTTCCAGTTCCAAAATCTGCTCAGCCAAAGTTTCCCATTTTTGCTGAATTTGTTTCAGCTCGGCTTGCTTTTGGTTGTAAGCAGCGTTGGTTTCTTTTAGCTTTTGGCTATCGGTGTATATTTTTGTATCTGCCAGTTTGGCTTCAAACTCTTTCACTGTTTTATCAAGCGCGGCAATTTGTTCTTCCATTTTAGCCAGGTCCTGGTTCAGTTTTTTTAACTGCTGGTGCTTGTTTTCGCCTTGCGGCTGTTTAACGGGCTCGGGCTTTTTCTCTTCCTTTTTAGGTTGAGGTGCAGGGGCAGCCGCTTTTGGATCTAACTTACGTTTAGCGTTCCACTCATCATACTCGGCGTAAGTGCCTGGGTATTGTTTAATTTTTTGGTCCTCAATGAACCAAATCTTATTGGCCACATTATCCAGGAAGTACCTATCGTGAGATACTACAATAACAGTACCTTCATACTGTTGCAATGCCTGTATTAATATATTAACAGATGCCATATCCAGGTGGTTGGTAGGCTCATCCAGCACTAAAAAGTTAGCATCGGCAGTAAGGGCCTTTGCCAGCGCCACGCGCGATTTTTCACCACCTGATAGTACTTTGATCTTCTTAAACACATCATCACCGGTAAACAAAAAGGAACCTAATATGGAGCGCAACTCGGTATCGGTATGTTTTGGGGCGAATGATTGTAGTTCCTGCAATATCTGGTGTTCCAGGTGCAAGCTCTCTAACTGATGCTGGGCAAAAAAAGTTTGGGTAACGTTATGGCCAGTTACAGCTGTACCTTCAAATTCTTTATCAGCACCTGCCACAATACGCAGCAACGTAGATTTACCTTTACCGTTGGCTCCTATTAATGCAATTTTATCTCCTTTTTCAATAATTGCCTCGGCATCGTTTAAAATGTCAATAGCCGGGTATTTTTTGGTGATATGCTCCAAAGTAGTTACATGGCGACCAGATTGCCTGCTAAATTTGAAGCTGAAGTTAACCTCGGGGTTATCATCATCCACATCATCAACACGCTCCATTTTATCAAGCATCTTGATACGCGATTGCGCCATTTTTGCTTTAGATGCTTTAGCACGGAAACGTTCGATCAAACGCTCTTCCTGTTTTATTTTTGACTGCTGATTTTTAAACTCGCCACGCTGAATTTCGGCACGTAATGCTTTTTCTTCCAGGTAAAAAGTATAGTTACCCGCATACACGTTCAGTTTACCTTTACGAGATTCAACCGTGCGGTTAATAACCTTATCCAAAAACCACCTATCGTGCGATACGATGATGATAGCGCCGTTAAAGGCTTTCAAATAATCTTCCAGCCACTGGATTGACGGTAAGTCTAAGTGGTTGGTAGGCTCATCCAGCAGCAAAATATCGGGCGCCTGCAACAATATCTTGGCCAGCATTACCCGCATCCGCCATCCACCCGAAAAGGTGCTTAGCTTACGCTGGCAATCCTGCTCGCTAAAGCCCAAACCGGCTAAAATTTCGTGTGCTTTGTATTCAATATTATAACCATCCAACAGTTCAAACTCGTGCTGTTTATCGCTTAGTTTGTTAATCAGGTCTTCGGTATAATCGGTTTCGAGTTTTTTTAGTAAAACTTCTATCTCGTCGTGCAGCTGGTTTTGGCGCTCAAAAGCTTCCATGGCCACATGCACAATATTTTTATCAGATGAGTATGACAGCAAATCCTGGTTAAGGTACCCCATGGTAAGGTCCTTAGCCATTGATATGGTGCCCGATGTAGGTTTATAGTCGCCTACAATAATTTTCAGGAGGGTAGTTTTTCCGGTTCCATTGGCGCCTATTAAACCAATTTTTTCACCAGGTTTTATATGCCAGTTGGCTTCATCGTAAAGGGCCCGCGCACCAATCTCAAACGTAAGGTTATTTATAGCAATCATTTGGGCGCAAAGATACGGTTTTTGAGCCGAATTTAGGCAGGCCCGAGGTGAAAGGTAAAAGGCTAAAGATGAAAGGTATTAAGATGATAGAAAAATGATATTTTCCTTCGCAAGGTAAAAGGAGAATGGCCTTCAAGACTTAGTCAAAAAACATCACCTTCAGTCCTTTCCCAAAAACCTTTTGCCTTTAACCTTTCGCCTCCACCCTATGCTCCCACCGCCTTCAGCCACGTTTGGGCCATCAGGGCTTCGCCGGCTACGCTGGGGTGTACGCCGTCGCGGTTCCAGTAGGTGGCCGGGGCAATTTTTTCGGCTTTGTCAAATGCCGACTGATAGGGTACAAAAACGGCATCGTACTGTTCGGCAATATCTTTGGCCGCCTTGCGGAACAAATCAAACGTTGGGTACCATTTATCATCGACAGCTTTAACGCCTTTTTGGGCAAATGGCTCGCAAATAACCAGTTTAATATCCGGCAGGGCTGCTTTGGTACGGTCCAACAGTTTCTTATAATCAGCAATATAATTATCTATAGTACCGGTATAGCCATTGGTAAGGGTATGCCAAAAATCATTTACACCAATGTGTATGCTCAGTACATTGGGTTTTAGGGCCAGGCAGTCGGTATCCCAGCGTTCGGCCAATTGGTATACTTTGTTACCACTGATGCCTTTGTTATAAATTTTAAGATCTTTATCGGCGTGGTTAAGCAATAGCTGCGATGCGGTAATCATCGCGTAACCCGAGCCCAGGGCGCTGGTTGTATTAAATTCGGTACTGTTATGATCGCGGCCCCAATCGGTAATGGAATCTCCCTGGAAAAGCACCACATCGCCGGTATTAAAACTGATTTTTTTTGATGGCTTACTGCCGGCTAATGCAGCCGAAACTATCTGTGGCAAGCCCATTGCAGCTATTGTACCCACGGATGCTGTTCTTAAAAAATTACGACGATTGGGTTTAAAAATATTATTCATAAATGGTTTGATAGATTTGATTTTGGATTTCCGAATTTACTGATTTACCCGGCTTTTTTAAACTTTGTTGAATTTTGTACCAGCATTTGCCTTATTACTATAAGCTGCCGGTTTAATTTTCGTAAAATTCTGGTTTATACAGCTATCAGTATTTGTTAACTTCGCGCCATGTATTTTTTATTAAAACCCATCCTGTTCCAGTTCGATCCCGAAAAAGTACATTACTTTGTAACCCGAAATTTAAAGCGTTTTAACCGTTTTCCGGGTGGCGCGGCATTAAGCCGGGCTATATGGGATGTAAATGACCCGCGACTGGAGCGCGAGGTGTTCGGCCTGAAATTTAAAAATCCCGTTGGCCTTGCCGCCGGTTTTGATAAAAATGCCGAACTGATGGGCGAAATGGCCAACATAGGTTTTGGCTTTGTAGAGATAGGCACGGTTACCCCCCTACCCCAGCCTGGCAACCCGCAGCCACGCATGTTTCGCCTGCCTGCCGATGGCGCGCTCATTAACCGCATGGGCTTTAACAATTTTGGAGTTGATGTAGCAGCAGAACGTATAGCCACCTTCCGAAAAAATGCCAAAGGCGCGCAAAGGAGCCTGATCATCGGCGGTAACATTGGCAAAAATAAGGTTACCCCTAACGAAGATGCCGTAAGCGATTACATCAAATGCTTCGATCGCCTTTTTGATGTGGTTGATTATTTTGTAGTAAATGTAAGTTCGCCCAATACGCCCGGCCTGCGCGAGCTGCAGGAAAAAGAGCCTTTAATGAACCTGCTGAATACCTTGCAGCAACGTAATTCAAAAAATGGCATCAGCAGACCTATCCTCCTTAAAATAGCACCAGACCTTACAGATTCGCAGCTGGATGACATTGTGGAGATTGTACAGCAAACCGGCATTGCAGGGCTTATAGCTACCAATACAACCATCAGCAGGGAGAATTTAAACTCACCAGCCAGTCTAAAAGACGAAATGGGCGGACTAAGCGGCATGCCGCTAGCCAAACGCTCAACCGAAGTTATCAGCTATATTCACAAAAAATCAAACGGATCGTTCCCGATAATTGGAGTGGGCGGCATACACTCTGCCGATGATGCTATCGAAAAACTAAATGCAGGCGCATCATTGGTGCAGCTGTATACCGGTTTTATTTACGAAGGGCCGGGGCTGATTGGGAGGATAAATAGAAGTCTTCTGAATCAGAATTTGCAGAATTAGAGGATTTTCAGAATCCTAAAAATTCAATAAATTTAGCTGGAACAGAAAAGCATTCATTCTGCTAATTCTAAAATTCCGGATCAGAATTTGCAGAATTAGGGGATTTTCAGAATCCTAAAAGTTCAATAAATTTAGTTGGCACAGAAAAGCATTCATTCTGCTAATTCTAAATTTCTGAATCAGAGTTTGCAGAATTGGAGGATTTTCAGAATCCTAAAAGTTCATTCGCGCTAATTAATAAGGGTTGCTTATTCTGCTAATTCTAAAATTCTGTAAATTCTGATTCAGACATAAAAAAATCCCACCGGTTTCTGAAACCAGCAGGATTTATAAGATCTTTTTAAGCGCTTTCGCTCTTAACAGACAGAATTATTTACCGGCAGCAATAGCTAAAACTGCATTGTTTTTTGCAATCTGGCTATGTTTCGACTCTGCAGAACGGCTTCCATACTCCAGGTTGGTAGCCAGTTTCAAAAACTGAACTTCTAAACGTGAAGTAGTTTTGTTTTTTCTATCTTTTCTTTTTAAACGTGTAACGCCCATGGTGTTGTTATTTTAATGTTTTTAATACCCTTGAGGTCGGGAGCGGATTCGAACCG
>Ga0307515_10019929_pt1 | contig 12016 bp, 11 predicted proteins | sample 17_EM_MG_FD_194513 | JGI IMG/M metagenome (GOLD analysis project Ga0307515, IMG submission 194513) | Populus trichocarpa ectomycorrhiza microbial communities from riparian zone in the Pacific Northwest, United States - 17_EM | ecosystem: Host-associated > Plants > Roots > Unclassified | place...
CATCACCTGCAGGTCGCCGTCGGTCTCGCCGGCGTCGGCGTCCAGCCCGGCGGTGGTGATGCCCATGGCGAACTTCTTGGACTTCCACTGGGTGAGCACGTTGTCGGTCGTGTAGCTGACCGATGCTGGGTCCACCGCCTTGATCTTGACCAGCTCCTGGACGAAGGTCATCGCCTCGATGCCGCGAGCGTCGAGCTGCTCACCCAGGCCGGGCGGTGCATCGGCCGGGTCACTGCCGGCCTGGTGAACTGCTTCAACCCCACGCTGATCCTGATCGGTGGCGGCGTGGCCCGGGCCGGCGATCTGCTGCTCGCCACGATCCGGGAAACCGTCTACCGCCGCTCACTACCACTGTCGACGCGCGACCTGCGCGTCGCGTTCTCGGCGCCGAGCGACACGGCCGGCCTGATCGGCGCCGCCGTCATGGTCAGCGACCAGCTGTTCTCCCCCGACCATCTCGGCCTCTGGATCGACGACGGCTCACCGGCCGGCCGCACGGACCTGATCCAGCACCGGCCGGATGATGACCCCGGCGCTCACCCGTGGACCACGGTCACGGCGCGTTGCTCCCCCACGAGAGCCTCGGCCACGGACCAGCCGGTCCGTGGCCGAGCAGCCACTAACGCCAAAGCGGTAGCCGCGAGCCTGCACCCGCAACCCACACCCGCAGGCGGCCCGCCGCCGCAAGATCGAGCCGGACCCGCGCCGCCCCGGTGCGGCTGGTGCCCGTCTACGGCATCGGCTACAACCTGGCCGATGGCTAGCGGCCGCAGGCGAGGCAGCCTGCTGGTCAAACTGCTCGCCGCCTCGGCCGTGGTCTCGCTGCTCTCCATCGCAGCGACCGCCTGGCTGGCCGTACGCACCACGACCCGGGCCATCCGGCAGGAGCAGGGCAAGGCGCTGACCGACGACGCCCGGCTCTACGACGCGCTGCTCGGCTACGACAACCCGAGCGGGCACGGCAATGACCGCCTCCCAGGACGACCCGTTACCTCACCAATCATCATCGGAAAGACACTTCAACTGATAGTCGCCCATTTGCTGAACAAAGCATCAGGCCTCTGCGGCGTGTTTCAGACCGATGGAAAAGAGTGTGCCGCGGCCCTGCTCGCTCTCCACCTCGATCGTGCCGCCGTGCGCCTCGGTCAGCTGCCGCGCGATCGCCAGGCCGAGCCCACTGCCGCCGGTCGCCCGGCTGCGCGACTCGTCGGCCCGCCAGAACCGGTCGAAGATCTTCGGCAGGTCGGCCGCGGCGATGCCGCTGCCGGTGTCCTGCACGGTGATCGTCGTACCGTGCGCACCGATCGTGACCGAGCCGCCGGGCGGCGTGTACCGGATGGCGTTCGAGACCAGGTTGCCGACCACCTGCCGCAGCCGCGCCTGGTCGGCCGGCGCCACCGGATCGCCCACGATGTCCAGTTCCATCCGTACGCCAGCCGCCTGCGCGACGCCCCGATGGCTGTCGGCCACGTGGGTGAGCACGTCGCGTAGGTAGGTTGGTTCGAGGGTGACCCGCAACGTGCCGGCATCGGCGGCGGCCAGGTCGCCGAGGTCGTCGATGATGTGCTGCAGCAGCAGTGCCTCCTCGTGCAGCAGCCCGAGCAGTTGCGCATCGGTCGGCGCCAGATCGTCCTGGGCCGCCTCGATCCAGGTGCGGATGTTGCCGAGTGGGGTGCGCAACTCGTGCGCCACATCGTTGACCATGGTGCGGCGCTGCTCGTCGGCCTGTTCCCGGCGACGCGCGGAGTCGTTCAGCGCGCGGGCCAGCCGGCCGATCTCGTCGCGGCTGGAAACGAGGGCGGGTACCTGCAGCGTGGCCGCATCGGTGAGCTTGCGTAGCGGCCGCACCAGGCGCCGGCCGACCAGCACGGTCACCACGATGGTGGCGAGCAGAACCGCACCGGCGACCGCCACGATCCGCCCGATGCCGGCGCCGGACACGCTCAGCGTGGTGCGGCCGGTGCCAGGTGCGGTGACGAACAGCAGCGCACGGGGCGCCACGTACGGCCGGAGCTGCGTCCGCCGCGCCGTTTCGACGCATCCCTGCACGACGGCCGCCGGACCGGCCGGCTCCAGCTTCGACGGCGGCACCACCACCCGGTCGTTCTCGTTCTTGGTCCGGATCACCGGAAAGGGACCGAGATACGCCCCGAAGGTCGGTGTGAGGCGCAGCTGGTCGGCGCGGTCGCCGAGGTCGAGGCAGCGGGCCGTCAGCTTGGCCAGCGCCTCGAGGGCCTTTTTCTCGGCCGCGCTGACCAGGCTGTCGAGCTCGAACGTGCACTGCTCGGACGGAACGCCGAGTGAGCCGGCGGTGGTGATCAGGACGCTCGGGCGGCCGGTGGGTGTGACGTCGATGACGCCGCTGTAGCCCGCCTTGCGCAGGCATTGGAGGGCATTCTTGGCTGTCTCGTTCATCACGTACCGGTCGTCGCTCGGTATGACGTAAGGCCCGACCGTCCGCGGGTCGATGTGTTCGGTGCTGCCGGTCAGGCCCAGGTCGACGTCGAGCGGGTCCAACACGGCCGACGGACTGACGTTCCGCAGATCGGGGCCGGCCTGCGAGTCGAGGAGGATCCGGCGGTCGTCGGTGGTTAGCGTGATCCGGCGGCCGATCTCCGCGGCGCGCGAGCGCACCAGGGTCGCGGCCCCGGACCAGTCTCGGTGGGTCGCCGCGTAGCCGGTCAGCGCCTCGTAGACGGCCCTCTGGTCAGCGGCGGCACCGCCCTGCTCGTGGCTGATCGCCCGGGCGGTGGTGGTGGCGGCCAGCCAGGCGGTAGCCGAGATCGCGGCCAGCGCGATCAGCACCGAGGTAACTAGCAACCGGGTGACCAGGCTGTGCCGCACCGGCACCCGGTCGCTGCTCACCCGCTCGTCAGTCGGTAGCCCACACCGTGCACGGTAAGCAGCAGCTCAGGCCGACGCGGGTCGATCTCGATCTTGCGACGCAGGTTCACCACGTACACGTCGATCGTGCGCTCGGTCGAGCTGCGGTCGATGCCGCGGGTGTGGTGCAGCAATTGTGCCCGCGTGAAGACCCGGCCCGGCTGCTCGGACATGGCGGCCAGGATCGCGAACTCGCCCCGCGTGCACTCGATCCGCTCGCCGTCGACGGTCGCGTGATGCCCCACCAGATCGATGCCGACCCGCCCGACCTGCCGGATGCGACGGGCCGGCGGCTCGGACGGCGCGCCGCGGGACACGCGCCGCAGCAGGGTGCGCACGCGGGCCACCAGTTCGCGCGGGCTGAAGGGCTTGGTGAGGTAGTCGTCCGCACCGAGTTCGAGCCCCAGCAGTATGTCGTTCTCGGTGCTGCGCGCGGTGAGCATCAGCACCAGCACGTCGGACTCCTGCCGTAGTGTCCGGCACACCTGCAAGCCGTCCATGCCCGGCATCATGACGTCGAGAACCAGCAAGTCGGGCCGATCCCGGCGGGCGGTCTCGAGGGCCGCCCGCCCGTCGTGCACCACGGTCGTCTCGTGGCCGTCGGCCACCAGATAACGCCGGATCCCCTCGGCGTGCCGCGCATCGTCGTCGGCGACGAGGATTTTGGCGCCCATGGTGGCGATCATCTCAGACGCTCGACAGCGATTCGGTGGGCTCCAGCCGGGCCGCCCGCACCGCCGGATAGGCCCCCGCCAGCACGCCGACCACCAGAGCACCGCCCAGTCCGGCGCCGACCGCGGCCAAGGGGATGGCCACCGGCCAATGTTGCAGGGTGGCGTAGCCGACGACGGCCAGCGCGCCGATCAGCACCCCGGCTCCCCCGCCGAACGCCGACAGCACCAGCGACTCGGTCATGAATTGGATGCGGATCTGGCCCCGGTTCGCGCCCAGTGCCCGGCGCAGGCCGATCTCGCGCCGCCGCTCCAGCACCGAGATGTACATCGTGTTGGCCACCCCGATGCCGCCCACCAGCAGCGCGACACTGGCCATCCCGAGCAACAGCGAGCTGAAGGCCTGCTGCACGGCCTGCTTGGCGGCGAGCGCGTCCGAGGGCCGGCTGACCAGCACGTCGGCCGGGTGTTGCGGGTTGGCCGTGGCGGCCAGCACCGAGCGCACCGCCATCACTTGGGCGTCGGTGGTCTGCACGTAGATCCGGGTCGGGCGCCCATCGAAGCTCAGCCAGCGCGTGGCCGCGCTCCAGCCGATCATCGCCGAGCGGTCGATCTCGGGGCAGAGTGGCACCGGGTCAAGGATGCCGATCACGGTGAACCAACGCCGCCCGAGGTAGACCTGAGCCGGCCGGGACAGGTCGATACTTTCGAAGCCGAGCCGCTGGGCGGCGACCGAGCCGAGCACCACGGTCGGCAGCCGCTCCATGGCGGGATCCAGGAACCGGCCGGCGCGGATCCGGCCGTCGAGCGCGGTCAGCAGGTTCACCTTGGTGGCGACCACCGCGATGGCGTTGAAGTCGCCGGCGACGGTCTTGTCAGAGCGGGTGACGTTGAGCCCGAAGTCACCGGTCGCGCTGGCCATGGTCACGGGTGCGATCCGCGACACCATGTCCACCGCCTCGGCGGGCAGCTTGACCGGTGGATCGCGGTTGGGCGCCGGGGCGACCTGCAGCCGGTTGGTGCCCAGCGCGGCCAGTTTCTCGTCGAGCGCCCGTTGGCTCGACGCGGGAATCCCGGTGACCAGCACCAGGGTGGCGATGCCGATCGCGATGCCGATCGCCGACAGCGCGGCCCGCACTTTGCGGGTGCGGATGCCGAGTAGTCCCAGGCCGATCAGGTCGACCGGGGCCAGGCGTACCACTGTTGGACGGGTATTGCTCATGCTTGCTCCGAGTCGGACACTAGGCGGCCGTCCAGGATGCGGATCTGCCGGGGCACCCGGGCGGCCACGTCGCGATCGTGGGTGATCAGCGCGATCGTGGTTCCGGCCCGGTTAAGCTCGGTCAGCAGGTCGAGTACGGCCGAGCCGCTGGCCACGTCGAGCGCGCCGGTCGGCTCGTCGGCCAGCACGAGTGCGGGCTGGTTGACCAGCGCCCGGGCGATGGCCACCCGCTGTCGTTCGCCGCCGGAGAGCGCTTGTGGATGGTGGTCGGCGCGGTGGGCCAGGCCGACCCGTTCCAGCGCAACGTGCGCCTGCTCCCGGCGATGGCGGCGGTGCACGCCGGCGTAGAGCAGACCGGTTGCGACATTCTCGGTCGCGGTCAGCCCGTCGGTGAGGAAGTACTGCTGGAACACGAAGCCCAGCCAGCGCCCGCGCAGGGCGGACAGGTGCCGGTCGGACATCGTGGTGATGTCGTGCCCGCCGAGCCGTACGTGTCCCTCGGTCGGCCGGTCCAGCGTCCCCATGATGTTGAGCAGGGTAGACTTGCCCGACCCGGACGGCCCGAGGATGGCGACGAACTCGCCCGCGTCGATCCGCAGTGAGACGTCCCGCAGTGCCGTCACGTCCTCGCCGTAGCGCCGGGTGGCGTTCTGGATTTCCAAGACCGTGGTCATGACGCCGTCGTCACCACCCGGCTGCCGGCGGTGATGCCGTCGCCGGTGATCTGCACCATCCCGTCGGCGAACATGCCCACCTTCACCGCGGTCAGGGCGCCACCGGGAATCTGCACGCCGTAGCCGCCGCCGCTGAGCGCGAGTAGGGCACCGACCGGGACGGCCAGCACGTTGCTCTTGGTCGTGCCGGTGAACCGCACCTCGACATCGGCCGAGCTGATGTCCTTGATCGCCGATGCCTTGTCGACCGTGATGACCACCTGCACCTTCGGGCCGTCCGAGGTAGGGTCGTCGCCCTCGGCCGCGGCCTGGACGTTGGTGCTCACCGAGCGGACGGTGCCACCGGTCGTCGTGCTGTCTGGTAGCGAGATCTGCACCTTGTGCCCCGCCTTGAGGTCGTCGGCACGGCTCGCGGCGATGTCGACCGTGACCACCTTGGTCCGGTCGCTGACCGCCATCAGGTTGCCGGCGGCGTCGCCACCGAGCTGCGTCGCGGCCGCGCCGACCCGGACGGCGCCGGGCAGCACCAGGACGTCGCCGAGCTTCAGCGTGCCGTCCGCCGGCCGTACGCCCTCGGCCGCCTGCCACCGCTTCAGGGCGTCCTTGAGCGATGCGGTGAAGACTCCGTCCTGGGCGGTCACGACCGTCCGATAAGAGGACGGGGCAGCGGGGGTGGCTCCGGCGGCACCCTCTTCGGTGCTCTCGGGCGGCGCCTGGTCGCCCTGGACGGTGACCGAGGTTCCCGGGTCGGGCTGGTCTCCGACCCGGTAGCCGAGCGCCCGCAGGTTGGTGACCAGCAGCTTGATGTCACGGCCGATCATGCCGACCGTGCCGATGTCGCGGAACATCGGCGACGACCCGTAGAACAGGGCCACCGGCCGGTCGCCGACCCGGTACAGGGTGTCGCCCCTGGCAACCGTGCGGCCTTGCTTAGGCAACCAAGTGATCACTCCGGCTTGGATGCCACGCAGAATGCGCTGCTTGCCATAGCCAACCGTGCCGCTCTCGGTCCAATAGTCGGAAAGGTTGGTCTTGACCACCTCGGCCGTCGCTACCGCTGCCGCCGCGGGCCGGGCCGTCGGAGAATCGTGGCCCGTGCGGGCGTACGCGGTATAGGCCCCGCCGCCCAGCACCAGCGAGCCGGAAAGCACGGCGACGAAGATCTTCTTCCGCACGGTCGGCTATTTCTGCGTGAAGGCGGCGATCTCGCATTCGGCATACCACTGCGTTCCCTGGGGGCTGTTCACCTTCGCGAGATTGGCCTTCGTGCTGACCGCCCAGAGCTGGGAGCCCTTCCCCGTCCCCCTGATCTCCATCTTGACGCCATGTCCCTCCATGCACGCCTTCTCCGCACGGAGGTCGTCAAGGTAGTCCGGGTTCTGGGCGGGGTCGAGCTCCGGCGGGTCCAGCGGCTCCTTGTCGGCGCAGGCGTCCACGGCCAACTGATACTTCTTCATGTTCTTCTTCCAGGTGAGCAGCACTGTGCCATCATCCGGATCCTTCGGCACGCCGTGCTGCTCCCAGCAGCTGTAGTAGGCGTCGTAGGCGCGGTCGATCTCCGCCTGGCTCGCACCGAGGGGAAGCTGCCGGACATCCTCGCCGCTGGTGCCGGCCGCACCGGCGCTCGCCGCCGGTGCGGCGCCCGAGATCCCCGCCACCTGCGGCTCCGCCTCGCCCGAGGTGCCTCCGCAGGCGGCCAGCGACACCAACAACGCCCCGACACCGATCAGGTTCACACTCACTTTTCGCATGCCCAGAAGCTTGATCAGCGCGTGTTAGGCATTTGTTAGCCGCGCGGCGGATTTCCAGCGGTGACCCAGCGGCGGCGGTCCTGCCGGTAGGTTCGGCGTGCCATCCAGCACCCCCAGCTCGATCGAAACCCCGTACTTCACCGCCATGGTCTGGCTGGCTTTGTTTAACTCGTGAATATTTCCGGAGATGATGAACTGGGCAACTCCGGATTTCGCGACGCGCCGAGCGAGCTCCGTCAGCATGTCTTCCATCGCGGCGTCTGCGACGGCTCCGCCTCTGCCACGGTGTGTCAGAGCGACTGCCATGGCGCGGATGAAGTATTCAGGTATGGGGTATTCGCTGACGGGCTTCAACCGCTGGACCTCGACGATGCTGGCGAGATCCTGATTGTCGTCGATGCCGAGCCGGATCATGTCCTCAGACCGTCCCGGCGGTCGGAGGATATGAAAGTAGCTTTCGACTTCTGTCTCCCATGGGCGGTTGTGCGGAAGCCGGTTTCCGTGCTCGTCAACAGCCGGCGGACGGGCAGGGCCCCGGCGTAGTTGTTCTATGTCCGCTTTGATCATGGTTTGCTAGATGCCGTACGCGGCGAAGGCGTTGGCCCGGTCTTGCATGTCGCGGCGGGCGTAGGCCATGTTGGCGCGGCCGGCGAGGCGGAAGGTGTTCAGGGTCAGGTTGCGCATGGCGGCCATGTTGCGGGGTGCGTTGCCGGTACGTAGCTGGGAGTCGTCCTCGTGGAACGTGACATCACGGGTCCAATGTAGACAATTTTCTACCGTCCAGTGTCCTCTGGCGTAGACATTGAGGTGTTCGGGACCGGCCTGGGCGGCAGAGACGCTGACGATGCCGTGGATGATCTCCTTACGGGTTCGCACCCCGTCGAGGCCGCCGGTGTCGCGGCGCAGCCGGAATACCTGCCGGGCGCCCGGGAACAGCCGGTCGTCGCAGTCGGCCACACGTAGTGTCCGGTGTTCGGTGCGGCCGTGGCCCTGATCGTCGGCCACGTGTATGCGGTCGGCGAACTCGGCGTCGGTCCCGGACAGCAACGCCTGCGCGGCCTGCAGCGCGAGGGGTTGATTACCCTTCAAGAACAGCATGTAGTGGGCGTCCAGCGGTCCGGTGATCAGGCGGGCGGTCTTCTTGGTGGTGTGCGGGGCATCCAAGGTGAGCAGCATGCCGGCCACGTCCAGCGGGGCGAGCAGGTCACCGATCACCGCGTTCTCGCCGCGTTTGTCCGGGACCTGCCGCTGGCCCAGGATCGCAGCCCGCTCGTGGGTGACCGCGGCGACCAGGAACACCTTCTTCCCGTCCGCGGTACGGGCACCGTGCGGCAGTTTCCCGTCGATCGCCGCTGCGGGCAGCAGCCCCGCCGGCCTCCGGTAGGTCAACTCCCCGGATCATCGCACGGCGCTGTTCACGCTCGACCGGCTCGTCCTGCGCGGTCGGGACCTGCGGGACCGGGGCGTCCCCGCGGACCACGTCAGCGGCGTAGCCGCAGGTCGCAGCGTCGAGGGCGTCTCCATCGACGATGGCCAGGACCCGCCGGAAGGTCCGTTCGCTGGGCACCAGGTACCGGCCGGTCAACGGGTTTCGGCGGGCGCCGAGCCGGTGCAGGACCTCCTACGGGGTCCGGGCCGCCCACTGCCGGATCGCGGTCACACCATCGTTGCCCGCCACCAGCGTCGCGCACGCGGTCAGCACCAGAATCACGACGAGGCGATGCCGCAGCCCCCGCAACCGGCGCGGGTCCGGCACCTGCCGCAACCGTTCCACCAGCGACGACGCCACCGACAGCGGATCAACCACACCCGCGCCGGCGGCAAATTCGGCCTCCCACAAGGCCAGATCAGAGAGATGGCCAACAACACCGTCGGTCAGGGAAGATGACGACACGAGCGCGACTCCAAGGATGATCTTCAGGCTTCAGCACCCGAAAGATCACCAGAGTCGCGCTCGTCCTGCAAACCCACTCACTGTCCGGTTCCTACCACGGACATAAACCCCTAAATCTGAACAACGCCGGGGCCCTGCCATCAAAGCGGCATAATAATGCAGTCGATCTTGAGGATTCAACACTTCGCTGCTCGTTCTGATCCTCATCCTGACGTTGCTACTTCTGGACGGCGAGCTTCTTCTCATACGCAATCAAATCGTCGACGGCATCCGCGAACGCCGGCTCGAAGTCGCCGTACGAGTGGTCTCTGACCACGGCCCAGCGCGCGACGTTTTCCGGCATGGCGAGAAACCTGCGCAGCGAGTCATCTTGTAGCTTCATCTCCCGCGTCATTCTCGTGAAGCCGCCGCGGTGGCGCCTGCCATGTACCTCTTGGAAGCCATCGAGCAGGACGCTGAAGTAGGCAAGCGCTCGTGCTTCGCTCAGCGATGTCGCGGCGTCGATGCCGTGCACGTCTATGAGCAGCTCTGCATGCTGCAGGGCAATCTGGTTCGCAGTGAAAAGGTTCTGCATCCTTGACGCCCGGCTCGCAGCCTTCGCGGTCTTGAGTCCGGACCATGCGACGTAGGAGCTGAAGATCGACACCACCAATGCAAGTGCTGTTACCGTCGCTGGAATGGCATTATTCATCACGCCTCCCAATATCCTTATTGGTGTCGACGCTACCCAGGGAACGCAACCTCAGCCGTCCCACCGACGCCCTCAACTCGGCAAATCCGGGCGCCGCGCGACCACCCGTCGTGACCTCGCGTAGTTGCGAACTCTCGGTGTGGCGGCGGTCTCGTCTGTCGGTCGCCTAGCGCCACTGACCGAGGCGTTGAACCATCGACGCCCCGGCCCCAGCACCTTCGTAGTGGCTGCGCCAGCTGGTCGGCAAGCTGTGCGGCCGCAGCCGCTTGCAGGCCGGCGGAGCGGTGAGATCTTCGCCGCGCAGGATCTGATCGACTTGGGCGAGCGGGTGCCTGTCGGTGGCGGAGTGGCACCCGGACGGTCATGGATGGTGTTCTCGCGGCTCCTGGACGGGTGGTCCCGGGGGACGTGACCTCCTGAGAGGCGCTGCAACAAATCTGCAAACGTCGATCGTTGACTTCGTGCGGAGTGGCGGGCACGTTGGGTCAGGAATGCGCTTTCCTGACGGCCGCGGGATTAGCGACGATCCCATCACGCGAGACGAAGGCGAGACGACGATGAGACGACCAATCGCGATACGATTACTGATGGTGGGGGCGGCAGCCGCGGCCACCGCGCTCGGTGTAGTGCTCGTGGTGCCGCAGGCGTCCGCGGCGACCGGCGGCACCACCGGCTACGCGACCCAGAACGGCGGCACCACCGGCGGTGCGGGCGGGCAGACCGTCCGGGCCACGACCGGGACCGCGATCCACACCGCCCTGTGCAACCGGGCCTCGAGCAGCACCCCGGTCATCATCCAGGTCGAAGGCACGATCACAGTTGGGAACACCGCCAAGGTTTCCGGCGACAGCTGCAACACCGCGGCCGGGGTCATCGAACTGAAGCAGATCAGCAACGTCACGATCATCGGCGTCGGCGGCGGGGCCGTGTTCGACCAGATCGGCATCCACATCCGCGAGTCGAGCAACATCATTGTCCAGAATGTGACTGTCCAGAACGTGAAGAAGTCCGGCTCGCCAACCTCCAACGGCGGCGACGCCATCGGCATGGAGAGCAATGTCCACAACGTGTGGGTCGACCACAACACGCTGTTCGCGTCGGGCGGCGAGGACCAGGGGTATGACTCGCTCGTCGACATGAAGGCCGGTACGAACTACGTGACCGTCTCCTACAACACGTTCCGCAACTCGGGCCGCGGCGGCCTGATCGGCTCCAGCGACAGCGACACGGGCAACGGCCCGGTGACGTTCCACCACAACCTGTACGAGAACATCGACTCCCGCACGCCGCTGCTGCGCGCCGCCACGGCACACATCTACAACAACTACTACGTGAGCCTGAACAAGTCCGGCATCAACCCGCGCGACGGCGGCAAGGCCAAGGTCGAGAACAACTACTTCAAGAACTCCCAGGACGTCCTGGGCACGTTCTACACCGATCTGATGGGTAGCTGGCAGGTCGCGGGCAATATCTTCGACAACGTGACCTGGACCAGCCCGGGCACCGAGAACCACCCGGCCGGCCCGAACGTGCAGTCGAACACGACCATCAGCATCCCGTACGCGTACAGCCTCGACGCCGCCAGCTGCGTGCCGACCGTCGTCGCGCAGACCGCCGGCGCGAACAAGGGCCTGCAGGTGTCCAGCGGCAGCTGCTCGGTGGTGACGCCCACGACCACCTCGCCGGGCCCGTCGACCAGCGCCAGCCCGACGCCGACCGCAAGCCCGACGACCGGGCCGACGCAGCCATCCGGCACCAACCTGAGCATCGGTGCCGGCGCCGACGGCTCCAGCAAGGCGAGCGGGACGAGCTACGGCAACGTGATCGACGGCAGCCTGTCCACCTACTGGTCGCCGAACGGGACGGCCGGCGACATCTCGGTCAAATGGAGCTCCGCCAACACAGTGTCCACGATCAACATCCGGGAGGCATCCGGGTCCGACAACACCATCGGATCCTGGCAGGTCATCAACGCCGACACCGGCACCGTGCTCAAGTCCGGCAGCGGCGCGGGCGTCATCGCGTTCGCCTCGACGTCGTTGAAGAAGGTCACCTTCAGGATCACCGGCTCGTCCGGCACGCCCAAGGTCGCCGAGTTCGAGACCTACGCCTGATCCCGCGTCCGGCCGGCGGCGAGGCGTTCGGTCTCACCGCCGGCCACCGGGGCTAAGCGGTGAGCGGTTTCGTTGACATTGTCAGTAACACTGAGTCGCCAGGCGGAAGCCTGGCC
>Ga0307515_10019930_pt1 | contig 12015 bp, 8 predicted proteins | sample 17_EM_MG_FD_194513 | JGI IMG/M metagenome (GOLD analysis project Ga0307515, IMG submission 194513) | Populus trichocarpa ectomycorrhiza microbial communities from riparian zone in the Pacific Northwest, United States - 17_EM | ecosystem: Host-associated > Plants > Roots > Unclassified | place...
CAGTAGGACTGGTAAAGAGGTAAAGAAAGACTGTCGTCCGCGTGTTGTGTGGGGATTGAGAATTTGAGAGAGAGACAGAGAGAGGAGGGAGGGGTTGGTGTGTGTATATATACTTCACGCAAAATTTCCTTGTTGGGTGCATAGTTAACCGACCCGGTCCGGGGCGGGGCTGGGCTGGTCTGGTCTAATATTCGGGTTGTTTATTTGTTGGGTTAGTCTGGGTCGTGGATTTCTAACTTCAAAACACAAGTCCAAAAATTTAAAATTAAATCAAATAAAAAAACTCAGGTTCTGAAGAGAGTTTTAAAACACCTTAATAGTGCTTCTTTATTAAGATCGATTTTTTTATTGTTTTATGTAGTCAATAGATTTTTTTTCTTTTTTTTTTCTAGTAATACTCCCTCTCATCTCTCAAATTTATAATTAAATTTTATAAAAAAATATGACTTGAATGTAAAATAAATTAAAGAAAAAAACCTTGCTTTATTGTTATGTTGGTCTCTTTTCTTTTAGTTATTTTTTACACTACAAATTTAATTTATATTTTATTACAATGGCCTCTGATTAAATTATAAACTATGATCAAATACCTTGATTCGTTGAAAATATGCAAAGAAAATAAAATATCATAGCAATGATAAAATTAATAAAAAAAAAAGTTAAGTGCTAGAAAAATAAAAATAAAATGGCATTGTTAATGTAGAGTGCCATATCAATTTTTTAGTTGCATTGTATAATTAACATGGGTGTCAGTTCAATCATATCCCGTTCAGAATAGTTATTATATTTTATATTATTTTTAAAAAAAATAAACAACTTTCAACAGATTTAATCTTGTTCTGGATCCCAGTCCATTATTATAGAGTGTATTTATTATTATAGAGTGTATTTGTATTTGGTATTATGATAACTTTTATGACTGTGGTTTGAAAAAAGTTATTTTATTATACATATTTTTAGTTGAGGTTGGTTTGGTATTTATATATATGTTTAGTTAAAACTGGGGTTGAAATTGAGGCTAAACAAAAAATAGTTTAATTTGTTTGATTAAGAATGTTTTTCAAATTAAGATTATAAAATAATTTATATATATATATATTAATATTGAATGTTTTTAATTTAAATATTATAGATTTAACTATTGCTATTACATTATGAAATAAATAATACTTCATATAAAATATTTTTTAATGTTCCATTAAACTATCTACAATTCCATCACGTACGAAATACATCCAACAATGACTACAGTTTCTTTGGTTTCTTAAGCGCACAACAACATCAGGTAAAATATCATTATGAACAAAATTGAAATTACGATCAAATTCTACAAATGCTATGTCATCAAGCGATCTCCTTTTAATTTATGTAGTGTCATTGAATAATGTTAAACACTAATTTTTTGAATAAAATACAATTAAAATTAATTTTTTTTACTGGGTCGGACACGGTTCAATGCATTTAGCTTTGGACCGGACCCGATCCGGCTAGAACAGTGAACGGTGAAAAGTGAAAAGTGAATTAATTCACTCTCCACCGTGGAGAATGTTTTGATGGGAGAAGCAGCGTGTAGCTGCTATCAGCTACCCTACGTTTAAAATTCAAAAAATGATGAGTCTCGCAAACACTAAACAATGTTTCCTCTGTTGCTAAACATAATTTTGTTATGGTTTGCTTCAAAAGCAGAAGCAACCACAGAAACAAACACTCTTAATTTTACCACTCAAATTTCTTTTGAGATATTTCAGTTTCATTCCACTTGTTTTTTAAAAAAAAAATCAATGTTTTTTAATCTTTAATTTCATCATCCAACACTTGATTTGTTAAGTATTGAGCTTCAAATTTGATCGTGGTTTTTTTTTTTTTGTGGTTATCGTAGTCTTGTGACTCATCTCATGGATTTGACAGGTTAACCTAGTTAACTAGAGGTTTTTTTTTTGTCTATTTTTTAAAATTATTTTTTTTCAATTTTATGATTCAACATCTTCAACATTAGGTTGAATATGAGTGCCTTACTATTTATTTTGATTTGTTTTTTATAAAGTTATTTTGGTTTTGTGGTCTAGGTAACAGATTTTGCAAGTTAATTCAAATAGACCTGAATCGTTTTATTGTGTCATTTTTCTAGATTGATTATTTTTTAATTCCATTACTCAATAATGAGTTTATTAAGGTTTGAATTTCATAATTTATTTTATCTAGGATTTTCATGATCTAATGATCCGGGTCGTGAATTTAAAAAGTTATATTAGGTTGATCTAATATGATATCATCTTGATATATTTAAAAATAATGTTGTCTTGAATTTTTTTGAGTGAAATTATGTTTTTACTAATCGTTCACGGTGTTTAGAAGCGCTTTTGAAAAAAATTAAAATTTTTTTATTTTTTATTTGCTTTAAATTAATATTTTATTTTATGTTTTCAAATCATTTTCATGTGCTGATGTCAAAAATATTTTTTTAAAAATAAAAAATAATATTATTTTGATATGTTTTGGAATGAAAAATACTTTGAAAAACAATCATTCATCACACTTCCAAACACACACAAATCAGCTATGCCTAAATATTTTTCTTACGTTAAAAAAATTAATCTGGCCGTAGTGTAACACATGATATATATATATATATAGGAAAACTTATAATCCGAAATCAAAATTTAGAATTTAAATTAAAAAAACAAAGCATCAACAGTAACGAAATTTACAACCTTAACGGTACAACCTTAATGATCAGACATGTTCATGGATTGAGCTGCCCAATGAACGGGGGGAGAGACCGATGACAGTTGAACAGACTTAGACATGAATTTTCAACCCACTAGACCGACCCAACACTATATGTCATATTACTTTCCATCGTTTAATGCTTTAAAAAGTACTCCTTTATCTTACTGATATGTTCCTTTCCATTGTATATATTTATATTATGTTTTCCAATAACATCTACACGACTCGAATTTTCTTCCATCACATATATTATTATTTTTTATTTAGATATTCTCACAACCTTTTAAATAATAAGACGAGTTCTATTCGAGATTTGTAACTGTCTCTTAATAAATACACTTTATAAAAATCAAATTTGTATTCTCACCCTTACATGAATATAACAATACGTTAATTGCTAGATCAATACTTTATTGGTATTGACATATTATTTTACAATAACATTTATATTGATGCATTTTATATACTGACATATTATATTAATATAACATTAATATTACACCTACATATCGACTTATATCAACTTATTAATTCATAATATATATATATATATATATATATATAATAAAAGATTTTTTCCTTGAAAAATAAAAGAAAACAGGAAAGGTCCACCGCATGTGGAAAGATCCACCAACAAAAACAACAAAGCGGATCCATTTGATAAAGCCAAGTAGGGCGGTGGAAATTATTTGTTTTTTAATTATAATTTTAGAAATATTTAATTAATTAATATATACTATAATTTTGAATAAATCATAAATTTTAGTTATGTTTTAAACTCGCTTCTTCAAATCATAATCATAAAAATTATCATAAATCAAATATAATTTAATAAAAACCATTGAAAAGTGCTATAGTTTCTGTCTTTAAATATTTTTAAAAGAATATTTATTTTTTAAAAAATATAAAATTAGTATTTTTCCAATGATTATAATAAATTAATATAAAAAATAAAAAAATATTTTAATATATTAAAAAAAAACAAACTGTAGCCCTTTCATACTCTCCTCCATCTCATCCCCAACAACCAACAATACAATAAAAAGGCAAGAGAGGAGAGAGGCTGAAAGCAAAGCACTCATTTTCTAGCTGCCTCTCTGCTCCCATCGACATCCAGTAAGCCCTCTCTCTTCTTTTCATTTCTTGGTTCTGTTTTGTTTTTTGTTTCATTTATGTCTTGACTTGTTTTCACAGTGTCACAGTTGTCCTGATGTTTTATTTTTCTCGTGTTTAAACAGCTACACACTTTGTAATATTGTTCCTTTTCTGTATGTGTGTGTGGTTGTGCGATGGGAGAGAGAATTCCATCCGGGAGTTACTTTCAGTACCCTCCCTCTGGAGTCCACCATGCTACTCCTCAGAGGTCCAGTTCTCTTCCTTCAGATCTTGAAAGGTTAGTTTTTTAAGCCCTTTTGGCGTTTTCACTCCTCATGTTTAATTGTCGTGCTAATTGATCTTTGTTCTCTTGTTGTTATTGGTTGTTTCTTTTGCTTGTTTTCCTTTGCTTGCATACATGGATTTTTGAGTCCTCCTTTATATGGGGTTTGCTATCATTAGTGTTTTTTTTAATTTTTGACTTATTTTATGTGGATCATGGTGTTGGTATTGTGCTCAGGGTTCTTTCTTCTAGGTGTTTCTTTTCATTTTGTGGGTATCTGATAATGGGATTGGAAAGAAGGAACATAAATGAAGGAGTTTTATGGTTTTTTAAACTATCATGCTGGTATTTAAGAGAAAGAGATTGTCTTTGATTCTTGTTTATTGGAAATTCTATTTTGAAAAAGTTTTGTTATCAAAATTGAAGAAAAATTCCTTCTTTTGTTCTCTTTTGAGAGTGAACTTTAGGAGATATTTTTTTTACTGCGAAACCACATGTTGATTAGGGGATTTAGGGGAATATTTCTTGTCGTGGTGTTTCACTCTCTCTTGTCAAAAGGATCACCATACATTGATGTTTTTTCAAATGTTTCTTCATACGTTTTCCGTGTTTTATCTTGCTCTTGAGAAAATGTCTTGTTCTTCCTTTTGTTCTAATTGACATGTCTCGCTCTTTCTTTCTTAAAAGTTGATTTTTTTTCTTTTCATTTTGGTGTTTAAGTTGCAAGCATCTGCAAGTCATTATGGTGCTATTCTTCTCCTCACATCACTTTGCTTCGTATGAAAACAATAATCATTTTCATCATTTTCGGGCTTAAAAAGAAAAGTCCATTGTTATTTGTTTAGATTGAGTTGAGTTGCCTGCTTTCTTTGGAATCAAATTACTCAACTGAATTGAATAAAGTATCATTTATGTTCTAGCTAGGCTCATTCTATGGACCTTTATTTCCTAATATGACTAAACTTCTTCAAGCTATTTGTCAGGTAAAGAGAAGAATATATAATTAGAAGAGAGAAAGAATGATGCAAGATAAAACGTAATTTTTATAGAGATAATCAGGATAAGAATCCTTCCATGGAAGAAGAAGATCCTCCCTTAATCATTGAACAATGGAAAAATCCTCCACTCCACCTGTAATTGGTCTTGATTAAGTGAAAAACCTATTCCACATATATAAAGCTACTAAATGGTTGAACAGAAGATACTTTTATCTCCCCGTCATTACTACACATGAAGCAGTTACAGGGGACAAGATCTTATATGGCCATTAGGATATACAATCATCCTTATATGTATCACAGTCCAAATAAAGGCCCTAAATTTGCAGGGTGCTCCAGCTGCAGTGAAGAAATTGAAAATAGGAGCTAGAGATTTGAGTAAATTACAGAAAATAATTACAACCCTAAATTTGCAGGGTGCTTTGGTGCTCGAGTGCAGTGAAGAGATTGAAACTAGGAGCTATAGATTTAAGTAAAATCATAGCATAGTGCCTGGTTAAATTTGTCCATGGCCAAAGCAAAACAATATGAAGCTGTTAGTAGCATGGTTAAATTAGGGACAGTCGCTGAAGATGCCTTTGTTGGGCATAAATAACTGCCATGGCCATCACTGCTGGAAATCAACTTCTTAACAATTTCATTTATAATCATATAGTTATGAAGCATGCCAAAAAATGCGAGTTCCTAACAACTTTGTACCAATGAAGAAGTCTTCAAATCTTCAACTCAAAAAAAGAAAGAAACAAAAAGAAGTTATATTTTGACTTTTTAAGCTAATATTTCAAGGTTCAAACTTGATTTAGACCTAGAATAACAAATTTTGGTGAAATAATTGGATGGAGACCCTAGTGTGGAGCTAAGAGGTGAAAAAACTAAAAAAGAGGATGATGGGAACATAAACTGACAAACTAGGTGTTGGAATAATTGGATACCAGCTGGTCTCAGAATATTTCAATATATCAGCCGGTGGATATATGCCACTAAGTATGTGATGCAGTGTGTATGAGTATTAACACTAAAAACCACTAATGTAGATTTTCTGTTAATTATTTGCTGGTTGCGTAATGTAATGGCTGATATTTAAAACCATGATTGCTGAGCTTGTATTAGAATTGTTATATCTGTTCCTGCTTCCTTGCACAGAGTCAATGCTTGTGAATGATTGTAAGAGTATCTGTCTGCATGCCACTGAAATATACATCAACTACTGCAGTTCAAATGTGAAAAAAACTACTATCTAAATAGCTGTTGTTATGTTCATTGTGAATCGTGGTATGTCTTTCATCACAAGTTTGCCCATACCCACAATGCTAATCTTGCTGTAAATACTCGGATGCTTATTTTCTTTCCATGACCATTTTTTTTACAAGTTTTTCCATATGTGATTTGAGTAGTATATTGATGCAGATATTTGGCCGAGTTGTTAGCAGAGAAGCATAAGTTGGGGCCATTTGTGCAAGTTTTACCAATTTGTTGCAGACTTCTTTACCAAGGTTATTGAATCAAACTTATCTTACATGATACATGCTGTATATACATGATTTCTTGTTGGTAGCATCACAGGTGTTCTTATCTTTTGAATTTGGCAATTTCTATATCAATGTGCATGGTTTGCATACATACCTGCATGTGGATGCGCATGCTATACTGGTACATGAAATCATCATTTATTTGTTTGTTTTATGATTTTTAAGTAGATGATTGCATGCTGGATATTTGTTTTGTTACATGGATGGGCCTAGATTGGGTACTTTACACACAAATGGGAAGGGAAATCTTGCAGCAGTCAATTTATGAAAAACTGAATACTGTCTCACGGAGGCCATTGCATAATGGATTTTTGGTACATATATAGTTACCTTGAAGTTGGTGGTTTTGGTTTATCAGCTTGCCTGTTCTTGTCTGCTTGGAATTTTCGGTATATGTTTGAATTATAAATCATGATGCCCGTGGTTGATCTGCTGGAAATTCTTGAACTATCAGTTTTTAAGGAACACATCAGACATCATTCATAGCTTTGTCTTATGGTGTTTATTATAGCACACGCTTGCTCTTGTCTGTTGGAAACATCAAGTGTATGTTTGAGTGATACATCATAGTTCCATAGTTGATCTGCTAGAAATTCTTAAACTACACACTTAGTTGCTGTACTTTAATGCCACTTCAGAAATCAGACGGGCATCAGCTTACAATCAAGGTTTTGTAGATCATGAAAGATATGAACATGAGAGTCCATTTAGGTCATTAGGTCAGCATCCAAATGGAAGGCCGATGGATTTGGAGGGATGGTCTGCTATGCCAAAAGAGGTAATGCGAGTTTGTGATTTTGTGCCCGACTTGGATACTCCTGGTATGCTATACAGGAAATAAATTTTACCTGACTTGCTTTTTAACTGCCATATGATGATCCTGCTATCTGGCATTCTTGTGTTTTTTACTAGCTATTACTGCAGGGGTTGTTAGCAGTATGTGTTAACTTTGTTGGGAGCATAACACTTGGCATTATTGAATCCAATCTTACAAAAAGTGCTCGAGATGTTCTGCTTCCAAGCCATTCAATTTAACTCATTCCTGTAAATATTTGCCCATATCAATTATCGATTGTGTCATTCTTTCAAATGTTCTAATATATCAATTATTTGGCTATCATATTACCTCCAATTTTATTGGAAATTGGTAGTTTGACCCTTCATTATTTCTCTAACGTGCATTTCTCCTTGAGAAACTGAAGAAAATGTGCAAACATAAGACTGTACAGAAGGTAATACCACCAAGTCATCTTCAATGAACTAGAAATTGTTGAAGATTTATGGGAATTAGAAAAACCATCTTTTGATCACATGGGATGGTTTGTTGACCTTGAGTGCTTGACATAAAAGCAATAAGCTTGAAATTTATCAATGTGTGAATGGTATCCAACTACTTCTTACCCTCTCCTGATTCTTTAAGCAGTGTACTATATTGTTTCTTTCGGACATATGTCCTTGAGAAACTATAAATTGTTTGAACTTGCAAGAAAATTCTATGAAGTTCCATCGTATGAGGAGGTGACTTCTACTGGGGGTACCCATGTTGGATAAAATTATAAAACTGATGTCTGTGTCGTCCTAAGGATGATAACCTGAACCCCCATCATATTATTTCTGCAAATGAATATCATTAGCAACTCAATGATTGTCTGCTTTTTCCAGATATCTGGATCACTTGGAAAATGTCCTGGACTACCCTTTTTGGTTGTCTAAGTGCATCTCCTGAGGAAATTTTATTTGACTTGTGGTGTTACCACCTGTTAGAAGAAAAGAAACATGGTATTTCATTGAGGGGAGGGAGTTGTTTAGGATTGGATTAACTTCCATGCCCCATCTTGAACAAAACCCTTCTGTTGTTTGCTTGAGAAAAACAATTCTCCTCTCCCCATGCCCCAAATCATCTCACTTCAGGCAAACTAAGACATATCAGTTGTAATTTCTGAAACAAAATAATTGATACTTCAACCAACATGTCATGTCTTACTACAGGAGAATGGGCATCTTCAAAGAATGGCCTCATTACCAGCTGCTTCAATGGGTTGGCCTGGGGTCCCTGGAATTTCAAGTACGCCAGTTGTGAAGAGAGTAATTAGACTCGATGTTCCTGTTGACAAATATCCAAATGTAAGTCAAAGATGTTTCTTGAAGTAATGGAGATTGGAATTAATTATAATTTCTAGCTAACCCAAATTTGGCAGTATAATTTTGTTGGCCGAATCTTGGGACCACGAGGGAACTCCTTAAAAAGAGTTGAAGCCTTGACAGAATGTAGGGTGTATATAAGAGGCAAGGGCTCTGTAAAGGATTCTCTAAAGGTATGATTGACTATGGTTTTTTTCCCTTTTCAATTCAATTGACAAAGAAGTACATTTTACATTAATTAGATAGTTAGGTTGCACTTCACGGAGAATCGGAAGTGAACTCTTGGTGAATGACTCTATAGCTGCTACTTGCATGTACTATATCATGTTTGAAATTGAAATTTCTGTTTTCTGTTTGTGTTTCAAGTAACATTGATTTCCACGTTTTCTTACTGAAATGGGTAGCTGTGTCTTATTATCCTATTTTTCTCCTAATGGAATTTTTCTGAAAGGGACATGTTAATTTGTTGTGATCCAACTAATAGCTCTTTGCGAAGTTTGTTTAATAGTGATGTCTTTTTCATTTTGAATATTTATATTCGTATTCGTATTTATGAAAGTTTTGATCAGTTTTTGCTCCTTAGTCATAGTTTTTACCAAGTCAAGCCATGGTTCCCATGACAGATATGCGACACATCTAGTTGTAACTGGATATTGATGTTGTTTGTGGTTGGTTTTGGTATTTGTGTTAGTGTACATGGAAGGAGTCATAAAACACAATTTTTTTTCCTGGTATAATACCTAGCCTTTATTTCTATTTCGATCATGGCTGTTCTGTCTTGTTTCCCCCCTTCACATTTCATTATGTATGGATTGTTGAAATTATATTAAGGAGACTTAATTTGGTTTCTTACTCGTATTCTCCTCCATTTTGCACTGTAAACTACCACAATGACCATCTGTGTTTTACTTTATGATGAATTGATATGATGGTTGGTTGTTGGTTTTTGATGCCCGAGTTTGGTAAATTGGCCACTTTAGTACTGAAATTTGTACAAACCAGGAAGATGTAAATGCAATGTTTATCTTGTTAGCACCTCAGTTTCTGCTGGTAACTCGGTCCAAAGGCTGGAAGGTTGAGCCTATGGGCTGAACTGGTTCCCGCTTTTGGTTTTGTTTGGGTTAAAGCTGTATACAGGTCCAGTTTCCATTAAAGAATATCTAATACTACTACTTTGAGCTTTGTGCACGCTCGAGTGTGTGTCATCTGTATTCAGGATTTCACATCTCATTTAGGAGAGTTGGTATTTTATGTTGATGGCCAGGAGTGGTAATCTGACAATAAATGAGTTGATCAGATGACCAGGAGTGGTAATCTGACTATAAATGAGCTGATCAGAAATATGAATATAAACGAGATGGAGCTTCCATGATTCAGTTTCATATGTTATTATTTTTTTTTATTCATCTGTGTTCTTTGGTAAAGATATTCTACTCGGATTTAGGAATCACAGTATTTAATGTAGTCACTTTTTGAAGGCCTCGAAGCATACCATTTATTTGATGTGTTACAGAAGGGAACTTCAGTTAATATTTCTCAACTCTCTTGAAAGATAAAGCTTTTGTTTCGTAGTAGTCATGGTTTCCTTTGATAAATGATTTGTTGACTGCACAAGGAAGTCCAATGATTGACTATGAGTTTTGTCCAGGAAGAAAAACTTAAAGATAAACCTGGATATGAGCACCTTAATGAACCACTGCATGTGTTGGTGGAGGCTGAATTTCCAGAGGATATAATGAATGCCCGCTTGGACCATGCAATAACAATATTAGAAAGCCTCCTGAAGCCTGTGGTATGGACACGAATGACTAATTGATTTTGCTGTTAAATTCTTGGCCCCGCCACAGCTTTCTGATTTTTCTGACTGTCATGCTTTCTCTCTGCAGGATGAATCCTTTGATAACTATAAGAAACAACAATTAAGGGAACTAGCTTTGCTAAATGGGACACTAAGGGAGGAAAGCCCGAGCATGAGCCCTAGCATGAGCCCAAGCATGTCACCCTTCAACACTGCAGGAATGAAACGAGCCAAGACAGGAAGATAAACCCCGTTTATTCATTGCTTGATGACAGCAACTGATTGATTGGAGCCCTAATGGCTTCTTGATGCATTATACCCAGAAAGCTGGGAGGAGCTTTGGAGGCTCTGAGCATTTGACCGTCAGCAAACGAGCTCCTCTCTTCTGGGCATGATTGCTTGGAATCTTCCATAGGTTATCTTTTGTCACTAGTTTTGTTCAATGTGCTCTAGCATATATCAAATAATCTCTATTCTTTTCATGTATTATTCATTTGAGCATGGAATTATCTATTTCATTAGTTAAATAAACTAATAATCAACAATTCAGTTAGGTTATTTCAAGTCATGTAAAAGACTTCGCACAAGTAACATCTATATCATTACAATTGCTTGTAGTTCTATGTTACTGCTATATTTTTCACCTTTATCCCGGGCTATTCTTTTTGAAATTCAAAGGAAATAATCTATAGATAATATATTCTTGATTATAATCTAATGAATTTAAAAGAAGCAAACCAAGAAAGAGAAGCGGTGAAAGGTTTTAAATTTGTAGTGATAGAATCTTTTATATTTTATTTGCTTTCAATGTCTCAACAAGATTCCAGTTGAATGACAGTGTTTAAAGCAGGCATCTTTATACTTTTACAATGGCATCATTATCAATCTTTGGCTATGCTTTGTTGAATGTATTATCAGAGGAATCCATTGATTTCACAGGCCCTTTTCTTCCTTCGATTGAAGAATATGATCAATCTTGAGGGATTTTATTTATTTATTTTACCAGTGTCCTGTCTTGCTGAGACAAACTAAGTGCTTGTTCCTTTCCACCCTTGTATCTTGGTGAATAAGCTTTTAAATCTTAAAAGGTCATTAAATTCTCAGCAAAATGAAGAGTTCTTTAACATCGATAGCAAAAGGAATAACTTTTCCAAATTGACCTATTTCTTCACCCGATGCTGCAATAGCTGATGATATTCTTGCATGTAGGATGACAATTACGTGCTCGATTGTATGCCATAAATATTGATGCGGGTAAAATTGATTGAATGCCATAAAAATTGATGCTTGGTTAAGTTAAAAAACAATTTTTTTTTTGGTGGAACCCACCATACTTCGGCTGTTTCAGGTTTAACAAAAGTGAAAAATTACTGCTTCAATATTACTGCTTCAATGCCCGCGTTCCGTAGAGTGAATTATAACTTTAGCCGAGCGAGCTGT
>Ga0307515_10019931_pt1 | contig 12015 bp, 4 predicted proteins | sample 17_EM_MG_FD_194513 | JGI IMG/M metagenome (GOLD analysis project Ga0307515, IMG submission 194513) | Populus trichocarpa ectomycorrhiza microbial communities from riparian zone in the Pacific Northwest, United States - 17_EM | ecosystem: Host-associated > Plants > Roots > Unclassified | place...
ATATATTTTCATAAATATATTTCTAAATACCTAGCTAGATATTTATATTAAATATCTTATAATTTAGATATTTATACGATATTTATATTAAATATCTTATAATTTAGATATTTATACGATATTTATATTAAATATCTTAGATATTTTTTAAGATGTTTATCTTAAGAATGTTTATATAAATATATCTTTTTAGGGCATAAAAAGAGACTAAAAAAATATAAGAGTTCATATCTTTAGATAATACAAAACAAATCTGATATAAAATTTAAATCAGATTTAAAGAAACTTAGAGAATATTTACTTTTATTGTTATCTAAATTGATTTATGTATAAAAAGTTTTTTTATAGGTGTTGTAGGGCATCAAATTAATTTTCTGTGTACAATTTTGTTAAGCCCATAGAAAGCGTTCATAAACTTTCTCCTTTGATTTTTTACCACCCTCATAGGATGTAAGTCTCGATTTTTACCCAAAAAATGATTGAAAACAGATATTTGTAATTTATTTAAACTGGAATTTGAGCAAGGAGAAAACTTGAACGGGGAGACTTCCAAGAATAGCATCTATACAGGACGTAAAAAGATTGATATTCAAGGGTTATTTTCCCAAGTAATTTTCATTGCATTAAAAGGAGCCAAAAGAAATTTGCAGAGTGCTATGCCACCATCCAAAGAGTGCTTCAGTTTAAAGTATTTGGAAAAAGCACTATTCAAACATGATTTTAATAAAAAAAAAACTAGTAATTAACTCTCTTTTTTATTATTTTAGTTTTGAGTCTAAAACAATTATTATTATTATTATTATTATTATTATTATTAAATGTACAAGTATAAATATCATAGCTTGTCCAAAACTACTTAATATGAGCTTGCAAAAAGGTGGTCTGAAAATAGTTGGACTGCTGACAAAAAAAAAATCTTTTTAGTATTATGTTTTGAATTTAGAAGATCTTCCTTGTTAAATCAAACCCAAATGGTCATCTAATCTCTATCCAAATGCTACTTAATTATTAATCCTCATCGTGTAACACATGAAAACTTTTATAATTAATGAGCACAAAATCCTGCTTTCTCGTCAATTTTTGTGCTATTGTACAAAAAACACACTTCCTCAGGCCTTTAAAACACCCTTTTGTTTTTTGGGTCAAAAAAGTAGAAAAACAACACGCATTCAAACATGGGTCTAATTAAGCCGGTCAAAGTCATAAATATCGTCTAGGCTAACATTTTCATGCAAAAAGCTTTATATATTGAGGGTAACAATGCTAATAAATACTAGCAATAAATACCCTTTTAATAACTTTTAAAATCTCTGCATCTTCTCATGATTGTGAGCTTCATAGGACTATATATGTTTGATCCATTGTAAGAAGGAGATGAGAGATGAAATGGGAAGACTCTATCTTTTGCTTTAAAGTGATGGAGCACTCCTTCCTACGTACGTACGTGCTCTTTCGCTTGTATAATGAATGATATATAAGGTTCATATAGCTAGTTGGGTTATCAATGCTCCTTTTGCCAAGGAAAAATCGTGGTATTGATTGAAAAAAAGGGCTAGTTCGAGGGGCAGGTGTTCAAATCATTAGGGCATAATATTTCAAGGTTTAAAGTTGGTGATGATCAAGAGGTGAAGAATGAGAATTTCTCATCTTGGAAGAAAAGTATCCCTTTATGAAATTAATTGGAGATTGCGTAATTCTTTTGTGTCATCTTTGGGAGTCCTAATGATTTGGTTTGCAATTTTCAAAACCAATTTTCAACAAAGGGAGAAAAGGGATTAAATCACAAGCTACATTAAATGGAACATCGAGGCCCACATGATAAAAGCAAGACCACTTAGCAGTACTAGCTATAAATCAATATCAACTCATGACCTCATCCCATTTTGCTTTGCTTTGCTTTGCTTTGAAAAAAATATCAATCAATAAAGTGCTCGTGCTTATGAAGTTGCGATCATTGAGTGATATTGGCCTGTGCATTAATAAGATTTAATATCCATCCATTAACAATTTCATGATTTGATATTAATTAGAACCCCTTTTGAATTTTATGAAATTATTACAAAACTCTTCTTTATGCCCAAATTGAATGTCGTCCTCGTCAATACCAAGACTAGCCATGCTAAGTTTGAGCTTAGTTTTTGTCCCTACTCTAGCTAATCAATCAAGAAACAATTCAAATGATCAGTACTCTCATCTAAAATCATTGTAAATCTTGACTATAAAATGTCAAATTCTTTTGATAACATGCAGATAAAATTGATCAGTCAATTAACAAATATAGATAGAAAGATTAACTTGAGTCAATTATATAATATATTGAAGATCTAATTCAATCGAATAAAAAACTAGGTTGTGAAATTGAATATTGCTGAATTGCGAATCGGTACGTGTATATATGGGTTAGGAAATCATATGAGGGTTGTTGCCCCAAGAGAATTTATGCTTATATTTCACATAAGGTTCCACTTTGGTCCTTCAAGAAAAAAGTTATGCAATATTGTTCTCACAAGTTTCCATTGTAGCGATTAGACCCTTGAAAACTCTGTTCCCTAAGGGTTAATTTATGCAATTCCACAAATACCTAACGTTCACATAGATGCTCTACTAATTTAACGTGATTGAAGAGTTAAAACTTAACATCGAACACACCAAAGAAATTAACATCGAACACACCAAAGAAATTGCCATGGATGGAGTCTCCTGTAGTTTATGAATACTTGTGTTGGGTTTTCGTGTGTGATTTAGTTTTTCTTGACAAGAGTTTCTGGAGTCCAGCTGATAGGGCGTATCCATATATAGATAGAAGTGGTGCTAACTTATTTAGCCTTTTTTTATATATTTTACTCATGGGCTTGATGCCCATTAATTGACATTAGGCCTTGCCTCAAATCTAAACAGAAATTCTTTTTTTATGGCCAGGAAAAATAAAAAATCCACTGGTATATATTATGACAAACAAACAAAGAAGAGCACATGCTAGCTTACCCTTTAGTAAATCGAAGATGAAGCTGAACATTACCCTTTAGTGAATTTCTCTAGGCATTGGAAAATGGTGAAAATAGCCTTAACAATACTTTAGATGTGGAACAAATTAAGGATAAATGCCTATAACCATGAACAAAAATAGCCTCTGCCTTTTGGGGGTGGGAATGTGAGGAAAAAGTAAAGAAAAGAAAAAGGCAATGGCAGTAGTGTAGCCCTTCAGTTGGGTCCTACACTTTGAAGAGGCAAATGGGTCTCACTGATCAGACACACACAACCCTGTCCAACCTCCAAACCTTCACCGGTTAACGTTTTCTGGTCATCAGAAGTCCCACCTGACTCAATTGAAATCAAAAGGGCAAAGCATATATGGCTAGGGGAATAGAAAGATTTGGAATTGGAGAGGACTAAATTGTAAAGAAAGCGTGCTACTTTATACAATAAATGTCCCCAAACCAACATCATATCATGTGGTACTCCACCTTTTGCTTTTCCTTTCTTTTCTCAGTCCAACACTTTAAATGTCCTTCCTCTTTTCCTTTACGTACTCTCTCTGAGTGATTGAATCACCTTACATAACAATATTCCCTTTTCCTTCTTAGGGATTTGCAATTCCTTTGTTTTTTTTTTTTTTTTTTTACCAATCTACCTCATTACATTGACATGAAGCGTGGATAGCATTGCCCGAATGGTTGCAATAACTTTGATAATGATGTTTTAGCTTATCGTAAAATTATTCATGTAAGTCCAGGGTTTAATCTTCCCAAATTTAAGCTGTTTTATATAGGTAAGTTTTCAGGCATTTTGCACCCTCCACCATGCGAATCCCCTCGACAACCGCGACTTGAGCTTCCAAAAGTAGCAAAAAGGAAAAGGGTATAATTTCTTTCCAAAGACACTTAGTTATGCTATTTCAAATAGTATCTAGAGATCAAAGAGTGCCAGAAAAAAAATTATATCATATACTTTTAGGCTTTCGCAGATCAGTGTATTTTTTGAGAAAATTGCAAGCGGTCAGTCCTAGCTAGCTTGTGCAGATATACATAAGCCATATATATATATAATTTGTGGTCCTGCTGTTACAGACCATGAGCTAGATTATGATCTTATCTTCACACACACACACGCATATAAAATTAATTACTTATAAATCTTACGCATGCAATCCTTTCAAATATACAATTTGCATGGACATCTTTTTGGATTTCCATGTGAATTCAAGATTTAGCATGCATTGCTTTGCATTAGGTACGTGTTGGTGGATGCTGTATGTGTGTGTGTGTATTAATTTACTTTTTTTTTTTTAAGTTGTTAACAAAAGTAAAATGATGTATTGGATACCAAATTAAATAAAAAAAAAACAGGTGAATTTTGCGGAAAGATGTAGATAATAGCAATAAAACTAAAAAATTTCATGTCATTGTAGTTAATTGAAGTATTTTATCTAAAATGTTTCGTAGACAGTGGTCCTTCAATATCCCGATTGATATAAATGGGTAAGTATATATGCCTTAGATTTCTTGTGGGGTTTTGCAATCACTCCAACCTTTTCATGTGATGAAAGAATGGATCGATCGCACCTTTGTAGTCGATGGTGTGCTGTAATTATTGACTGGCCATGCATGCAAAAAAGTGTTGCAAACTCAATCTGCTTGTCATGACTGTAAATCTTGCCACAAATCATTTTTTTTTTTGCAAGATCAATCTGCTTGGCACAAGCATGACCTTGCTAATTATTAAGGAAAATATTTAAGTAATTTGTTAGACTTTCCTTAATGGGATTGAGCAATCATACAGCTTCTTAAATATATCTTAACCAACCATGATTGATACATTGCTATATATATATAATTAAGAGCATCATGTATAGAATTTGTTATTTAAATAGCATTAATAGCTCTTTTTATTGAGAACCCGTTTGAGAATTAATGCGGCCAATCGCTAACCTAAGCAAAAATCCATGTTTATGAATGTACAGAACAAAAATGAGAGTAAAGGAACGTTTGATGCTGAAATCTAAGAGACTGATGATCAAAGTAGGTCACCATAGAAAGCAAAAGAAAGTGAAAGAAAACAAAAAAAAGAAGAAAAGAAAATGAAAGTGTGTTTCTTTCTTTCTTTTTCCCTTATTGTATGCATATATAACGATGACAACCTATAACCCATCATTACTCTCACTCTTTCTTTTGTTCACCAATCCCTATGAACAGAATAAGAATCTATGATCTCTCCCTCTTTTTCTTTCTTTCTCACCTGCTTTACAAGAACAATTAGGAGTACCGTTTTGAGAATGGATGTGTTAAGAAAGGAAAGAATAATTAGAAAGCATTAAGACCTACTTACGTACATGTCCAACTTGATGGCCCGATGTGTCCTTAAATTAGGGTGTGATCTAGTTAATTTTGATGCAAGATTTTCTTTGAACAAAAAGAATAGAAGAAAAGAATATGAAGAAAAAGTTTGATATCGGTACTATGACAATGTTAACCTACATATGCATTGAAACCGAGATTGCCATGGATCTTGATAGACCTGGAAGATTTTTCTTGATGGGGCCTGATAATGGAAAAATCCATCACAACGTCCATTAGCCTCTACTTGCCAATTCTCTCGATGATTATCCAAAAAAAAAATAAAAAGCCTCTACTTGCCAATTGGCTTAATTAAATTTTGAAATTTTTTTTCTTGATGCATCTTACAAATTATAAAGGGTATCCTCTCTCCCCTCTCAATATATATCTCAATCTCATGCTCTCTTTTTTCTGAACTTTTTTCACCCTGTTTCTCTTTAAGCTTTGCTAGGTAAACCTACACAACACAACCTTTTAAGGATATTTTTCTTCACCAGCTTAAATATTGGAGGGTCTTCTACATTTCAAGAGATTTGCCTTTGTTTTGAGATCTATAAATTTGGGATTTAATTAATGATGAGATCATATTTTTGACACTAAATTGAAGTTTTTCCAATAATGTAACAGTGCCCTTCTAGATTTTGATAGGATTAAACTAGTAATTATTCCCATCAAGATCTGCATTCACCCAAAAAAAATGATTTGGGCAGGATTGAACTAGTGATAACTCTCAAAAACATGAAACTTTAGAGAAATCCCCCAACTTTCCACAGCTACGAGAGTCAGTCAAATCATTCTAAACATTGAGTTTGTTTTATTCTCTGTTGGCATCCTTTTTATATTGCCTTTTCCTTTTCCTTGTCAGTTTTTTTTTATTTTTTTAAGCAATTTGTAACACAAGTCGTGACTTGTGCCCTGGTTCGCAGTGAGCTGATAATTGATGGACAAAAGCTTTCACTCAGCTAATAATTCATAGACAAAAGGCTAGCTTCTCTTTCAAATAACTCTGGTGCATGGCAGAGAAGTAGTGGAATCCAAGATTTCTATGTTACGGTCTCTAGGGTTGTAAGAGAAACATAATTTACTGATCTTACCACCTAAGTCATGTTACTAAACAACAAAGTCCCTGTGCATGGGTGTTGGGTTAGAAATAGACCTTTCAAAACGCGTGTGATGGGTTCAAAATTGACATCTACAATGTTAATGTTGATCGTGCTGGATTTTGAATAGACTCCCCCTTTTTACTTGTTCTAAGGGTAAACACATGCACTGTGCTTGTCAAGGCATTTAGCCATATTTATGACCAATAAATTGGCTTCTTTCATTTGGACATTGGAAGAGCACGTCTTGTTCTTGAGTTTGGCAGTGAAAACTAGAGGACATGTGAGTATATGTACTGCAATTTTATCTTAGTGGTTATTGATTAGTGTTTCAGGACAGAAAAGATAAATACATAAAAATATATATATGTTTAGCTAAAGAAATAGAGATAAAAACATAAATTTATTTTCAATTTTAGAATGAATTTCTATATTTAATTTTAAAATAGACCATACAAGGACACATGTAAGTAGTTGTTAAATAAATTATTTCTATATTATAGTATTGTTTTCATTTTTTTGAAGTTGAAAAATCAATGATTTATATAATGTCTTCCCCTTGTAGGTTCCTTAATTTATAATGATTAAATTTATTTATTTTTAAGAAAAAGGAATTTCCAAATAAGGGTAAATTCTGTTCCTTCAATACAAATGCAGAAATAAGATAACCCAATTTTTATTTTTTTATTATGAAGTAAATTTAGCTTATTTGCATAATATTTAAGACTAAAAGGTCTTTAATCATAAAATATATATACACTTTAATTACCTCTTTGTGGCCTATCTAGGGTTTCAACAGGCCAGTATGGTGTGCTTAACCTAACATTATTTTTTGCTCTGGTAATAATCAACTTAAATATTTGAAATCACAAACTCTCCTCGTCCTATATTCTTCATGATGTCTCTTCGTAAGATGACAGGAATGCACTAAGATTTATTCATTGGCCAAAACAAAAAACTCCAAGAAATATTTGATACGACAACTTTTGTGCTTGCATCACATTACACAATATTCTTATCTGTGGGGTTTAAGATGTTGGAAACTTGTGAAGATTCTGCAGATGCAAACATCAACTAATTTTCAGGCTCAGTAGTCAGCTGGGAATAAGAATATGCAATATGACATATATGAAAGACTCAAATGTCCCGTATTGGTCAGCAGAGCCTGCGCCATGTATGTATAGATAGTGATGGTGATATTGACTATAATTGATATGTGCTATTGCACTTGTAAAGTTCTTACCCTTCCTGTCCCTGTAGTTTTTCCTTGGCTTCGGCTTTTTTTTTTTTTTAGTATTTAATAATAAAAAATAAAATTATTAAACTCATACCGGCTCAAGTTTATGAATTTAATGGCTTAACTTGAATCAATTCAAAATTAATAATATATTTTTAAGATTTTTTTTAAAGTTAAACTAACAATATTTTTATAAAAAATAAAAATAAGAAGTTAATTCAGGTTCTAACTAAAATGACTGCATCACGTTAAATTAACTTTCATCCAGTTGAATTTAAAACTCAATTTAAGTTGGATTTGCCAGGCTGAGCTTGATTTAATAACAATAAAATAATTAAGGGTCTTGTCATTCAAAAATCCATGCAGAAAGCCAGCATTAGGCAATGGATAATTATAAAATTAGAATAAAAAAAAAAACAAATTGTGTGGTAAAGATCAAGGCAGATGTACAAATTTACAGTTGAAATTAATCATTTCAAGAATGATACTGCTCTTTGAGCTCAACTTTCTCTTGGCTGATCATCTATTTGAGCATGCATGTAAATATCATTTCACAGCGATTCTCCTAATAATCATAAAACTTTTTATTGAAGTACCAATTGTCCATTAATGCCAACATGAATCTTTTTATCCCACGAGTCTGTCAAAAGATCACTCATTTGGTTTTTGAATTTAACCCTCATTTTGTTCTTCCTTTACTCCTAAGCATGACAAATATGATTAATGTTGTGTTTCATGCAATGCATGATTAGCAAAAAATTAAGCTTCTAGCCACATACTGCCCCCTTCAAATTAAATTAGTAGCAACCTTCCTTTATATTGAATTTAAGTTTTAAACATTGCATGAAGTGGAACCGGGCAATTTTAAAATTCATGATCCTTTTATTTTCTTGAAAGATTTTTATTTTCAAAGTTTTGGTAATTTTTATATTAATTGAGTGATACAGTGATCAACATTAGAAGATCATTATTAAAATTGGACAACAAAGCAAACACACACACATTCAAGAACAATATTATTAAACTTGATCTGGTCGACCCGTCTCCTAACCCGATTAAGATGTAAAAAATTCAATTAAAAGTAGACTCGGTTAACTCGCCATCTGGTTGACCGTGTCATAGATCGATTCATTTATTCTTAATTATTATTCAAAATAACATTGTTTTTATATATATAAAAATAATTAATATAGATTAATTCATATAATATCTATGTTTAATTGTGCTGATTTTGATCTCAACAGCAAATACATAAAAAAAATAGGTGTAAAAAAAACCTATAAATTCCCCGAGTTAAAAAAAAAAGAATTATATATATATATATATATATATATATATATTAGAAATTAAAATTCATAACTAAACTTGTTTGCATATAAAAAACATTTACAAATCAAATTGAACGTACTTGATTAATTCTGACTTGAAGAAAAGAATCTATACGTGATTGAACACATCTGATCAGCACAGTGACCTTTACATATGGCAATAACTTTGAGGAAAAAGCTACGAAGACACATTAAATTAAAGAGTAAAAAGGTGCAAGAACACACTCGCCACTATTATAGTCAAAAGTTTTCTTCACCTTTTACACCTTTTATGAATCCTTTATCCATGCCAGTAAAAATTGAATAAAAAAATAATTTTATTATTTAAATCATTGGGTTGAAGATCGAATCAAGAAAGCTTTTTTCGTATCTTACATTTATGTCTTTGAGGGCCTATTGGCCTCTCCCTTCCATCTTTGATAAAAACAAAGAATTTGCCACCAGGAAGACAGAGAGAAAAAGGTTTTGTTTTTTGATTTGAAAGTTTATACCTCAAAGTACAGTACATTCGTGACAAAGTAAACTAAAAAAATATTTCTAGAGTAATTGGTAAGAGGTTTTGGCTTGATTCAAAACTTGAAAATTTTAGCGTGATAATGGATGTATATTTGATGATTTAATACATGTGTTTTTCAATTAAAAATATTTTAATTTAATTTTTTTAAGTATTTTTCAAATACATGATCAAATGAGGCTTAAATACATTAATCTAGACGTAGGTGCCCTACTTAAAACAACCTCTCAATAACTTAGACGTCCATAGGACTCTTAGAGCAAGAAATGAAAGGGGAAAAAAAGTATAATGTATAATGACTACTGACACATATATGGGTAGCATGGGAATAAGCCTGGCCTAAGATTTGAAGGGAATGTAGTAAAACGCCAAAAGGAAAGGACCGAAGAAAACCCCTCAAATTCCTTAATGTCTGAAACAGCAACAGCATCAGCTCTCTCCATATCTATCTGCCTTTGAAGTTTGAGTAACGCATGCCCTATCAAGCTGACACAAACACACATACAAACACCCTAAACACTCACCTCTCTATCTTTTTCTTTCTTTGCTGGCTCACCTTTTCAAGCAACATGGATTCTCTTTGCCAGAGCAAAACCCATCACTTCTCTCAAGAGATAGTACTAGATTCTATTTTCACACTTTTGCTCCTCCCTTTCATCATCTTTAATACAAGAGAGAGAGGGAGAGAGAGAGTTATGTTACTACTCACCATGGTGTAAGCAGATTATATATATATTGATGATTTGTTTATGTATTTTGCATGGGAATATAATGAATCATAAATTGTGATCATGATCCTTTCTGGGACATTGTTTTTATTATTTTATGTGTCAAAAAGACCCCACTCCCACTCTTATTACCATCATTGCAGCTGAGGTGGTGGTGGGGATGGTGTTGCTTTTTAACTTTGAACATACCTTTTTTTGGGTAGGGTTGAAGGAATGTCTCTTTGCTTGAGCTTGTGAATTTCCTTTTCTTTTTTTTCTTCAATCTTTGTGCCCTCCACTTGTCTTGGGACTGTGGGTTTGTTCATCTTGTGAGTGTGTGTGTGTGAAGTGAAATGGAAAGAACATTCAAGCATAACCTTTGGTTCTCGCTAATTAGTGATCAACGTTTTCCCATGTCAATTTCACTCGTGTAATTCTCTGGGGGTATTTAGAACAGTAATAAATATTATTTTTTAAAATATTTTTTATTTGAAAATATATAAAAATATTTTTTTAAGATTTATTTTCTATATTAGAACAATAAAACAATTCAAAAAATACTAAAAAAAATCAAAACTTTATAAAATAGTGATGTAACGTTGCCAAAGACACCCTTAATAGACAGCTCAAAAACAATACTAGTCGTAATTTGCAATAAAGTTGCAGATATTAGAAACAAAATGTAGAAATTTTCCTCTTTTCACTTTATTGTGGAAAAGAACTTTTATCCATGCCTTAAAGAGAATATCTAACTAATATATATATATATATATATATATATATAATTGATTTTTTTCTGTGTAGTAATTGTTAAAAGATCTCATACATTAATTGAAACTCATAGTTACCGACATGAATCTCATAGCATGGAATATTTTCTTTTCTAAGTAAAATCTCCTACTATATGAAAAATAAAAATGTAATTTCGTTGTTGTTGTGGAATTGTTTCCTTTATTTTTGTTCATAATTGTAGCGATTTGAAGAAGACAAATATAAAATATCCAAATTAATCTCATGTTGTTTGCTTGAACATGAACCACATGATCATACCAACAACCTAAAAAGTTTTCCTTCAAGCTGCCATACGTTGGAGCTTCCATGGGAGTGAATTTATTGAAGTTTCATAGACCCACCCTAGCCCAACCACCTCTGCCTCTTCAAATACGGTGGATTGGCCCTGTCAGCTCTTCCCCAGCCCAGCCACCTCTGCCTCTTCAAATACGGTGGATTGGCCCTGTCAGCTCTTCCCCAGCCCAGCCATGTGAATGACTCTCTTCCATTTTTAGTTTTATTCCAGGCCATTGAATCCACCAGCAAAAAAACCTCCCAATTTCTTTGGATCCTGCTGTCTTCATGCAAAATGGCTTCCGATTGAAGTTGCTGAAAAGAGAAATTATCAGGTTTTCCTGATATTCATAGCCACATCACACCCATAAATTGGTTCAAATATTCAGAGTTGTATTCGGAAAAATTTGTTAAAATCTTTTGAATGTATCAAATCAACATGGAATATGAGAGGTGATCAGAGTGTTTGTGATTGAGGTGTAGATGTTTTTCAAAATAGTTTTTTGTTTGAAAATTTAAAATAAATTTTTTCAGGGTTTTATTTTTTATTTTTTATATTAACATATCAAAACCATTACAAAATACTAAAAAAACATCTATTCAATTTTTTTTTCAAACTAAAAATACTCTTAAAAAACATCTAAAAACATCAACACCCCTTGTAATCGAAGAAAATATATTATACCCAGCCCACTAATGAATACAATTCGAACGTGTAATTCAAGCCCGTT
>Ga0307515_10019932_pt1 | contig 12014 bp, 10 predicted proteins | sample 17_EM_MG_FD_194513 | JGI IMG/M metagenome (GOLD analysis project Ga0307515, IMG submission 194513) | Populus trichocarpa ectomycorrhiza microbial communities from riparian zone in the Pacific Northwest, United States - 17_EM | ecosystem: Host-associated > Plants > Roots > Unclassified | place...
TATTATTTTTAAAATATTTTTTTTTATTTTTAAAAATTTATTTTTAAAATCAAATATATCAAAATATTAAATTTTTTTTTTTAACGTCCTTTCTCAAATACTATACAAAATGATGTTTGAGAGTATAATTGTGGTTATAGTTGTTTTTTAAAGTACTTTTCACTTGGAAATGTATTAAAATATTTTTTAATAATTTTAACAAAAAAAAGCAAATACTAAAAAAATGCTTTGTTTAGTATTATTTTTTGATAATTTTCACATGGTAATATTAAAAAAAACTAAAAAAATTATTTTTTAGTCAAAATGCTAGGCACAATAACATGATCCACCTTCGTAAAAGAATGATTGAGTACATGAAGTAGACATATGATGCTGAATTGCCAGCATAATCTTAGGTTTTTGACCATGAGATGTTAGCAAACAAGATGTTTGTGCTTCTACTCGAACAAGAATGATTGAAATCATTAGTAGAAAGAAGTCGGCAAACTTTTCTTTCATAAAAGTGCATCATATGGATGCTATTTTTCATTTATATATATATATATATATATATATATATATATACACACACTAGCAGGGGTGTGATGGATCCTTCTGGGCCATCACTCCTAGAGTGCATTATCTCAAACGTATAAGAGGATACATTTGAAATTGTGAAACAGTACTCTTTCATGGGTGTTTCCTAGAGCCCCGGGTCATGAATTGCACTGCACAGGTGAACTTGGATTATTTCAAAACGACATCATTTGAAGTACTTTCTTTAAATTTAAAACTAACACGCCTTCAAAAGAGCTTGAAATTGTGGCGGTCCATTCACCATTCTTTTATGCTAAAGTGTTTTTAAGCTATTGAAGCTTAAATGTTCATATTTAAAGTGCCAAAGTTGATCCCCTGTAAGAAAAACAAAAACAAAATTATTATTTTAGAAGTTTTTGAGCAAGAAAGATAAATACTATGTTTGAGGACGTTGTAGTTACCATGATTAATCATTTTTGTGGATGGTAAAACTTACATTTCCCATGTTGTATGGGAATTGCAAGCTCTTTCTCCGCTAGTTCTCCAACACTTAAAAACAATATTCCTTAATTCTAGGACATAAAACACCTTAGTGATGGCCTACACAATTTCATTCATAAGCATTCATATATTTTCTTTTCCTACCATAACCATACTTGAATTGTCTCTTAATTTTACATTGTCTTTTAATTTTACATAAATGCTGAAACTTTCATCAAGCGTGGTGAAAAGCTCCATCTCACCACACATATGGTTGCTGCAACCTAAATCAAGAAACTATAACTTCTCTTTACCAGCTTTCTTGGCATCCAAATATGCCATTAACGACATTTTTCCATTAGCTTCTATATGGTACGATTTTATCTCTGTCTCCTTGTCTGGACATTCATATTGAAAATGTCCGAGTTCATGGATTTTGTAGCATTTAATGGTAGGCTTATCATATCTTTGTCTGTCTCTGTCTTTAAATCCGCCACGACCCTGTCCTCCTCCTCTTAATTGATCTTTGTAAGTAACCTCAAATGCCTTTTCTTCTACAACAAGGCCGTTTAGGTGTTGTTCATGTACTAAAAGACTATTGTGTAGCAGCACATCAATATAGTTGTATTCAGGAGTCATGGAACTCAAAATCTTTTCAACAACCACAATATCCTCCATCTTCTCACCATAAACTCTCATTTTGTTGACTATAGTAAGGGTTCGAGCAAAATACTCATTCACAGATTCCTTTACCTTCATGTTGAGCACTTCGTATCCCTTTCAAAGAGCTTGTTATTGTGTAAGTTACACTCATGCTCTTTCCTGGTGCTTTTGTTTCAGCTACAATCGTGTTGTTCCCTGGTACTTCTGCTTCAAGGAGTCCTGAATGCTCTTTATTGTATCCTTGTTCAGAATGGTATCCATGACCCATCGATGAATGACTTTGAAGAGATAATTCTTAGCCTTTAAATCCTTTAGTTTTGCATCTTCAATCACTTTTTTTTGTCATTCAGTGAGTTTTGCCCTTGCTTCTGTTGTTTTTTTTTTAAGTTCCAATATTATCATTTATTATACCTTATACCATACCTTTCTTTAAAAAATAGTTTTTTTTAAATAAAAAAATTCATTTATTTTATAAACTCCGGATTATCTCTAAGAACTAAAAAAATATTTTCATTAATCATTCATGCCAAACTTTAATTTAAAAACATGAAAATTGCTTAAAAAAATACGGTTCACACAAGGAAAAAAAAATAATTTTAGGTCATTAAAGCTCACATAAGTTTTTCCTATATGACATACTGAAAATAAAATGGACCTATTTTCCCTATAAAAAAGAACAATTCTAATTCAATTTTCTCCCATCTAAAGGATGAGCCCATTGAGCTGATTCGGCCCAAACCAATAACATACAAAACTCGACCTCTAACCCACGGACCTGTTTGCTGAACCTCAAGCTCGTTCGCTCTCCCTGTAAATTCTAAAACCTACTAGGACCAGAGAGAATCACCTGGAAAACAGTTTTGAAGCTACCATGGGAGCTGAAATTGAGGACAATGGAGCAATACAGATACCGCCAACCCGAGTTGGGCACATAAAGAAACGAGCTCTTAAGAACAAAGCTGTATCTGTCTCTTTCAACGAGAAAGATCTCAGGTACTACATACAATGCTTATTGTTTTTGTTGTTACTCTGCTTATGTGGTGATAATAATTTGAGATGAACTTGGTTTGTTGATTTGATTAGTGAAATGGGTTTTTTGGGTTTTTGATTTTGTTAAGGGATTATGTTACCGGGTTTCATAAGAGGAAGAAGAAGAGAAGGAAGGAAGCAATTAAACAACAAGAGGAGAAGTTAAGGCTCAAGCGAATCGCGTCGCGCAAACAGGTTTGTAAAAGGTTCCAATTGATTGCTCTTTGTTTTTTATGACAGTGAGTTGAATTGATGGCATGGTTAGACAAAATGAATGAATGGTCTTGTTTTGAAGGTGTTGGTATTGGTCATGTGACAATCTGCTTGTTGTTGTAGAGATAAAGGGTTTGTTTTTGGTAAGATTGGGTTGTGATATGTGTTGCTAAATCATTCTTATGGCATACGGGCTAGTTCCTGAGTGCTCGTATGAGAGGTTGAGAACAAGTTGTTTCTTTAGTCTACAGTTTAGACATGGTTTTCTGTGAACGAGAATAAAAAATAATGATGCGATTGAAGAGTTCTCCATGATGTTTCTTCTTGCGAATTCAGTGAGTTTCTAACATGTCAGATAAGAAACCCTAGCCCGGTCACTGGTGACCTGCATTCATGGTCAAGCTGATATATAAACAATTACTTCTTTGAAAATTTGCAATAGTCCAGAGAAGAAGCCGAATTTCTTTATTTGTATAGTGTATGGAGAGCACTTTGCTATTATTTTGACATGCTTTCAGTTCCACTATCACCACAGCTTACCAAACTATCGTTTCCCTATTGTTCATGAAGATTAAGGAGAAAATCTTCTGTTAGAGATTGGTTCAGTGCCTATGATATAGTGAGAACAAACAAAACTCTGACCCTCTTGCAATGTGAAAGAGGAGAAAATTTATCAATTTCTGGTAACCAACACCATTGAGGATGATATAATCCTATTTTGCTTTCTGTTCCATGGAGTAGTAAGTGTTGAAGGATTCTTCTGTTCCCTGCATACCCTTGTATAAGCTGAATGACAGCTTTGACTGCCAAGTTTCAATTAGCATTTCATCCTAATCCTGAGCCACCAGACTATAACAAAATGATTTGCCATCATTGTACTCATCAAATGCACCAAATCAGCACATCGTAAAAGCTCAATCCAAATGCCCGCCCCCCATTGCATTGCTACTGTCACCTTTCTGGGGACAGGGATGAGTGCATATGGGCTATGACCTGAGGGGTAGCTGGGAACTTCATTTCATGAGTTTTTGTTGTCCTGACTTTGCCACCTCACTTCTATGTAGAGGAAACTGGAAAAATAATTTGCTTTACATGGAGGAGCTCCACCAGCCACTAATGAAAGTGACGAGTATGAAGAGGATCATGAAGAAAGTGAGCCAATTGCATCAGTAAACGGTATTTTCATTAACTCCCAGCCTATGTTAAGAGATAAGCACGCTGCTTGGAAACATATTAATTTTACCAAGCCTATTGATTAGCTGCATGCATCTCCAGATTTAATCTCCTTCTGGGGCTAACTTATCTGGTACCAGGGTTAATCTTGGTTTATAGAAATGGTCGGTAACCGTTCCAATGGATCAGCAATCACTCCCTAGATGTTGCTTTCAATTTTTGTAATTAGCTTGGTCCCCCGTGATCAATGCACACGGCCAATTCAAAGCAATGATAGCATGTGTATCATGTTAGTTGAGATTATTTCTAATCATATAGTATGTTTAGAGTGCATGCACAGTAGGAACACCTTGTCACTTCACCATCTAAAATACTCCTATAACTAAAGAAATCATTATAATCATTTAAATTTTGGTTTGGGCTTTGTTTGCTGTAAAAGGGACAACAAAGTACGACAACGGGGACATGCAAGTCACTGTGACAACTAGTGAAATTTCACGTGAAGATAAAGATGGCTCAAGTGAAAAGACACAAGCAGAAGTGCCAAGGTTGGTCGAAGCTGATAAAACGCACAAGTTATCCGTGAGCAAAAAGAAATCATTCAAGAAAGTTTCAAAACGCAAATCACGGACAAAGCCACAAAAAAAAAGGGATAGAAAGAAGGGAAAGGCGAAGAACAAGCTGTAGTTTATAGTTGATCTTCTTGCCATACGAAGCATGGGGGGATCAAATTGTGTTTTCTGCTGTTGGAGTACATAGTTTAACAAAGGCTAATTGCTGAGACATTTATGCCAGGCCATGTAGAAAATTGGTTCGTTTCAGCGTTTTATATTTTATTAAAGCAAATATAGTTGATGATATTTTCTCCACTAACAATGTACCGACTTTATCGACGATTCCAGATTGATGTTTTTACAGTTTTTGGGTGGCAGGTTCTATCAGGGAATCCTTCCTCTTTGTCCTCGGTTTTTACTCAAAAGTTTAATGGCCAACAATAATGATGGTACGGGCATCACATCTGTTCTTGTGTAATTTCCTGTCGGTGGTTAAACTTTTGTCTGCACATTTTTTATTCTTAATTTTACCGTCGTACTTCGGGTTGGGATTGAGAAGGTTTGCCTTCTGGCGATATTAGTTGTATGATTTGAGACATCTTGACTGCGAAGTTACACTGACAGTGGCATTTCTCTCTCTTTTCTCAACGAGAGTTCTGATCAATAAAAAGGTTATCTTGGAGATTATTTGCATTGATAATTGGATTTCCTACTTGCGTTATCATTTCTGGTTTGATTCAAGATAGATACATGAACGCAGATGGTGTTTTTGTAAAAACGCTTTCAAGATTAAAAAACATATCGAATTAATATTTTTAAAATAATCTAAAAACATATAGTACTCACTCGGATAATAAATATTTATATAAAAATCTAATAAATAAAATAAAAATATCTAATTTAGAGTTGATATATACAAGAATTTGTGTTCTATTTGCGAGCCTCTTTTACAACATAGAGGAAAAAAAAAAAAAAGGAAAATTAAATTGACAACCCTTCCTTGTTAGTCGAGGACCGATTGCTTATTGGATTATTAAGATAATTAGATTGGACTATAGAATTGCCTTATCTCCAACACTAACATAATTGGACCTATCCAATGGCTTCCAACTAACCAAACCCTAAAATCCAACGGCTAGTAACAGCAGCACACAACGATAACTTATCACCACACCCACGACAAAACGAAAAGCACCCACGTGACAGAACTCCATAATTTAAAATTTAAAATTCAAATGATTCCCAAACCAAAAAAGTTCATCCAGTCCAACGGTTCAGATCAGCCAATCATGATTCCCATGAAGACAAAAAAAAATCAAACAGCCACCAACATCCAACCCACCAATCTCAACAAAGAAACATACACTATAAGGTGGGGACTCTCTGAAAAGAGATTCGCTCTGTCCACAACTATGCTGACTTGTCAATTAGAAGCCAAACTACACACATGCCCTTAACTAAATATGGTGCTTCAATTTAGTTTCTTAAGGTTTTATTTTAACAATTATACCCTTACAGTTTTATGCTTGTAGTGGTGTATCATCTTGTGCTTTGGGTGTCAAAATAATTAGACAATATGGGATAAGAGATTTATAAAATTATTTATGCTCTTTTAAATTTGGATTACCTTAGTTTCTTGTTTTTTTTGGATCATGATAATTTTCATGAGTTTTTAAAAATAATTAGAAAGTGAAAAAATGAAAGGTAAAGGACATATTTAGATGATTGCTAAGATTTATCTTTTTTTTAATATATTATTATATATATTTAAAATAAATCCAAAACAATTATAACCATAATATCCAAAATTGAAATAAGTAAATTAAATGAAATTGCACACGAAAACTTAAATAATCTATTTTTTTTATCCATATTAATTTGATTTAAATATATAATTTGTTCATAAGAAAATTATCCCTTTTCATTATGATTAATGAAGAAACACATTGAAATAATTTTTTTATTATTATAAAATAGAGGCTCGAAGTAATATATTTTAAGAAAAAAAATAAAAATATCAATATAAGCATCAATTAAACTAAGAATTCGTTAATTACATGCTCTTGAGAAATTCTATGGCTTTCATTTTTGTATAAAGAGCTATAAGACGAGAGCGTTGGAACATGTGAATTTCATTGTTGAAGTAAATTGAAATAAAATATATACATATATGAAGGGTAAATCGTTGAAAAAGGAACATAGAGGGTTGAAAGTGAAATTTCATCATAGTTAGAGGACACATATAGACTTTGGCCATGAAGAAAAAAAAAGTACAGAACCAAACCGAAGTAAACATACACACACTTCTCAGTCACGCACTGTCCAACGAAAATTCGCAGACACTTCGCGGAAACTTCAAAGATTCGTTCCTAAACGAAAAAGAATTCAGATTTTTCTATGAAACCCATCACATTTCACTTTCCCGCTCCCTTTCCATCCCATCTTTCCCTCTTTCCTCTCTAAAGAAAACAAAAGCTTTGTGGGGTTTCCGTTATTCTCTCTTTTTCACGGAATACAAAAACAAATCTCTCTTTGGCAAAGGTAGTTTCTTGCTGGTTGTAAGTAGTGAAGGAGAAGGTGGGTGTTGGTGAAGATGCAAACCGGGTATGTTGAGAGATCGAATAGTATGGCGGCGGCGGCGAGAGGGAAGAGAGGACTTGATTCAAGCTCTGGTGATGATGAAGGCCAGCCTGATAGAAAAAGGCCTGCTTTAGCTAGGTAAAAAACTTCACCTTTTTCTTTAATTTGTGATTATATATATATTGGTATTTTTTCTCCTTGGTATTAGTATCTGTATGCCTTTTTAAATATATATATTCGAGGAGAATGAAATGAAGGTAATTTAAGCGGGTTGTTGGGTTGATTGGTTGAAACTTGATAACCAAGTTGATACTTGTCTCAAAGGTTTTGAATTCTCTTGCAGTGTAATTGTTGAAGCTCTCAAGGTGGATAGTTTGCAGAAGCTTTGCTCATCGTTGGAGCCTATTCTTCGGCGAGTTGTAAGATATTTGTTCCTCTTTTTTTTTATACCACCTTTGAAGGATTCAGGATGTTGCATGGCTCTCTCTGTGTGTTTTTTTGTATTTTCTATATGAAAACTCTAGTTTTTAATGCGTTCAATGAAAACAGGTTAGCGAAGAAGTAGAGCGAGCATTGGCAAAACTGGGCCCTGCCAAACTTACTGTACGGTGAGCAATGATTTTTTGTCCCTCTTCTTGTTAAATTAAGGTTCAAATAGCACCCTTTCCCCCTTCAACCCCTTCAACATGTCGGTACAAAAATATTTAGAGGGCAGTCTCCATATTCTAATGGTTGAGAGAGTGCAGGTCTTCTCCTAAACGTCTAGAAGGGCCTGATGGAAGAAACTTGCAGTTGCACTTCAGGTCCAGGTTGTCCCTCCCTCTCTTTACTGCTGGGAAAGTGGAAGGGGAGCAGGGTGCTGCTATTCATATTGTGTTGATTGATGGAAATACGGGCCGTGTTGTCACGTCTGGTCCAGAATCTTCAGTAAAACTAGATGTTATTGTGCTTGAAGGTGATTTCAACAATGAAGATGATGATAATTGGACCCGGGAGGAATTTGAGTCTCATGTGGTTAAAGAACGTGAGGGCAAGAGACCACTTCTAACTGGGGATCTGCAAGTGACACTGAAAGAAGGTGTTGGAACGCTAGGCGAGCTGACATTTACTGACAACTCAAGCTGGATAAGGAGCAGGAAGTTCAGGCTAGGGCTGAAGGTTGCCTCAGGCTGTTGTGAAGGCATTCGCGTTCGTGAAGCAAAAACAGATGCCTTCACTGTTAAGGATCACCGTGGAGAATGTGAGCTCATAATTAGAACCAGAACTTTCTATTTACTTGTGTGCATGCGTGTAACTGTGGTGTGTGCTTGTTCTATTCTTTCTAAAGATGCTAAATCTGAAGTTTTTGCTTTGCAGTATACAAGAAGCACTATCCACCTGCATTAACCGATGAGGTTTGGAGATTGGAAAAGATTGGAAAAGATGGGTCATTTCACAAGAGGCTGAACAAAGCTGGAATATATTCAGTTGAAGACTTCCTCCGCCTAGTAGTTAGAGACTCGCAGAGGTTGCGAACTGTAAGTAAGCTGCCTGGTTGTCAAATTATATTTCAAATTCAAATTTTGTTTATACTTATTCTTTTGTTCCATTTACTCTAGATTCTTGGAAGTGGCATGTCAAATAAAATGTGGGATGTTCTTGTTGAGCATGCAAAGACATGTGTTCTGAGTGGGAAACTTTATATCTACTATCCTGAGGATGAGAAAAATGTTGGCGTTGTTTTCAACAATATTTATGAATTGAGTGGTTTAATTGCCAACGGACAGTACTACTCAGCTGACTCTCTTTCTGACAATCAGAAGGTAAGAAATCTAGGATTATTGATTAGCCAGTTCCATATTGTTGGGTTTTTGGTTGCATCCCCCATGCATTTGAATGAAATTTGGTTTTCATTTCATCTGAAAACTAGGAAAAAGAAAAGAACAAAGATGACCACTAAGAAATATGTGAATGGTTTGGTTCTTGCAGGTCTATGTTGACAGCTTGGTGAAGAAGGCTTATGATAATTGGATGCATGCTATAGAGTATGATGGCAAATCCCTTCTAGACTTCAAGATGAATCAGGGCATAGATGCTTTACAAAACGAGGTTCCATCTGTTCAACAAGAGTTTTTGAACTCATATGATCATCAGGTTACTTTACCGACCATATCAGTTCCAGTCCCTTCAGAGCAGCCTGTTATGGACTCAGGTCTAACTGTTGGAGGTATGCTTTTGAACTTCCAAACAATCATAATACACATTATCTTAGAAAGTAAAAGTAGGTGATTGTTAGAATGCTAGGCTGTGTTTAATATGTAAATTGTATTTATGTTGCATGTTTAAACGGTTTCTTTCACTAAAGTCCTGTTTGTTTAGAGCCTTTTATTTCCTTGTTAGTACTGAGCTACTTCATATAATTGGTTGCTGACTCTGTGAATGTTCTCACATCCTCTCTCTCTCTCTCTCTAGGTTATAATGATGATATGGCTACCCGATTCTCAATGCATCCACAGAATGGAAATCTCAACACCTCTTTTCAATTTGATGCCACTTCATTACCTTCACAGAATCCTCTGGTCCATACTTCACAGCAAATCCAGGTTCCGGGATCTGACAATTTACTTGCTCTTGGCCGTCCACAGACTTCTACACCAGGCTTTCAGAGTTTTGGCTCATCGAATCTTAATTCATACAAGGGAACTGAGGATTTCTTCTCAGAAGAGGAGATTCGTACGAGAAGTCATGAGATGCTTGAAAATGACGATATGCAGCATCTTCTTCGCATATTTAACATGGGAGGCCAGGGTCTCTCCTCCTTTAATGCCACCGAAGATGGGTACCCTTTCTCGTCAACAAACATGCCTACCGCACCTCCAAATTACAGCTTTGGTGATGATCCATCTCGTTCATCAGGCAAAGCTGTTGTCGGATGGCTCAAGCTCAAGGCAGCCCTGAGATGGGGCATCTTTGTCAGGAAGAAGGCTGCTGAGAGGCGAGCACAGCTCATAGAGTTAGATGATTCTTAGATAGGCAATAGGGCAATGTTGATCTGGTTTGGGTGTTAACAGGCTTCCTGCCCAATTCCTGGCTCACTAGAGCAGACACTGTTGTTTTGCCTCATAATATTGGGCAGGCTCTTTTGTTCAAGGTTCTGCTGCTCTTAGACATCATTCTAGATGTCCAAGGATCTTAGTGTTTCTACATTCCTCTACTGTACAGTAAGCCAACTTCCTCCATCAACAGCTGTCCTGCAGTTGCCCCTTCTCCCCTTGGTGAAGTTGCTTACCTTCCAGTCCAGCGCTCTAACAGTAGTGAATTCTGAAGGTTGACGGAGTTGAGCTGTTTCTATTGACGATATTTTTGGATGGTGGAGACTTCTAATATTTCGGCCATCCATTCCCGAAGCTGGAAAACTCAGCACGGGTGCATCTCGGTTTCTGCCAGGAAGTAGATAGAATAGAAATGCATCCTAATTGCATCACCTCCGTATTTGGCTAGTGGGTCCTATCTTCGTGTGTTTTGTTTGTACAGGGTCAACAAAAACGAACGGCCAACTTTTGTTGTTCCTTAGTAACATTAGAATAATTGCTGGTACCAGTGATGAAGTTGGCCGGAACAAAAGACCTCAATTCAGGCAGAAACTCTTACGTTGTTTGTGAATTGATGAAGAGTCTTCACGTAATGAAATAAGATTGATTTATGGCTGGATTATCATTGGCTAACATATGATTGCGACTTTGTTCATTGCCACATTTGCCAGAGAGAGAGCTGCCCAATACCAAGGAACAGTAATGTGAAAACGATCAGTGGAAATAGGATAGCACTCAAATTGCAGAGAGCTAAACACATGCCTAGTAAAACAATGGTCAAACAAAAGTCCATTACTGGTTTTCAAACATGCAGGACTAATTTATAATCTTGTTAAAAGATCAGGGACTAAAGAATAATTCATTGAAAAAACTCTCTTAGGTAGGAATGAGGTCTGTTAAGCAGGATAACAACTCTTACAAAAATTTAGAGAACATTATCTATCCTTTAGGAAAATATAAATTCCTATTACCAAATTATATTTCTTTAATTTTCTTTAGACCTAATTTTGATCAGGCAAAGCTTTCTATAGACCTAATTTTGATTAGTTAGCCCTAATATTTTTAGTATTTTAAATAAAAAAACATAATGGGTAAAAAAAAAATTCAAGGCAGACATGGGAAAAAAGTTTTGTTTTTTTTTTAAATTATCCGAATTGATAATTTTTTATCTGAATTACTCGAACACTCACCCTAAAATCAGGAGGGTAATTGTTAACACCATCCATCCCAGGTGTGTGTTGGAGTGGTATCTTTAGACAAAAACATCACCTTTTAATTTGGATATTTTTAATTGATTTGCCCATGCATTAGACAAAAGTACCTCACTTGTTAATTCATATATTTCTAGAACATTGAGCTATCGAGATTTTCTTAATTTTTTTTACATCTTCAATGCTGAACAGGTTAGTGAAGAAGTAGAGCGTGCTTTAGCAAAACTGGGACCTGCCAAACTTACTGGACAGTATGCTATATTTTCTCTCCTCCTCCTGTAAATAATGCTCAAAGGGAACCTTTTGCCTTCAACGTGCTGGGGTATTGCATGTTTTCAGTCACATTCGATCATTAGATATTCAGCCCATCTTAAGATTTTATTGCAAGAGAAATAGATTTTCATTAGGTTCTAAATGACATTATCCCTACATGATTCATGTATAATGGGATGGAGTTCCATGTGTCAGATGCCTGTTCCACCTTTTCAAGTGCTAAATTTGCTAGGAATTGGGTGGGGAGCGGC
>Ga0307515_10019933_pt1 | contig 12014 bp, 6 predicted proteins | sample 17_EM_MG_FD_194513 | JGI IMG/M metagenome (GOLD analysis project Ga0307515, IMG submission 194513) | Populus trichocarpa ectomycorrhiza microbial communities from riparian zone in the Pacific Northwest, United States - 17_EM | ecosystem: Host-associated > Plants > Roots > Unclassified | place...
AACAGTAATAGTAAGTAAGGAGGATTAATATCCGTTACGCTAGTTAAGCGGTATTTATATATAGATAGCAACCATAAAAGAAGAGTTGCCAGTGTTGGGAATAATATCACGTATGGTTATATAGTTACGTGTTGCCGCGGCACTAGCGTAGCGAGGAGCCTTAAGCTCCTCGCCCTTCCTCACCCCTTTCTTAGAAGAATCATCAAAAAGAACAACAATCATCATACTATCTACGAACCGTAGCTACGTGATATCCCCTTATGTAACCAACAATTACTAAGCTAATTATAATTATAATTAGGTAGGTTTTTCTTAAGCGCCTTATAGCTAGTTATATACTAGGCGTAGCTATAAAGAGTAGTAATTTGCTTATTAGATATAACGTAGCTTAAGGTTAGATTCTAAATAGTATACTAATATTTTTTCTCTATCTAGTTATAGAACTAATTTTTTATACTTATAGTAAAGGCCTTTTATTATATCTTTCTTAGAATCCCCTCTATATATAGCTTATAGATATTAAACTCTTTAAAAGCCCGTAAAGTAGGATTATAGTTAGAGTAATAACCCTAGCCATTAGTAGACGGAGACTATTCCTTATAGTTCTCTAATATAATCTCTTATAAGTAGCCCTTTTCCTTATTTATAAGAGTATATATATAATAGGAGAGGGCTACTCTTTTCTTAGCTTTAGTCTTTAGGCGCTGCGCTAGCTTCTTTAGTAAAATATCTATAGGTAGAACTATAGATATTCTACCTAGACTAAACTCTCGCCCTATATTAGATACGGATATATTAAAATTAGTATTACTATATATAGATACTCTTAAAGATATATCGCTAGTAAAATTAGCAGCCCTATCCTCTTATAATGCCTATTACTTAATATAATATTCGCGGCTAAGTTAGCTTAGCTAAGATTAGAAGGCTCTACTAGTATAACCGCGATTTTTAGCTAGCCTAGTAATATCCTTATACGGGCCTTTATACTAAACCTTAATTAGAAATATCGCCTTACCTATTTAACTAATACTATAAGTACCGCGTCTAAGTTATTACTATAATATATTAATAGACTTATCTTTATATATACAATACTATATAATATAGTTAATATTAGGAATATTAGCGCTATAGGTAAGCGCGTTAGAGGAGAGTAGAATGCGGATTTCTAAGTTAGGCTTTCTTAACTTCTTATATAATCTATCTTTATCTATAATAGCTAATAATATATATTAAAGCTAAATAGCTTTTCTAGCCTATACTTCCTAGTACCTATAATATACTAACTATAAATAAATTAAGTCACTAGCTAGTAATATTAGGTCCTTTAAATTAAAAAAGATAATTATCTTTAGGATCTAGTAGGGAGTTAGCGTATATTAGATTCCCTACTTAGTAAATATAGCGGTATACGCGCGGTCTATAATAAAGTATAAGCTCTTAAAAAACTTCTTACTTCCTTACTTAATATATTCTCTAATAATTAATAGGTCTAGCTAGTTAATTAATATCTATACTATATTAATATTATTTCAAAAGCCTGCTAACTCTTTAATAATCTTAAATATTATATTATTAAGCGTTATAGTATAAGTAAACTAAGGCCTCTACCCTAATAATAACCGTACTTTCTATAGCTATATATATAAACTCTAGAATAAATCCCCCTAATTAGCTATAAGATATATCTTATTAATTACTACTAAGCTAATATATATATAAAAGGTGAGGTTAGTAAGGGCCTTATAAAACCTTTTACTAGCTAATAGCTCTAGCGATATTAAAATATAGGTATATACTTTAATGCGGATTTCCTATAAAAGAGATATAGATATTATCTTGGCGTATATATAAACTAGCCTTATTTTAAAAAGCTCCTTAATCTTTACCTTTTACTCTATACTAATTATATTAAGTAGTAAGATAATAATTACTACTAAGGCCTAAAGAAGATATAGTATTACTTATATTATTATACTCTTACTAAATAAGGTTTTTATAATAAGTATTATATCTTTTTCCTTAAATAGTAGCTACTTAAAGGCTTTAAGCTACTCTATATATCCGTAATAAGGATATAAAAAAGTAATAGCCTTATTAACCTTACTTAGCTACTAGGCCTTACCTACTTTATAAAGTATAAGAAGCTAATCCTAAAGGTCCTATTGTTAGCGACTTAGTCAATCGAGGCATAAATACGGTAAGAGGGTCGTGCAAGCCTATATAATTGGATTGTCTATAAACGAGAATCTAAAGCTAGAGAAAGGAAAGGAGAAGAGTAGTAGCGCCGCTCAAAGTTATATACAATCCTCTGGTCACGTGACGGCAATTTGCCGCAATCTAACAGCAGTTTACCAGTGCTGTAACATTACCCCCCCCCTCTAAAGAAGCCTGCCCTCAGGCTTTATATATCCATATTATGCCTATAGGGCGTTCTTATCTTTATATTCTTCCGGTAGCTTATTATCTTCGCTATACTAGCATTCTATCCACTCGTCTAGGTACTTTAGGGGTCCTAGTTTACTTGGGTAATAGTTATAAAAATTTTAAAGCTTATAGGAACTGCTAATAAAGTTCCATATAGGGTACCAGGTAGAATTTAGGTCGTAACTTTTCCAACTAACGCGGTACTTTAGCGTTTTCTTTACTAGTTTATAGGCTAGTACTTCTTTAATTTCCCATTTATTGTCGCTATTAATTTAAATCGGCAGGGGAGGTTCGTTCTTTTATCTAGGCAATAGGTCATTTATAGCCTTCCATAGCTTATCCGGCGAGAAGATAGGGTAAACCTTAATTAAATCTAGGAGCTTTACTTTATATAAGTTGCCTATTTTCTTAAGGACCGTATATAGCCCTGCTATCTAATAGTCTAGCTTACAGCTAGGCCGTTCCGTCTTCTAGTTCTTTATTATAACCTAGACTATATTACCTACGGTAAAGCCAGGCTCTCACCTATACTTATTTGCTTACTATTGCATTAATTTCTAGGCTTTTTCTAGATTTATACGGGCTACCGTCTAGGCTTCCTCTAAGCGCTTAGCGTACTACTTATTACGGCACTAGCAGAAAGCGGCAGCTATAGTAGACGTTATAGTAGACGCAGGGCTTACGTAACTCCTACGTGACTAGGGATTATATATAACTCCTTACGTTGCTACTTGTCCTTTCCTTTCCTTTCCTTTAGCTTTAGATTCTCGTTTATAGATAATCCAATTATATAGGCTTGCACGTCCCTCATACCGTGCTTATATCTTAATTGATTAAGTCGCTAACATTATCTAAAGCTTAAACTACCCTTTCTTCCTAAGAAGGAACTTAAATATATCTATAGGACCACAAATAGGACAAGGACACAGAACAGGATCCTAAGGACATTACTAGGACCACAAGGACAGGACCTAAAAGAAAAGAACAGAACCCTAAGGAAAGGACCTATAAGACACGTATAGACTAGAACCCCTAAAGAAATTACCCGGAATTACCTAACACCCCTACTACTATGCCACGAACTACAGCAGTAGGTAAAGTAGCTGTAGGACCCTTAAATACCTTAGATAAAGAAACAATTAACGTTTTAAACCCCTAGGCGGAGCTTACGGCTACTAATACCGAAATTAAATAACTACGAGAGCTACTCGAAGCCAGAGATACCCCTATATCTAATAATGAGTTATTATTAAATAACTAAAGACTTAATATAGTCCTTTAGGCCTTATCCTAGCGCCTTAGTGGATTAAACGAGGCCTATATAGCACCGAAGCGGTCGGTAAAGGTCGCGGATCCTCTGCTACTTACAAATAGAACTAATCCTACATTTGATAATTAGAAGCTTTAATTACGGGATAAGCTTAAAGTTAATGTAGATTACTTCCCTAACGCCTAAGCCAGAATGGCCTATGTTTTCGGCCGTACTGGCGGAGATGCCTAGACGCATTTACGCCCGCAATATACTAAAGACTTAGCAGACCCCTTTATCTCTAAAGAAGAAATAATTAAATACTTGTCTTCTATTTATAAAGACCCTTTTAAAGTATAAAACGCCCGCCTTAGCTATAAAAGCCTAAATATGAAAATAACAGAGACCTTTTCGGCCTTCTAAACCCGCTTTTTATACCTAGCCGGACAGGCCTAGATCCCCTAGGAAGACCTACTACTAGACCTCTTTAATAAGCTTACCCTAAACCTATAGCGGGCTATATTACTAGCTTATGCTACGGTATAGACGTTAAAGGAACTTACGGACTATTGCTTAGCTATTAACTAAGGTCTCCGTTAAATTAAGGCACGTGCCGATTAGCTAAAAACTAGAAACCTTATAAACTAGGCTGTAAGTACTATAAGTACGGCCCGTAGTGCCCTAGCACAATCGGCAACCCCTATAGTTAACCCGGCGGCTAGCCGCGTAGCTACCCCTACTGCGGGCCTGGTGTATACCCGGCCTATATACAGCGACCCCTATATATAGGCCCTTAGCGATTAAGGAGCTTGCTTCTTGTATGGTTAAATAGGCCACCCTATAAGGAACTACCTAATAAAGGCAAAGATAAATGAGGTCCTGTTAATTTAAGAGGATAGTATAAAGCCGGAAAAAGAGGAACCTTAGAGAAAGACTCCTCTTTAGGGTTAAAAGGGATTAATATATTATATATTAATCTAGGTTGGCTAGTTGGTAAAAGAAGCTGCACTATCCCTTGTACTTTATTTTGTAATAGATATTAAGTTTTAACCTCTACTTTAGCTGACTTAGGAGTAAATGCCTTTACCTTAATTAATATAAAGTGCGCGGCAAAACTGGCTGACTTTTTAAATACACCCCTTAAAGAACTGCCTAAACTAATCCCTATTCGCGGTTATAACGGATAAATAGGGCCACCTATTACAACTATCTTACGGATTTACCTCCGCGTTAACGGACGAAGGTAGTATAACGTCCCCTTCCTTATTACGGACCTTAAAAGCTATAATATAATATTAGGGAGAAAATAGCTAGCCTATTTAGGCTTATAGCTTAACGTACGGAATAGGCAGCTTATCTAGCCCGAAACTATGCCCCTAACGCCTTCCTTTATAAAAGAGATCAGTATTATAATAGAAAACCTTATACGGCCGTAGATAGACACCGTTTACTAGGCCGATACAACGTATAGGGACTAGGCTTTTAAGAAGGATATATAGCTTAATCCGCAACGGATCCGTATATTACGCCGCCCCTAGACTGCCTGTATTACGCCACCCGCACCACAGACTTAGGAAGTTGGTAGTAACCTACTTAAGTCCCCGGTAGAGGACCTAGGCCCTATATAGCCATAATAGAAGGCTAGGAATATTAGATAATATACTAAACTAATAGACTAAAAGGATAACTTACGGAAAATGGAATATAAGCTAAGGAAGACTATAAACCCTATACCGCAAAATACGGCCTAAAGAACACCTGTAAAGAAACCTACGGACCTCCTACTAGTTAATATCTGCTATATTGGCGCTATAGGATTCTACTAGAACCTAGTTTAGCCTAATACCGTTGCTTTTACTACTAGCTTATACGAAATTAATTAAATAATTAAGGAGAAAGAAAGCGAGCTTAGTGGATAGAAAGGTAAGCTTATAGACGAGGAGCTGGTAGAACAGAAACTACCCTATTAGTACCGAAAGTTCGAAGACGTATTCTCTAAGGCAGTATCCAATATGCTTCCGCCTCACTAACTATATAACTATAAGATTAAGATTAAGCCAGATAAGGAAAACATTCTTAGCTATACCCCCCTTTGTAAACAGTTTATTACTAAACTATAGGCTACTAAGTAGTACCTTATTGATAACCTAGTAAAGGGGTTTATTAAACCCAGCTAGGCTCCTTTCGCCTCCCTTATTTTCTTTACAAAAAAGCTAAATAGAGGACTTTATTTCTGTATTAACTACTATAAGCTTAATAATATAACCCGTAAAGACTGTTATCCGCTGCCCCTACTTAATAAGATACTGGCCCAAATAAATAGAGCTAAGATATTTACTAAGCTTAACATCCGTTAGGCTCTCTACCGAATTAGAATAAACCCTAGATCTATAGATCTTACTACCTTTTAGACTTAATACGGATCGTATAAATATAAAGTACTCCCCTTTAGACTGACTAACGGACCTACTACGTACTAATGATATATAAACGATGTACTCTTTAACTACCTTAATAACTTCTATATGGCCTACCTAGATAATATTATAATTTACTCTAAAAATGAGTTAGAATATAAGGAGCATGTCTATAAGGTCCTATAATAGCTCTATAAGGCTAGTCTTTAGGCCAATATTAAGAAGTTAGAGTTTAGTATAAAGTAAATAAAGTACTTAGGGTTTATTATTAGTATGGACGGAATTAAGGCAGACCTAAAAAAGACGGCCGTAATTAATTAATAGGAACTACTACGGACCGTAAAAGGGATATAGTTATTCCTAGGCTTCTGTAACTTCTACTAACGCTTTATTAAGAACTATAGCAGGATTACTTAGCCCCTTAGCCGCCTTATAATAAAGGACCAGCCCTTTTACTTTAACACTATATATAGGCAGGCTTTTAATAAACTTAAAAAACGGCTAGTCTCCACTCCTTTACTCGCCTACTTTAACCTAGAACGGCCCTTAATACTAAAAACGGATGCCTTAGATAGTATTATTACTGGTATTTATTTCTAGAAGTAGACGGACAAAGAATAGTACCCTATTACTTACTACTTAAAGACTATAGTAGATGCTAAGCTAAACTACCTAATTTATGACAAAGAAATATTAGCTATTATTTATAGCTTTCAGCACTAGCGAGCACAGCTAGAAGGGACCCCTAAATCTATTTAAGTAGTTTTAGATTATAAGGCCTTAGAATATTTTATAATAACAAAAGCCCTTATAGCCTGGCAGGCGCGCTAAACCAATATCCTATTTTAGTTTAACTTCCTAATTATATATAGGCTAGGCGCTACTAACTATGTGGATGTTTTTATAAGATATAAACAGGACCTAAATAACTAGATAGCCGCGAAGATCTTATTACGGACCTAAACGCTACTATAACTAGAGCACCTTAACCCTTAAATACGGGAAAAACTAAGTACTAAATCTTTAAGCGCCGAGATATATCCTATTAACCCTATGGAATTTAACCTTATTAATAAACTACTATAAGTAAACTGTACAGACCCTTCTCTATAGGAGTACCGTGAAAAGGCAAAGAATATTACTAGCTTATAGTCCCTTAAAAATAGACTACTTAAGCACTAAGAACGGCTAGTAGTAGTAGAAGAATAGAACTTACAAACCTAGCTTATCACCAAAGCATATACCTAGGTCTCTACGGCCTACCCTAAAAAAAATAAAACCTATAAGATTATTAGTAACCGTTATTACTGGCCCGGAATAGTTATAAATATTAACCGTTATATACGGAACTGCAATAACTGCTATAGGTCTATAATTCTACGAGATAAGATACTAGGACTATTAAAGCCACTCCTAATACTAGAGCGCCCCTAGTAGCATATCTCTATAGATTTCTATAAACTACTAGTAGACTATGACGGGTACGATATAGTTATAATCTTAGTTAACCGTTTTAGCAAACGCCCTTTCTTAATCCCCTATTACAAGAATATCGATGCTAAAGAAGCGGCCTAACTATATATCTATTATATCTACTAAATTTACAGATTACTAGATACTATTATATCGGACCACAGACCGTAGTTTATATCGGCTTTCTAGAATAAGTTTACTTAGATTCTAGGAATTAGGCTAAAGCTTTCTATAGCGTACTACCCCTAGATAGACGGTTAGATAAAGATTATAAATTAATACTTAGACCAGAGACTCCGGCCCTTTATTAACTACTTCTAAGATAACTAGGGCGAACTGCTACCTCTAATAGACTACGCCTAGGCGACCCTACCCCATAACTTTACGGGATTCGCACCTATCTAACTAGAAATGGGGTATCTACTATAAATAAGCTTTGACTAGAATAGACCGGAAGGACTACAGACTGTATATAAGAAACTGTCTTATAAGGAAGCCTAGCAGTACGCCAAGCGCTTAGAGGAAGCCTAGACGGTAGCCTATATAAATCTAGAAAAGGCCTAAAAACTAAGGGTATGTTCGGTTGCAAATCGGCTCCATCTCATCCCTTCGTGTGGCAAAATGCGATTTTTGATTAGGGCGTGCTTGGCCGTCCTGCTTCAGCTAGCACACCTCGGTTAGGCCGGTTAGTAGCGTTTTGGTGGACCCCACCACCAAAAACACGAAAATCGGTCTAACAGAAGGATGCTTTGAAAGGCCACCATAAAAAGGTCATCAAATATATATTTTTGAGGAAGCTGGGCAGAAAGCTGTGATATATAACGTCATGGTTGTATGTTCCTAGCCCTTCTCTATTAACTACCCGCTAATTATGTAGGAAAATCCTCCATTAGAGCCACCCAAATCCTTACCGCCTATGCACTTTATACGCGTTCTTGACGTTGATAAGGATAAGCTAATAGAGGACCAGCTTAAGGTTATAAGGGAGGACGTGTTGTATACGTCAAATGAAGTAGATCAAGTGCTGCAGGTGATTGAACGGTTTAATCAGCGATTATTCGGTATGGAGGCCCGGTTGAAGGTAGTAGAGGAAGGCTTAAAGGAGGCCAAGATACACACTGTAGTAAAGGCTTAATTAGCTTTAGAGCCTTAATATCAAAGGTGTAAGGAAGTAGAGGATCAAAAGTAGTCACCTAATTGTTGTTTATTAAATGGAAGTCGGCAAAGCACCGCAAGCATAGAGGAAGCCTATAACCCTCGCATTCGTATACCGTCTGTCTTGCCTTTAATATAAGCTTCTTTACCTGCTTCCATCTACACATCCAGCACGTTGGTAAGCCTCTATAGCCCTTCGTCTTTATATAGCCTTTAATATAGCGGTAAGTTCGCGTTTTACTTAGTCGAATTATAGGTAGTGGGGTTTTAGCAGTGACGTAGGTAGTACTTTAATTCGTTCCAATATTTTTATAACCAGGCCTAATACTAGGTTAATATTACCCATGCTTTAGTGAGCTTAAACGAAGAAGGCGCTTAGTATCTTGCTTATTTATGCCCATCTGCTGACTGCCCATAATAATAAGGTTCCAGGCCAGTTGTATACGGAAGCGGCGATGGGTTTAAAGGAAGGGTTTACTTAACGTCCGGAAGATCTTCTTGCTAATAATATAAGTGTTGATTATAGCCGCATTAAGCGCCTAGAAGAATAAGGGCATCTAGGTACACACAGTAGTAATCTAGGTAGTGTAGTAACTCTGAAGCTAATCGTGAATATCAACGCCACCCATCTAGTTATTATAGTCGATAGAGAGCCTAGGAAGCGTCAGCTTCTTAATTAAATTATTGCCCTAAACGTTAGCCACCAGCTCCTTAAGGAAGGAATTATATGCTTGCGGTCGACGCCGATTAACTTTATCAACATCCTTATTGCTACACAAGTGAGCTGTCGTCAAAAATCGTACCAAATTCTTATCCTGCCATACAATCGAAAGCACCGAATCAACAACTATTCCCGTAATAAAGTTGAACGGTAGTCTTGCCTTTCTTTTATCAGCCCTTTTATGCACCTTTGGATAGGCTCTTGAGTTTAATCAGGCCGTACCAGCTGCAGCAATTCCAAGTCGTCGAAGCACCTGGAGCAACGGAATATTCGTGAAATAGTTATCCAAGAATAGGCAGAATTGATGAGCCTGAAGAGGAAGCTGTCGGGTGAGGTAGAGGACGCACTTAGAGGTCTTTAAGAGGGCGATATCTTGATGATCTATTCGAGAAGGAAGCCCAAAAAAGCAGCCAGGTGAGGTGAATATAAAGCTATAGCAATATCCATATTGACAAAGGCTCAATATCTTAAAGCCCTCAGGTATTGGCTTACTAGGCAATTTAATTATAGCTGTAGATCGTCCAGTAAACCGCACCATCATTTCATTAAAGCTGACCATAGATCTAGGTATAATGTACTTCCTAAACGCCTCACCTAAAGGAGTTGTTAACGGCTCAATCTTTTCAAAAACCTGATATTTGACGCCTTTTGGTGGAGGTGGTGAGACATGGAAAAAGCGTTTGAGTTGCTCCCATCTTTTTTGGCCCATAAATAAGCTGATTAAGTGTTTAGGATATTTAGGATCTGTAGCCCAAAGGTCTCGCACTTAAGGAGCTTTGAAGACGCCCATATATATAATAAGTCCTACCCAAATCATCAACTCTCCAGCAGAGGTCTCCTTCTACGCCCGTGATCGTTTACCAGCGTGCCGTCCTGATTGGTGATATCCGCCAGCGTTTTGAGAGGCTGCATAGAGGTTTGTGTTGACTGCGAGCCTCTTAAATACACTGATACTGAAGAATAGTAGGAACACTCGAATTGGTAGGTCCTATCCAGATTTATACTCACTAGACGCCATACCAATCTAATCTGCTAGCGTACAGTGAGCAGAGCGCTTAGTATCCTCATTTTGATCAGGAAGATTATTAAATTTGACGCCCGTGCTAAAGCCATTAATAGGCTTACTAGCGCGCCGAGCGGCAAATATTAACTCATCTGGAAGGTTAACAACTTTAAGATCTAATTCAGGAACAGCGGCCATAGGCTCCCATGTAGTAGGTACAGCAGGAAGGCCCATTCTTGCAACTTCTTCAGCTGATAGCTCTGGTAATTCAGTCTCATCTACCTCATCTGCCTTATCCTCTGCGGTCTCGCCGCGGGCCTTAAAAACGGCTCCTAGTTCTTCCTCCTTAATATCCTCCATCTGGCTACTTGGCCGGGCCTCCGCAATATCCTCACTTAGCACTACCTACCGCACAGCTACCGGAGCCGCTAAAGCCTCTGTAGGCTGTACAACTACTGCCGCCAAGCTATTATATGTATACTGCGTTGCTTGGAAGGATTGTGAATAAGACTCCCAGGCTTCAGGTACTTTTGGAGGCTTTGGAGGCTTTGGAGGCTTCGGAGCCGAAGACGCACGACGTTTTTTGGGCGGCATAAAGACGATATTTTATAGAGGATTTAATGGTCAAATAGAGGGCGATAATATTGAAGCTTTTTGATCAACTACACCACCAAATATTCTATATACAGGCTTCCTAGCCACGTCGCTGCTGTTCACCGCAATATTCAAAGTGTCAATGAGGCGCCAGCACCCCTGCCGCGGCGCAATCGCACTGACCAGGAGCTTCAACACCAAGTCATATACGGTATAGAGCCTCTAGATTGGCTTGAGAGGCTTGCATATACGAAAAGTGCAAGAAATCTTGCCACACGAAGGGATATCGGTAAGCGCGGCAAACTTGCAAGCTATACCGTATACAGTAGTTGAAATGGAGCTCTTGGCACCGTTTCAATATGTTGCCTCGAGCTCCTGCCCCATATTCCATATTGATTCTGGAGCTCTCATATACACGCTAAAGTGACGATTCTACACACCCCAATTGCGATACTACTGTCGCATTTGCAAGCTTTATATAAATATTGTTGGCCACGGAGGTAGCCCTACTACAGAGGTGCGACAGGTGCTGTTCGACGTCAGTTTCAACGTGTATCATCACTCTCTAGGGACCCCTGTAGGGGGTCAATTCTCTTATGTATATTAGGGCTCTTAGAGCCACCTTGAATAAAGGAGATCACTCGTACAATTCTGTGTCTCTACCTACCAGCTAGCTTATATCATTCGTGATACCTGCCTGGCTGAAAAATATTATTATCTTAACCTTCGTAATCGCGATAAAAGTGTAGAAAATATCAATTTAGGAGAGGGCGTTGGCCGAGGAGGAGGCTCTATTACTACACCAGGGTAGGGAGTCGCGATAAAGGCCTGGTAGCAGAAGGGGTCACTCAAATCGCGATGAGACATTGTGCGAAGTCGAATCTGGAGCCTCATATGGAGGCTTACCGAACGATCGACTCAATTACAGATTCAACTGAGCCACGGTAGTAGCCGCCACTAATTACAAAATGG
>Ga0307515_10019934_pt1 | contig 12014 bp, 7 predicted proteins | sample 17_EM_MG_FD_194513 | JGI IMG/M metagenome (GOLD analysis project Ga0307515, IMG submission 194513) | Populus trichocarpa ectomycorrhiza microbial communities from riparian zone in the Pacific Northwest, United States - 17_EM | ecosystem: Host-associated > Plants > Roots > Unclassified | place...
ATCGTTTTAAATAACCTATACAAACAAACTGCTTTACAAACATCTTTCAGTGTAAATAACATTGCTTTGGTTCATGGCCGTCCGCAAATGTTAAACTTAAAAGACTTAATTCGTCACTTTGTTGACCACAGACATGATGTTGTTGTTCGTAGAACGAAGTTCGAATTAGCAGAAGCTGAAAAACGTGCACACATTTTAGAAGGTTTATTAATTGCTTTAGACCATATAGAAGAAGTTATTAAATTAATTCGTGCATCAAATACGCCAGAAGAAGCAAGAGTTGGCTTAATGGAGCAATTCGGTTTAAGCGATATTCAGGCAAGAGCAATCTTAGATATGACCTTACGTAGGTTAACAGGTCTGGAGCGTGATAAAATTAAAGATGAATATGCAGAATTGATGAAAACAATTGAGTATTTGAAATCAATTTTGGATAGCGAAACTTTAAGAATGCAGATTATTAAGGATGAATTAGCTGAAATGCTTGAGAAATATGGTGATGAACGTAGAACTACAATCGTTCACTCAGCAGAAGACATGAGTATGGAAGATTTCATCGAGGATGAAGAAGTTGTAATTACCATTTCTCATGAAGGTTATATCAAGCGTACTCCAGCTTCAGAATATCGTACGCAAGGTAGAGGTGGAAAAGGTTCAAAAGGAAGTGATTCTAGAAATGAAGATTTCATCGAACATTTATTAATTGCTTCAAACCATAATTACATGTTATTCTTTACCGAAGCGGGACGTTGTTTCTGGTTAAGAGTTTATGAAATTCCAGAGGGAAGTAGGTTGAGTAAAGGAAGAGCATTACAAAACATCATCAATATCCCTAAAGAGGAAAAGGTTAAAGCTTATATCAAGGTTAAAAACTTAAAAGACCAAGATTATTTAGAGAATAACTTCATCATTATGTGTACTAAAAAAGGTACCATTAAGAAAACTTCTTTAGAGGCTTATTCTCGACCTCGTGTTAACGGTATCAATGCAATTAACATTAATGAGGGCGATCAGTTATTAGAAGCAAGTTTAACAACTGGAAGCAGCGAAATTGTAATGGCTTTACGTTCTGGAAGAGCAATTCGCTTTAACGAAAGTACCGTTAGACCAATGGGAAGAACTGCAACAGGAGTGAGGGGTGTTACTTTAGCACATGATAAAGATGAAGTTGTAGGTATGATTGCAATTGATGATCCGTCTGCAACAGTATTGGTAGTTTCTGAAAAAGGTTACGGTAAACGTACAGACATTGATGATTATCGCGTTACCAATAGAGGTGGTAAAGGTGTTAAAACAATTAACGTTACCGAAAAAACTGGCGCATTAGTTGCTATTAAAAATGTAACAGATGCTGATGATCTAATGATCATTAACAAATCTGGTATAGTTATTAGGATAGTAGTGAGCGAGTTAAGGGTAATGGGTAGGGCAACTCAGGGAGTTAGATTAATTACTTTAAAAGGTAATGATGAGATTGCATCTGTAGCTAAAATTGAACATGAAGACGAGGTTGAAGAAGTAGAAGAGGAGGAAGTAGTTGAAGGTTCAACTGAAGAAACAACTACAGGTTCGATAGAGAAAACTGAAGAAAAGCCCACTGAAGATAACAATCCTGATACCGAAGAAGAAACAGAAGAGAATTAATATAATTTCGAAAAAAAATAATAAACAATGAAAAAATTACTTTTAAGTATACTATTTGTAGGTGTGGCTACACTTGCTAATGCGCAAAAGAGTGAAATAGCCGAAGCAAAAAAAGCATGGGATTTATTCACGTTGGTAAGTGGGAATAAGCAACCTTTTGATAAAACAATGGCTAGTTTAAACAAAGGTTTAGGCCATACGGATCTTGCAATTGCAAATGAAAAATCTAAGGTATTGCCTGATGCATGGTCTTATAGAGCATTATTCGCATCTGCAATAGCAGTTACAGATTCAGTAAATGCAGAAAACTCATTAGCAAAGCAAAAAATAGCAGAAGAAGCAATTGAGAAAGCAAAATCTCTTGATGCCAAATCATCAGAAAAAGACAACATTGCAACTGCCCAATTAAACATTAGGAACGCTATAAGTGGAAGAGCTATTAGAGCATATTATAAAAAAGATTATACTACTGCTTTAGCAATGTTTAATCAGTTAATCACATTGAATCCAAATGATACATCAATGTATATTAATGCCGCAGTTACAGCTAAATTGGCAAAAGACTACCCTCAAGCAATTGAAAAGTATAAAAAAGTAATTAGCCTTAATGTACCTAATGTTAAGGATTTTTATTCTGACGCAATTAACATTAATCTAGAATTTGTAAAAGATACTACAGCAGCTTTAGCATTACTTAAAGAAGCCTCTGTAAAATACCCAGACGATGCAGCTTTTATAGGTGTTGAAACAGATATATATATTATTAGAGGAGATATTGTTAAATCTCAAGAAATGTTGAATAAATTAATTGCTAAAGAACCAAATAAACCAATCTATCATCATTTAATGGGAGATACATATTATAAACAAGCTTTAGAAATTCAAACGCAAAAAAATAAGTTAGACCAAAAGAAGATAAAAGAACTTGATGCTTTAACTGCAAAAATGACCAAGCTTATTGATGAAGCCTTACCACACTATAAAAAGGCTACAGAATTAGATGCAAACTATGTACCTTCTTTAGAGTCATTAAAACAGATTTATGGCTTTAAAAATGATGCGAAAAACTTTGATGATGTTAAGAAAAGACTGGATGCTATTCCAGCTAAAAACTAGAATTAGATAACGTTTTTAAAAGAGGGATAAATTATCCCTCTTTTTTTTTGTTATTTTTGCAATACCAATACCTTTTGAAATGATAAAAAAGTATCTCACATTCCTATTCCTATTAATTAGTTTTCAAGCTGTTGCCCAAACATCTCAAGTTCAAATCGCAAGAAATAGTGTTGGTAAGTTACAAGCTAGTATTGCAAGTAAAGAAGATGCTAAAAAACAACTCTCTGTAATGGGTGAGGGCATAAAGGCGATTGAGTTAGCCCAAGTTGATAAAAAAACGAAAAACTGGCCAGAAACATGGGCAATTAAAGCTTATTTAAGTTCTTATATTTCAATTATTGATGACAATGAAAGCAATGCTGATAAATATTACGGTTTGGCTACAGAAGCTTATGAAAAGGCAAAAAATCTAGATAAATATCAATCTAATGCCACCTTAATTAATGCTGCAAATCATAACATCATTGTTAAAAGACAAAAAGATGGAAATAAAGCTTATCAGCAAAATGACTTCATTAGAGCTTACAATTTATTAAAACAAGTAAGTGATTACTTTCCAAAAGATACAACATTAGCTATTAACACAGCTATTTGTGCACAAAATAACCAGTATTATAATGAAGCATTAACATATTATAAGAGAGCAAAGGATAATGGAATTAAAAATCCATTTGTTTTTCAGTATTTAGCTAATATGTATAGTTCTAAATTTGAAAGTGAATTAGCCATTAAAACACTTGAAGACGGATTGATAGTGAATCCATATCATCCATATTTAACAAATGATTATATTAATTTACTACTTGATAACGATAAATATGATAAGGCTGTTAAAATTATAGAAGGATCAATTGCCACCGAAAAAAGAAGTAAATTATTGTTGTTTTTATATGGCTATTTACAACAATCAGAATTAAATAATAAGTCAACTGCAGAACTAGCATTTAAAAAAGCTTTAGATATTGACCAAAATTATTTTGATGCACTATATCAATTAGGATTGGTTTATGTTAATATTTCCAATGATGCTATTAAGGAAAAAAACAAACAAAAAGCTAATTCATCTATCAACCGTGCAGAAGTAACGTTATTAAGAGCTCACGAGATTAATCCAAATGATAGAAATACAATTCAACTTTTAATTCAAATCTATACCAGAAAGAATAGGTTAGATAAAATACAAGATTTGAAGAGAAAATTAAATGAGTTTTAATACTTGATCAAGTAGGTTATGTTAAACAATTAAAATTATTACTTAACATAATGTTAATTATAAGACAAATAAATAATTAACGATTTTTAATATATTTGGCCAATGGATCAGAAAAAATCAACGCTAGGCTTCATATTTATTACCATATTAATAGATTGTATAGGTTTTGGAATAATTATCCCAGTTTTACCAGATTTGATAAAAGAGATTTCTGGAAAGTCATTAGCAGATGCTTCTGAATATGGTGGATTATTATTGGTGGCATATTCAATAGCTCAGTTTATTTTCGCTCCAATTGTTGGTGGCTTAAGTGATAAATATGGTCGCCGACCAATTTTGTTAATATCTCTTTTGGGCCTAGGTATAGATTATATTTTCTTGTCATTTGCCCCAACATTAGCTTGGTTATTTATTGGGCGAATTATTGCCGGAATTACAGGCGCAAGTTTTACAACAGCGATGGCCTACATTGCTGATATAAGTACCCCAGAAAAGAAAGCTCAAAACTTTGGGATGGTTGGTGTTGCTTTTGGTATTGGGTTTATCATTGGTCCACTTATTGGTGGTTTGGTTAGTGAAATGGGATTAAGAGTACCCTTTATGATTTCGGCCGGTTTAGCGCTTTTAAACTGGTTGTATGGTTATTTCATTTTACCTGAATCTTTGTCAAAAGAAAATCGCAGGGAATTTTCTTGGAAAAGAGCAAATCCAATTGGTTCTTTACAAAGTGTATCAAAATATCCAGCAATTATAGGGTTAGTTATTGCTTTGCTCTTGCTATACATCGCTAGTCATTCAGTACAATCAAACTGGGGGTATTATGTTAAGGAAAAATTTAATTGGGACCCAAAAATGATTGGTTATTCGCTAACTGTGGTTGGTATTGCAGTTTCTATAGTACAGGGTGGTCTAATTCGAATTGTGATACCTAAAATTGGGAGTAAAAATGCAATTATGTTAGGATTATCATTATATACTATTGGTTTTACATGCTTCGCATTTGCTCCAAATGGATTGATGATGATGATTTTTATTCTTCCTTATTGTTTGGCCGGAATTGGAAACCCAGCAATGCAAACAATTATTTCAAATCAAGTTCCAGATAATGCGCAAGGCGAAATTCAAGGTATTGTTACAAGTATGCAAAGTTTAGGAGCTATTATTGGACCATTTTTAATGGCGTTTATTTTTGCCCATTTTATTGATAAAAATAATAGCATTTATTTTCCAGGTGCGCCATTTATATTGAGCTCTATATTAGCTTTGCTTGCTTTATTTATAGCAATTGCTGCCTTAAGAAAGCACCACTAAAGTAACTCTATGGCCAAATTTGCTAACTCACTCCTCTCCCCTTTTTGCAGGGTTATATGCGCATATAGCGGATGTTTTTTAGCGTTTTCGATTAAATAAGATAATCCATTACTCTCAGAATCTAGATAAGGAGTATCAATTTGATAAATATCCCCTGTAAATACAATTTTTGTATGTTCACCAGCTCTAGAAATTATCGTTTTAACTTCATGTGGAGTAAGGTTTTGAGCTTCATCTACAATAAAGAATATTTTGGTAATTGTTCTTCCTCTTATAAAAGCTAATGGTGCTATTTGAATTTTTTCTGTACGAATTAATTCATCAATTTTGAAAAGCATTTTCTCATCACCAGCAAATTGTTCTCTAATAAATTTCAAATTATCCCATATTGGAGCCATATAAGGGTCTATTTTCGCTTTCACATCACCTGGTAAAAAACCAATATCTTTATTACTTAAAGGAACAATCGGTCTGGTGATATAAATTTGCCTGAAATCTTTTCTTTGTTCTAAAGCAGTAGCTAAAGCTAATAAAGTTTTGCCAGTCCCTGCATTTCCCTGTATGCTAACTAATTTAATATCAGGATTTAATAAAGCGTCTATAGCGAAAGATTGTTCCGCATTGCGTGGATAGATATTAAAGGCAGATTCTTGAAAAATATACCTTAGATTTTTAGCAATCTTATCATAAAATGCAATTGCGCTCTTTTTCTTGTTTTTTAAGATATAGAAATGATTAGAATCTGTATAAGGCAATATTAATGAGGAAGCATCAACAGTCCCATTATTTTTTAGTTCTTCAATTACATCGGCAGAAAAATCTGATATTTCGGTTTTACCTGTATAAAGTTCATCTGCATTTTTTATTTTACCTGTTTCATAATCCTCTGCATATAAGTCTAGAGCTTTAGCCTTTAGGCGAAGACAAATATCTTTTGAAACCAATATAACCTTGCGTTTGGGATTTTCTTCCTTTAAAGCGAGTGCAGCATTTAAAATGCGATTATCAAACTTACCTTCTCCAAAAAGCTTTTCTGCATTAATTTTCTTAGGATGCTCATCTAAAACCACCTTAAATTTTCCTAGACTACTCTTCTTAAGATTAAACCACTTATTAATCAAATGGTTCTTAGAAGCCTTATCTATTAATCTGATAAAATTTCTTGCTTCGAAATTTCGTGTATCATTTCCACTCTTAAAATTGTCGAGCTCTTCTAGCACAAGAATGGGAACCGCAACATCATGTTCTTGAAAATTATTTACAGCATCATGGTCGTAAAGAATAACAGATGTGTCTAAAACAAATATTTTTTTTGAGGAATTTTTATCTTGAAGTGCAGCCTTTGACATAATACTTTAAATTTAGTATTTACCATTTAAAGATTATAGTTAATTGGAATAAAAAAGCTGTAAAAAGAAAAACGGAGAGCCTCTTCTTGCGATTTGGTTCTCCGTTTTAACCTTATCCTTAACCGTAGTCAAAAATATGGCATCAATTGAATATACTTAACCTAATTCGTGGTTCTGTTCATCTTGCGAATTCCTGAACTCGTTTATAACCTATTACTTATATTGCTTTACTCCGTAAAATGCCGCAATTAGTAGTAGTGCCTAATATTGCTTTTCAAACTAATTATTGGTTTTACAACCGCTAAGTCTTTCAAAATATCCGCTCTTGCGAGTAATTGTTTTGATAACTTAATTTTTTACATGCTAACCATCTTGCGATTTCTTAATGTAAAACGATTTTGCATTTTGCAATGCTTGTCGAATTTGTATCAAATTAATTATAGGCCTTACAACCTGTTGTTATTACAAACTTATCTGCTCTTGCGAGTGATTGAGTTTTTAATTACTTAATCTTTTACATGCTATCCGTCTTGCGACTTCTTAATGTAAACCGATGGCATTTTGCAACGCTTCTCGAATTTGATGTTTAAGCTTTGAATACTCCCAAAAATTCATAGCCTTGCGACTTCGTTTTTGTTTTGGATTATTCTATCAGACTGTCAAAGTACTTCGTTATTGATATCATCTAAAGTAGTGTCTATAGCAATATGTGTCAAGTAAAATCGATTTTTCTTTCTAACAAGTTATGAACTTTTATTGGTCAGTTATCAACAAGTTAAAATTTCAGAATTCTTAACTGAATTAAGAAATAAATTGTTTTTCCATTAATAACACTATAGGTTATTAACATTTGTTATAAACTGCCTTGTTCACATTTCACTTTATAACCTACCAAAATTGAAAATGATATTCTGCTTATTTTTCTTTTTTCTTTAAAAATGTTTGTTTTTAAAGTGTGATTTTCAAAGCTTTTTAAAACCTAAATAATGTAAATTTGTATCATGTTCAATCAACCAATTAGAAATATACAAGACTTTTTGCTGAGTACTTATTTTGCAGATGGCTTGCGTATTACAATTGGTGTGCTTTGCCCCTCTTTGCTTTTAGCACAATTTGGAATGCTGCAGTATGGGATGACACTCTCATTAGGTGCATTGTGCATTAGCGTAGTTGATTCCCCTGGTCCGATAGTACATCGCAGAAATGCAATGTTAATAACAACAGCCTTAATAACAATTATTTCTATTATAGTTGGCTTAACGAACAAAAGCATTATTGTTACTGGAACGTTACTAGTTATTTGCAGTTTTATTTTCTCTATGCTTTTTGTTTATGGAGATAGAGCTGCTTCAATAGGCGTTTCTGTATTGCTAATTATGGTTTTAAGTATAGATGATATTAGACCATGGAAAGAAGTTATGTTTTACGCCCTACTCATTTTTTCGGGCAGTATTTGGTACACCTTATTAAGTTACTTTGTTTATAGACTTCGCCCTTACAGATTAGTGCAACAAACATTAAGCGATTCTATTTTGCAAGTAAGTGATTTTTTAAGAGCAAAAGCTAAATTTTATCACGAAAATGCAGATTACGAAAAGAATTATGCTGAGTTGTTACAGCTTCAAGTACATGTTCATGAAAAGCAGGATGAGGTTAGAGAGGTTTTATTTAGAACTAGGGAAATTGTAAGAGAATCAACTCCTGAGGGAAGATTTCTGTTGCTAGTTTTTGTAGATATGGTGGATTTATTTGAGCAAGTAATGTCTACCTATTATAATTACAAACAGTTACACGAGCAGTTTGATTCTATTGGCATTTTGCCTCAGTATGAAGATGTAATTAATAAAATTGCAGCTTCGCTAGATGAAATTTCTTTTGCACTGAAGAGTGGAGGAACGCCAGGCTTAGCTTATGGATTAGTAGAAGATGTAGCAAAGCTAAAGGACCAAATTACTAAACTTGAAGTTAATAGAGATGAAAAATACACAACTTTAGGTTTAATAGCTTTAAAAAACATTGAAGTAAACATTGAAAATATTGTTTCGAGAGTTAAAACGATTAATAGCTATTTCAATAAAAATGAGAAGAAAAATTTAAAGAGTAGAGATATTGATGTAGATAAATTTATAACCAGACAAAGTACTGATGTTAAGTTGTTATTAGACAATTTAACATTTAGTTCTTCTACATTTAGACACTCTGTTAGGGTTGCTATTGTAATGCTTATAGGCTTTATAGTTGCTAAAAGCTTAGGTTTTGCACATAGTTACTGGATACTCTTAACTATTTTGGTTATCTCTAAACCTGGATTTAGTTTAACAAAAGAAAGAAACATACAGCGTTTGGTGGGGACAATAGTTGGTGCCTTTATAGGAATGGGTATTTTAATGTATGTAAATGATAAAAATACCTTATTTGTAATTTTGCTGATTTGTATGATTGGCAGTTATAGTTTTCAGCGTAAAAATTATGTAGTAAGTGTATTGTTTATGACACCATACATTTTAGTGCTCTTTGATTTTTTAGGTATGGGAAGTATATCTGTAGCTAGAGAAAGAATTTATGATACTTTAATAGGTTCTGGCATTGCGTTATTGGCAAGTTATTCTCTATTTCCTAATTGGGAGCATGAGAAATTAAAACAAGCAATGGTCGATATCATTAAAGCCAATTCTAATTACTTTAAAGAAGTAACCTTGTTATATTTTGAGCAAAACCACAATTTAACGAATTACAAACTAGCCAGAAAAGCTGTTTATGTAAGTACATCTAACCTAGCTTCATTGTTTCAACGTATGTTTTCTGAACCTAAGAGCAAGCAGTTATATATTAAAGAATTACATCAGTTTACGGTATTAAATCATTTGTTATCATCATACATTGCGACTTTATCTTTATACAAAAAGGAACACCAATTTGTGCATAGCAATTTTGAAGAGCTAAAACCAGTTTCAGAAAACACCATTTATTTATTGGATCTATCGTCTGAAAATTTATTGGTTCATAATGAAAACATTAGCAATGTGCCTTTAATTCGTAGAAAAAATATAGTAGAGCTAAATATAGATGATGAGAATATGATTATCTCAGAACAGTTTGATTCGATTCAGAAAGTAGCTTATGATATTTTTAAGCTTGCTGAGAAATTGAAAATCTAAGGCTTTATCTTTTCCTTTAACTTACAAAACATAAAAGGTAATTCAATTTTATTGCCATCACTTAAATGAAATACAATCGATGTTTCAGAATCTATATTTCGCTGAATTGCCTTTTTAAGGTCTAGTTTTACAACCAATGAGTTTATGGTTTTATCATCATTTATTAAATTAATATCCAATTTTGAAAAAGGAATATCAACAAATCCCTTACCAGATTTAACCTTAATAAACTTTAGCTCGTCTATTTTATTGCTAGATGCAATAGACAAGCTAACTGCATTTTCCTCACTATTTAAGTAAGCAGTATAACTCGAAAACGAGGCTTCTCCCCTTTTGTATTGATAATCTAAGTTAGTTTTTAAATCTTGAGCATTACAAATTGTTGTAATCGAGATTATAATCAGTAGAAATAGATATGCCTTTTTCATATTAAAACTTACAAGTGTTTTTAAATTTCGTGAAATTTTTATCTCTAATGATGAGGGATAGTTCAAAAGTTTTTGGTTGAAATGTAGCTACATTCTTTGTGAAAACTGAATAATTAAGCCCTAGTGATACATTAGAAACTTCAAACCCAACATACGGAAAAAATTGCCTTTCATTTGTTTTATACCATAATCCAGCGTTTATCTTCATATTCGATTCGAAATTTGGTTTTAAACCAGCGATGCCACCAAAAATAACATCAGAACTAGTACCCTGAATCATATAGTAAGTGCTAAAATTCAAATCCAACAAATCGTTAGATAAATATCTAAAACCTGCATTTAATGTATGTCTGTAAGGTATCTTAACATTTTGGTCGTTAAACAAAGATTCACTTGGTCTGGTTAAATGGTAGGTCGAATAACCTAACGATGCGGCAACCCTATCTTTTGTCATCGCTAGGTTTGCCCCAATATTAAAATCAAAATAATCAATCTTATTACTTTTTAAATCTAAGTTATTTGGTAAGGATGTGTTAAATGCACCATTTTGAAATTGAGATGCTACGGTTAGTGCGTCAAAATCTAGTGATTTGGAAACATAAGATATTTGAGGAGCCAAGCCAAATTTAAATTCGTGGTCAGGATCGAGGTATTTGTAGTAAGAGAAGCTCGCACTATAAGCATAGGATTTTAAAACCTTGTTAAATGATTCATCAAATAAAGCACTAACACCTACACTAAAAACATCATTGTAATAAAATTCGTCCTTAAGTTTTATTTCTCCAGAAAGACTATATGTATTATATGGATCGCCCACATTTGCCCATTGCTGCCTTGTGTTAACGGCAATTCTATAATTACCATCAAAATAACCAGTTAATGCAGGATTTAAAGTTAAAGGTGAAGCAAAGTATTGTGAGAATTTTGGATCTTGTGCAAAAGCAAAAGATTGATAAAACAAACAAAACACTATAATCGCCTTTTTCATTATGGAATTAATATTGTTTTACCATTTGTTGAATATGTTTGATTGAGCTCATTGATACCCTCTGCAAACCACGAATAAGTTTCAAAAGGCTGTAATGAACCTTTATAATATCCATCCCATCCTTTTGCTGGATCCATACTACTGGTTTCAAATACAATATTTCCCCATTTGTTAATGACTTTAAAGCTCACTAATTTTTTAACTCCAACAAAAAATGGATAAAGCTTATTATTGGTTCCATTAAGTGGAGTAAATGCCGTTGGAACCATAATTTTTGGCCAAGGTACATTTATAACATTAACCTTGTCTATACTAACACAGCCAGATGAATTAATTAAGGAGATATAATATATGCCTGGAGTAAGTACTTTGTTTGGCTCTGTTAGTGGCTTAGACATCATCTCGTCCTTCCAGAAATATGATTTGATATAATCTTTACTTCCTTCGATAACACTAATGCTAGTTAAATTTACTGCTTGTCCAACAAACACTTTTTTTGGTTGGTTAATAACCAATTTTGGGGAAGGATTTACGATTACATTTATTTTCCTAGCTACTCCACAGTCGTTTACATTTTTAATGTTAACCATATAAGTACCTGTCTTAGAGACAGCTTTAGGATTTGTTAATGTTTCTCCAGTATTTATATCGTAAAAAGTGAAAGTAACTCCCGCTGTAGTACCCGTGTATAATTTTGAATCCGTTAAATCTATTGTTGCTGGATAACATACTGGCTCTGGATTTTTTAACTGTAAAACTGGTAGTGGGTATATTTCTACAAAAATTGATTTGATTACACTGCAACCA
>Ga0307515_10019935_pt1 | contig 12013 bp, 2 predicted proteins | sample 17_EM_MG_FD_194513 | JGI IMG/M metagenome (GOLD analysis project Ga0307515, IMG submission 194513) | Populus trichocarpa ectomycorrhiza microbial communities from riparian zone in the Pacific Northwest, United States - 17_EM | ecosystem: Host-associated > Plants > Roots > Unclassified | place...
ATAAACGAAAATCTAAAGCTAGAGAAAGGAAAGGAGAAGAAGAGCAGCGCCGGTCAAAGTAGGGTTCTTTTATGTGGTCCTCAAGTCACATAGCCGCGAAGTTCTGCCAAGTTCTACTACCAAGTTCTGCCGTTTTCTGCCAGTGCTGTAACACGCACTAGGTATCTATTAAGGTAAAGGTATTTACTTTAAAGTTAGCTAAAGTAGAGGTTAAAACTTAATATTTATTGCGGAATAAAGTATAAGGGATAGTATAGCTTCTTCTACTAACTAGTTAACCTAGATTAATATATAATATATTAATCCCTTTTAACCCTAAAAAGGAGTCTTTCTTTAGGGTTCCTTTTTTTTTTAGCTCTATACTATTCTTCTATAATAATAAAATTTTATTCCTTTTTATATTTATTAGGCAGTCTTTTATAATATAGCCCTTTTAGCTATAAAAGAAGTAGGCGCCTTAATTACTAAGGGCCTATATATAGGCTAAGCATTTACTAGATTTATAGTAGGACTAGCCGTATAGCTAGCTACTAAATTAGTAGTAGGCTATATAGCTAGTACTATAGAAGTTACTAATTATGCTAGGGTACTATTATAGGACACCCCTATAACACCTTATATACGTTTACCTATTTTTACTAACTTAGTAACTAGAGACCGACTATAAGACTATAATTTGCCGTAATCTATAGCAATCTAAAGGTAATCTGCTGTATTCTGCTATATTCTACTAAGTTTTACTAAATCCTACTAAGTTCTACTAGGACCTAAATCCTATTTTACTCTATGCACGTATTAACTAAGCAGCTAAGTTTATAATATATACCCTTTCTTCTCGTCTTATTACCTTCTTTTCTTATATAACGTCCCAACCCTTTTATATAGTTTATATATATAGCTTAATAATATCTACCTCGTTATATATTATTGTCGCTTATATTTACTCCGTAATACTACATTGCGTTAACTACCTATACTATTATTAAAATGTAGAACGTACCTAAAGCTCCTATAACAGCAGCTAATATACTTACCGTACTTAAAGAGTAGATAGTAGGTTTGTAGATATTCTTTATAGACGCCCTTTTAAAATAAAAGGCCTAATACTAATAATTAATTAAAGCCCTCTAAAAAGAAATCCGCATTTTTAAGATACCTACACTAGGACCCTAAGACTAAACGCTATTTTTAGAGGCCTATACACGGAACGCAAGCCCTAAACTAGCAGTAGTTATTTACCCTAAACTACGTTAGGAAAAAATTTACTAGCATTTTTACAGTATTTGGCAGCATTTAGCGGCCAAATGCGCATTCCGCGCACTATAACGTGTAGCGTATAGTATTGACTAAGGTGCGGTATACTGCTGTATTTAACAATGCGGTGTAGTATACTGCCGCATACTGCCGTATTTAACAATGCGGTGCGGCATACTGCCGTATTTAATAATGCGGTGTAGTATACTGCTATATACTACCGTATTTAACAATATAGTGCAGTATACTGCCGTATTTAATAATACGGTGCAGTATACTACCGTATTTAACAATGCGGTGTAGCTAATTGCGCATTTTATACTTAATGCGTAATTAATATATAATGCTTTCCTCGCGCATTCTGTATATAATGCCCTTCTTATATATTCTATATATAATGCCCTCCTCGCGCATTCTATATATCTTGCTCACTTTAAGCAATAAATAAGTATTACTCTTCCTACGCAGTTAGTGCAAAATAAATTATATTATTTTAGATAATTTAATATAATATAGCGACGGTTCTCTTCTACCTGCTTACCTACTAACCTACCTACCTACCTACCTGCCTGCCTACCTATCTATCTATTTATACCTACCTATACTTACCTATCTATAACTGTTTATACCTACCTATCTATGCCTACCTATTTGTAATTTAGGGGAAGGGCTGGCCCGATTAAAGGCTCTGCCTAATTTAATTAATCGATTAATTGTATTAATTTAAATCGTTCTCTACGGCCGTTCGCTGGCTGTATATTTAAATAGTGGTTGTTTAGGGTGCCTCCCTAGGAGGTTTTGATTTGATTTGGCGACAGGCTAATATTAAAGCTCTGGTTTAATTCGATCGATTAATTAATTAAATCGTTTACGGCGTTCGCTGGCTAGTTGTTTAAACGGTGGTTATCTAGTTTTAGTGACGGTTATCTAGTTCTGGCGACGGTTTAGTTCTAGCAATAGTCGTCTAGTTCTAGTAATAGTCCTCTACTAGCTGCCATTCTAGTGCCTTTTTAGGTAGGAAGGATATAAGGAAGGAAGAATAGGTAAAAAAAAAAATAAGGTGGCTATATAGGGGTATACTTAGCAGAGGCACGTATAGAGGCTATTGGGAATATAGCGGGGACCTAATACAAAGCTTCGTGTAGAGCCTCTATACGTAGAGCTTTGTATAAAGCCTCTATACGTAGAGCTTTGCGTAAAGCCTTATATAGAGCCTTATATAGAGCTTTATATAGAGCTTTATATAGAGCTTTATGCAGAACTTTATATAGAACTTTATATAGAGCTTTATATAGAGCTTTGTGTAAAACTTTATACAGAGCTTTATATAGAGCTTTATATAGAGCTTCGTATAAAACTTTATATAAAACTTTGTACAGAGCTTTATATAGAGCTTCGCGCAAATCCGTCTATAAAGCTATAAATATTCTGCTAAGCTACTACTTAGAATTTACGTTTTTCTATAGCCCTTGCGGAAAACGAACCGTTTTATTTAGTAATTTCTTTTCTTTTCCTAACCCTACCTCTTATTCTTTTTAAAGTTCCGCGCCTTCTATTAAAAACACTATCTAGTTTTTTAACCTTACCGCCTCTCTCTTTCTTACTCGCTCCTTTCTCTACGCAAGCGCTCCTAATTATACGCCCGTGCTATACCGCCTTCTTCCTTCTACCTCCTTTATATTCTTAGCCCGCTGCAAAAATATAGGCCTATCTTTCCCGTACTGCACTACCTTTAACACCTAGTTTAACCGCTAGGGGTTCTATTTTAGGCCCCCTCTAAGATAAATAGAGATATATATATTTTTTACCCGCCGTTCTACCTATAGTCTCTAGTAGTTTTATCTCCTTCTCTATCCCCAACCTTAAATTCTAACCACTTCTTTTACTTATTTGCTATTGCGATTTTTAACTAGTTAGCCCACCTACTATCCTTTTAATCCCTTCGTCTGCGTCTGTCCCTTACTACTTCTATTCTTTTATACCCTAAAGACAGCTTCCCTTTAGTAGTAATGGGCACTATATAATATAGTAACGGCCGTTTTATAACGGTCTTTATATCTATCCTTATATCTGTCCCTATATCCGTCCCTATATCCCTTATTAATTTACATTCGCTAAAGGAGGTAGATATAGGGCCCTTTAAAGCTAAGTGCTGCTTTTTTAATAACCTAGAATCGTGGAGGTAGAGGGCCTTATTAGCCTTAAAATTATACGCCTTTTAGCCGCTAGATAACCGCCTAGTAATTACAGATATAATAGGCTATTATTATAATCGTACTATAGTGGTCTAAAGATTATAAGTAAGTACGCCCTTACCTATCCGTCTAACGTCTCTTACTACCCTTCCCTCTTCTACCTCTTCTTTTATTTCTAGCTGCCTTCTCCTTACTAATCTACGCGCCTCTCTATATAGATTTATTAGGGACGTCTTATAAGTAGACCTAGATAGTATCTAGCTTAACCTATACCTCGCGTCTAAAACAGCTAAGGATTATTACTAAGTATTCCTCTAGGCGTATATTAAAAACTTAGAGTAAAGATATTTAGTTCTTAGACTGTAAGAGTATAAATATAGGCGGATAGTAAACACGGCTTCTTCTATTACGTAGTTTTGGAGGGGGCTTATTGCTTAAGCCGACTCTATAGTCCTATTAGAGAAAAGGTAGTAAGATTTTAAGAATAAGGCTCTTTAAAGACTAAAGTTTATTAATTATATTAAGTAATATACATAAGGGCCGATCTTTAAGATATCTAAGGTTAGTTACACTAACAAACCCTATACCCCTCCTCCCTATCCCCCTTCCCCTTCCCTTTCCTCTTATTCCCTTCTATAGATCCTCTATATAGGTGTGTAAAAAGGTTAAAATATCTATTTTAACCCCCCCCCCTCTTAGTAGATTTATAATGGCCTCGCAGACAAGCTTGGTCTTATAGTTAATTAAACCTTTAAAAAGGTTAAGGCGATAGCTAAAGATATTATTATCGTCCTTAATACGCTATGGGAGCGTGCTAAGGATATTAATTACGAGCCTAACACCTAGCTCGCGTTTTACGCCGTCCTTCTAATAGCGGGTATTAGCGGCTTTAGACTAGCCTTTATAATGCGCCTCTAATACTAGTAAGTTAGTTTAGCGGTTATATAAGACCTAAATAACTAAACAAGGACGAGGCTTATCGCTATAATTATAGTTAAGAAAAATAAGAAAAAGTGGGCTAGCTATAGTTTTAGAGCTAACGCGTAAGCCTAACTCTATCCTTACTCTACGTCTTTAGAAACTCCTTACCCTACCTTAGTTACTTTCCCTTACTTACCTTCTCTATTTTAATAGAATATCCTTTTCTATTACCCTTGTTCTGTATTTAAATATATGCCTTACTAGCCTTATTGCCACGCGCGCGATTATAAATAACGCCTTTAAGCCTAGCTTTAAGTCCGTTAACGCGCTATTCTGTTAACCCGCCCTTAAAGAAGTAGACTTCTTCTCGCTAAAGTAGAAGAAAAAGATGCTAGACTAGCCTATTTTTCTACTTACTTACTTAAGTTTTAACTATTTATAGTACTAAATATGCCTTATAGCCAGTTTCTGGGAGGACTTACGTATTTACGCGCTATAGGTTAGCGCGAGAGCTAGACTTAATGGTAAGAGAATCTAAGGTAAATATATATATATATATATGTATATATTAAGCAGCGCGTTTTCCTACTACTTTCCTTTTTAACTCCGCGAATAGTAAGGATAGCTATTAACTTTTTTAAACCGCTAGTTGTTCTCTTTAATACGCTATATAACTATATTTTATTTAATACAATCCAAGTATTTTAAGGTAGCTATTAGACTAAATACGTCCGTGAGGATTTTATAGGGTTAGCCTTTAGATTTATAGCTAGACGGAATAATATCTTCTTTTAGCGCCTCCGTAATATGTCCCTATAAAGGGATATAAATACTCCTATTAGCCTAAGCGAGGAGGACTTATAGGAGTTTAAATAATATAAGGATGTATATAATCTCCGCGGAAGCCTAGAAGCGGTAAGGTAAGTAAAAGATTATAAGGTAGCGATGGCGCTTAATAGGCAGCTCCGCTATATTATTAAGATTTTATTATCTTTAAAGGTGTAGGAGAAGAGGGTGGAATACTTTAGTTGTGTTAATAGATTAAGAGCCCTAGGTTTACTAACTATAGGTATACCCGCCATATAAACTACCGGATCTACTTCTAGTAAGGGCGTTATAGGCAAAAGCGCTCTAGGTAAAGTCGCTCTAAAGAAACGCTCTTGCGATATAATAGCTGCGGTCGCTTAGTTTCTATAAAGTTGTACCTAAAATATTAATAAATACTAGCCCTTTAAATAGTGTTTAGAATGGTTTATAAACCTACTTATTAGATACTTAACTTGCCGGCTAAAAGCGGACCTATCTTTAGATATAGAAACTTTAGAGCGCGAGGTAGATAATATAGGTTAGGTAATACATAAAGAGGATAAAGAGGATAAAAAGGACGAAGTAGGTAACGTAGAGGGTAAATAGGGTGCGCTTTTATCTTTAACTAGAATAAAGGGAATAAGGGGTTATAAGGAACTGCCTAGGTGCCTTCTTAGCTATAGCGTTTATTGCCGCTGTAGTAAACTTATAAAGCACTATAAAAAGATTTATATTAAGACCGGGATATTTAAGCAGCCCTTTTAGTGCCTTAAATGCCGCTACCTAGGAATAGAGGATTCTTAGATTAGCGGGGGCAAGTCTATATAGAGTAACTACGTTAAAATGGGTTATAACAAGATTTACGCGCCTTATTTCCCTTTCTATTTAACCCTAACTAAGGACCTATTTAGGTATCTTATCTATTCTAGCTTCTTTTTTCCCGGGCGAGGTCTTATAAGGCATTTTAGACTAATCTATATCCGGAAAAAAGGTATATTTAAGTAGCCCTTCCTATATCCTAAATACCACTACTAGGGAAAGAAGGATACTTAGATTAACGGACTCTTTGCTTAGCCTAGTTATGTAGTATTAGTATATAGTAAGGTCTAGACGCTTAATTTTCTATCTAGTCTGTCTAGTCTATACTATTTACCTAGCTTGCCTTTAGATAATAGAACTCGGAAGATATTTAGCGGGAAGAAGTAAAAGAGGGATAAGGGCGACGCTGGCGCCGGCGGTAGCTTAGCGGAAGTAATAATAGATATAATAATAAATATAGTAATAGATGTAACGATATCTAGTACCTAAACTCTAGCGTCTTCTGTAAACTCTAATATTCTTCTAAAAATTAATCCTCGCCTACTAATAGGTAAGGTAAAAGTAGAGGAACAAAAAAGAAAAATAAAGAGGTACGTACCGGCGCCTGCCTTACTGTCTATATTAAGATAGTCCTACTATATAAGTCCTTTGGCGTAGAGACTAAGCTTAGTTAGAACGGTTTAGCCCTAAAATATTAGGCAGTTAATATATTATATAGCACTAAAATTAATCTAAACTAATACTGCAAAATACTTCTAGCGGAAGTATTTCTCTAACGTTAAGTAGGGTAAATGGATTAAATGTAAAGTCTATAAAAACTATACTCTTAGTATATATAGGACTATTTCCTAATCTATCCTTTAAAAGCTTGCTAGTAAGCTATTAAGGCTAGTAAAGGGCTTTTCCTTTAACTAGACACTAGTTATTATATTAATTAGAGTTTATATAATAAGTAGCCTATATAAGTAAGATTTAAGAAGGAGAATAAACTTACCTTAAATTGTAGTAAGCGGTTAGACCTGTAACGTATAGCGGCTATATTTAGGTATAGAAGCGGTAGTAAAACTTAATAGAGACGTTTTAAGACCTTATAGAGCCTCTTTAAATCCGCCCTATTTGCAACCTATACTAATTAGCGCTAAAGCCTAAAGTAACGCCTAAGAGTCTAAGAGGAACTAAATTTTATCCTTTCTTTAGAGATATAGCTATTATTTATATTTTTTATACTATTATATGCAATATATCTACTTATGGGGTAGAAAGGGATATATCTAAAATTAGCCTCTAGCTCCACTTAATTTATATATATAATTCTTCTCTTAACTCTAATATGCCTTCTATGTAAGCCTTAGCAACTAAAATCACGTCTAAGTAACTATAGTACTTCCCCCCACCTTAATTATCCTATTGCTCCCTTTATTTTAATTAATATAAGTATAGCAATTCCTAGACTTGCCTACTATTATAGTCCCCGTATATTTACCGCCGTAGGCGATTATCTAAGGGTTAATATATTGGCAAGTCTAGGGTTTTAGATAAAACGCTGTCCTAGTCACTATTAAGTCAGAAGTGTAGATATAGCAAGTAATTTTACTTACTACCTATTCTGCGTTACTATTTCGTCCGTATAATTATATACATCGTACTAATATTGCGCAATAATCTTCCTAATCTTACTAAGGGATTAAGCCTTAGGAAATTCTCTACAAATATACTAAGCGGTAATCTCTTCCTTTATTTTCTGTAATATCTCATCCTTATTACCCGCATCTCCCATTCCAATATTATAGTAGGGAGAACTCCCTATTGCTATCTAATAGAGGTCTAAGCTGAGAGTGAAAATATCCGCCTTAATAGACAGTAACGGGCCCGGATATCTATGGCTGGCTTTTATTATAAAGTTAAGAGGAGATCTATCTATAGAAGACCTAGCGAAATCACCTATCTTAATATTAAAGCTGTCTGTTAGGAAGATATTTAAATAGGTTAAATCTTTATAGATAATCTAAAGTATATATAGATATAAAAACGCGTTAGGAATCTACTTTAACTACTAAAGGTGTAGCTTTTAGGTAATGTTAGATAAATAGCTTAAAATAAAGTTCTCTATAGTAAATTTTTAAGCGAATTGGAGCCGAATGCCTCGTAGGCTTAGGGAGGACTAGTAAGGGCTATAATATTATAGGAATCCTAAGTAGCTAGCGTATACCGATAGTCGCTTATATATTAATATCTTAAGGTTAATAGACGCCTAGTCCTCCTCACTATATAGGGATTTAATAATAGTATTAGTTAATTGATTAAGGACTACCAAACTAGATATGCTATATAAAATAAGATTATATATCCGGAACCCTTCTAGCTACTTAATACTATTATATATTCTAAAAAGATAGTAGGAGATTATATTAGCGGGGTATAGTAATAAGAATGGTTAAGGGCGGATAAAATATAGTATTAGAGAATAGAGGTAGAGTGCTAAGAGATAGGCTAAGTCTTAGCTAGTTGCTAAGCCCTTTTATAAGACCGCACTCTTAAAATAGCTACCACTTAATAACTACATTAATTTTAATGCCCTCTTACCTTAATTTCTATCTATGCCACATCCCTTTATTAGCGTAAATACCGTAATTAAGCTCTCCTAGATATGTATTTATTAGCCTAAAATAAAGTCTGTTTATATAAATCCATAAATCCTACTTATATATTCTCTATTAAATATATAACTTCTAGCTTAAATTTTAGAATTCTTTACCTTAAGAGAGGTATCTTTTATAGGATATATCCTTGTAATAAGTCGCTAGTTAAATAATTTCCCCATTTAAACCTCGAGCCGGCTTTAGATTATCTCTAATATATATTAAGCCCGTCTACCTAAATTTCTTACAGTTTAACGAATTAACATGCCTTTTTATAATTTTGTGCTTTACTAGTGCTTTATATTTAGTAGGAATATAGCTAGTTTTAGTATAGTTATATATAGCTAGGTAGCGAAATTAAGTGTAAAGTAGTAGTAGAGATATAAGTAACTAAAGTAATTTTATCTAAAAGCGACTGGAGATTAGGGGGAATTTAGGGGCTTTCCTATTATTACTTTATAGATATTAGTAGAGCAGATAATTGCAGGTTAGTAAAGATTATTACTTTAGATGTAACGGCAAACCTAGTAAAGTAGAGATTCTCCGTTAAGTTTAAGGCAACTATCTATATAAGGATAAAAGGTTTTATAAAGCTATACACCCTTATAGAATAGAAGACTTATATAATAGGATGTATAAATAGGTTACCTTTTCTAATAGGCGGTTAAAGAAGTAAGTAGGTAAGCTCTCTACGTCCTTAATCTAATGCCTTATATATAGCTAACCGCTTTAATAGATACTTACATAGCTCCAACAGGGCTTAATCATATTTAGATTAGGCGAATTACCTGGCCAAAGAAGACGCTGAATCTCGCAAGCGTTAAAGTAGGTTTGGTGAATCTTTGCGATATGAGAAGTAGCCTTGTCTTCCTGCACGATTGTATCAGGATTTAAGCATGTAAGGCTCTGGGCAAACGGAAGAAGTTTTGGTATTAAAGATATTCGTCAAATATCGCCACTAGTCAATTCTACCTCCATCTGATCGAGTTAAAGCTCCGTACGACGCCGTAAATTTCCATTTGGCAGGGGGCCCCCTCATACGCCTCTTGTAACGTAGTTCGTATAGGCTCCTTTTAGCGGCTTGACTCTTCTTCCAGGCCTCGTGTGCCTCTGGCTCTAGAGCTTAATTCCAGATCTTAATGATAGATTTTAATTCGTTAAATTCTTTCTTTGTTTGGGGCTTCCAAATATGGCAGGGGCCTTTGAAGTCGTATGTAAAGCAACCCTAAAACATGAACTCGGAGTACCCCTTCCACCGCTCTCGTACGCAGCTACGTACGCAGGCCTCATTCGATCGTCGCCATACTCGATAGCCCCCTCGACGGTGGCCCAAAACGATACTCGTCTTATCTGACTAAATTACAGCCTTCCAATCTTCCAGCGTCTAATGGCGATGAGCTAATGTAAATCTATATCGCTCGTTCTTTATAGCTACAGTTAATCTAGGCTTCCTCGTTGGCTTTGTCTTATGGAAGCCGTGCTTCTTAAGTATAATTTGAACGGACGCTGTAGAGATACCTATTTCGCGAGCGATTTTTTTACTGCTTTTTTCACGCCCGTAACAATCGCATGTGACAGCGTTGATAACTTTTTGCTCTATATCAGGGGTGATTCTTTTTGTACGCCCTACGCGGGGCTTATCCTTAAGGTGGTCGTCAAGGAGGACCCAATCTGCACGCCAACCATTCTCTACTGCCTTTTTTACTAGGTTGCCGATGTGTCTGCCGCTAATTCCAGTAATTCGAGTAATCACTTTTAGGGGAGTGTTTAGGGCCTTTATTACCACGGCCTGCGCCCTCGTCGCAAGGCCGTAGTAAGGCATTTTGGGCTTAAAAAATAGTAGAAGGTGTATAAAGGTCGTTGCAAGCGATTGAGTGAAAATATTTTATCAAAAAGTCGGTGTAGAGTTGCTCGAAGTCAAAATCTGGTATATTTTGGTGGGGTCTTGGCACTAAAACTGCGCTTTTCCCAAAAAGGAAGGAGAAATTTCTTTTCTGGGCCGTCCTCCGTACTCTGAAGTGAACCTTTAAACCGGAAAAGTAACAGTCCGACGTCCAAGCGGGCTTAGACCGCCTAGGCCACGCGCGCTTAGGCCAAATCTCAACGTTGCCACTAAAGATAAGCCCCTTTCTCGGAAAAGTTAGTAAAATTCTATATACGGCTTAGTTAATGCCTAGAAATACCTAGTACGCCTTAATATAAGATAGGGTATGAAGTTAGACTTACTCTAAAAGTATAAGATAATATATCGCATTTTATGTATTTTCTGAGAAAAAAATATATATTTGGTCCTTTTTCTAGTACTTAACGGACTGTTATAATAGAACCTAGCGCTAGGTTTCTAAAGGCACGTAATTACTAGTAAAATTAGCTTAAAGCTTTTTTAAGATTAAAAAGTAACCGTCCGGTAACCGTCTGGTAATAGTTTAGTAGAGGTCTAGATATAGTAAAGGTAACTATTTTTAAGGGGTGCTATTAGGAATTTGGCCTTATCTACTAAATTTTTTAAGAAAATCTTAAAAGCGGGTATACGCTATAAGCACGAATTTTTTAATATAGTAGATACTAAATCTTATTATAAATTCTAAATGCGTACTTATAATTTATCGGAAAAAATAAGAGGAAAAACTATAAAAAAGGTTTATTATTTTATTGTGCTAATTAAAATTATTATTATTCTAAGGCCGAGATTCCCCTTTAAGTTCTTAGTATTTCCAAGTAATTTGGTAATTACTCTTATATACCTCCACCTTTGAACCTTTTTAATATATAAAAACTTCGTTAAAACCTAGCAATTTTTCTTAATATTTAGCTCTTGCCCTTATAACATCCTTGGTATTAATTGTTTAACGTTTTAACTAAGCTTTTAATACTATTTCCATCTATTTTATACGCCTACTCTGCTTAGAGCTCTTATTAACCATAGAAAAGTCCTCCTAAAAAGTAGTTTCACTAGAATATATGCTATATATTAATATAATAGTCTATAAAATAAAGTATAATTAGTAAATATAGGTAGGGCTTTTAATATAAATTAGATATATTAATACCTTTTGCTCTAAATAGCCCTTTTTTAAGGTTTCCTAAGACTCTTTTACTACGCTACAGTATAATTAAGCCCAATATTTTAATGGAATTGGAACACCTTTTACTTTTATAAGTAAAGAGTGGTGCTAATTATAAAATAATTAAAAAATATTATTAGTATAACTAATAATTCCGTGCGGCCATATAATATCCTTATTTAAGAACTTTAGTAGTGTTCCGTTTATAGTAATTTCCCTAAATAGGTAATAGTTTTCTTAGAGTGGCAGAGAAGATTTAAGGGTATTTAACTAGAAAATTAAGGTTAATACTTAAGGTTGGTTAAGGTACTAA
>Ga0307515_10019936_pt1 | contig 12013 bp, 10 predicted proteins | sample 17_EM_MG_FD_194513 | JGI IMG/M metagenome (GOLD analysis project Ga0307515, IMG submission 194513) | Populus trichocarpa ectomycorrhiza microbial communities from riparian zone in the Pacific Northwest, United States - 17_EM | ecosystem: Host-associated > Plants > Roots > Unclassified | place...
ATTTAACTTTATCTTTAAAAAAAGAACCTGTATAGTGTTTACAGGATTAACTCACAAATCTGTATAGCTATTTCAGGACGGGTCAACGCACCTAATTGGGTTAACATAACTTAACACATTTCAGATAAAAAATTTATAAATATTTGACAATCAATATTTTATATTTAATCATGGTTAACACTAAACTGAGCGCAATTTAGGCGCACCCCAATATTTGTGCCTGTTGTTGGCCAATCCAGGTCCCTTTGGTACCTGGATCATTTAACCAGTATCAACAACAAAAACAAGGTATCGGTTGAGGTTTATATCTTTCCCGACGCGATAAGCTTATTCCGTTAGCGCTAACTGTTGTGGGGTTTTAACCCGTGACCATGATGGTTTCAGCTTTCAGCTGAACTGCGAAGCCATTGGCTTTGGCCGGGTTTGCCCACGGGTAACGCTGCCCTAACCTCGCGGAAGATTAAAACTTATTTGAATTCAGTACTGGGTTTTGGCTGGCATTTACCTGGTAGGTATAAATAGCGTTTTGCTCATCTATCTCCACTATCCGGTATCCCTTGTAGTCGGTACCCCAGTTGCCGCCAATATGGGAGTCGAAAAAATGAGGAAACTTGTTGCCCGTATAACGCACACCGTCCAACAGGTGATCGTGCCCATGAAATGCGGCTTTTACGTTGGGATATTGGTGAAGTAGCTCAATAGTTTCGGGGCAATCCACAAACACATCGTTTTTATTCCAGTTTATCGGCGGGATGTGCAGCACAACTAATACAATTTTTTTATCGGTAAACTTATCAAGAGCAGCTTTTATAAATACATTGTCGGGGCAAATGTAGGTTCCCCTGGTATCGGCAGTGTTGGCCAGTACAAAACCGATATCGCCAAACTCAACGGTGTACTTATCCTCGTAACCAAAGTTGCTTTTCCAAATCGAGGCATCGGCAAAGTCATGATTGCCCGGTATGGTATGGTAGGGCACACTCAGTTTATCAAAATATCTAGATTTAATTTCTGGCAGCAGGTCGGGGCGGTTATGTACCAGGTCGCCGTTTATAATCACCATATCCAGGTGATTTTTATCGTGGTCCTGGTTAAGCCACTTAACCATATTGCCCGTGTTGGCAGCAAACTCGGTGCCGGGCTGGCCATAGTGAATATCAGACACGAGTGCAAAGCGCAGCTTGAGTTTGCTTTTACGGCCGCGCAGATAGCTGTTGTCTGTATTGGCGAATGAGTTAACAGCCGGTAATAAAGTTAAAGCCGCCATGCCGGTAAGGCTTGTGCCTATGAAGTTTCTGCGTGTGCTCATTTAAGGGGTGTTGAAGTTTAAATTTTTAGATAATAACGTTCCTATCTTTATGGCCTATTTAACAACCACCCAGCGGTTCACTGTATTCAATTCGCCTTCAATAACAACCTTGTAAAAGTTAGATGGCATGTTTTTTACATCGATTAAAGCATGTTCGGTAGTAACCGGTACTTCGGCCAATAATTTATATTCATCGGCTTTGCCTTCTTTATAATTATTGGCAGCGGCTACCCATATCTTTACCTTGCCTTTGCCATCCATGGCTTTCCAGCTTACATCAAGTGAACCCTGAGTTAAATTGGCTTCGGGCTGGGCCACAGACACCGAGCCGATAAGCGAAATTCCATCTACCTCGCGCAATTGTGCTTCAGGTACTTTTACATTTAAAAAGCTATTGATGGATGGGGTAATATCCACAATGCCTGGGGTATAATACTTAGCGTAATTATTTAAAGGCGTGTAGCTGGTTACCATCCAGGTGCTGCGTTGGCGTGTGGTTTGGCCGCCATGGCCTTTACCGGTTTGCTCATCACGGCCATGGTCTGTAGTTACAAATATCACCCAATCCTCTTTAAAGTTTTTTTGGCGATATTGAATAGCTTGCCAGATGCGGCCAACCTGGGCATCCATTTTTTCTATTGCATCATAATATTGGGGGCTATCGCCGTAACGGTGCCCCATATCGTCTGTATATTCCAGGTACACCCATGATAAATCTGGCGCTTTATCTTTAATGCAAGTTGCTGCCGATGACGCTACCTGCTCGTCTATCAGGTGCATGTAATTACCGGCTTTATCGTGCGGGAATTTAACGGTATCCAATTCGTATCCATCATACGCGTAATCCGGGTGGATGTTGCCGGCTTCGGGCAGGTTGTCGCCAATGAGTTTGGTGCGGTTATCGGTCCAGCTTGAAAATATGGCGGTTTTTTTATTGGGGTAGGCATTTTTAAACATCCGGAAAATGTTCCAGTAGTTGTAGTTAGGTGCTTTAATATCGTTGCCCCAAACGTTGTGCTTATTAACCCATGTAGTTGTAAGCAAACTGTTGTAGCCGTTGGCAGATATGGTAGGTGTTTGCGAGTAGCCGCCTTTTTCGCCACCAACATGCGCCCGCAAATAAGTGCCCTGCGCTGCTATTAGTTTAAGATTGGGCGTATTTAGTTTTTCGATAACATCGGCAGGGATGCCATCGGCAATAATAAATACCGCTTTTTTAACCCGAGTTTGGGCGTTTAAAGTAATGGCTGCCAGGCAAAGCAGGCTAAAGAATAATAGTGGAGTACGCTTTTGCATTATAATGTATTAATGTGCTAAGCTAAGATGATGAAAAAACCGCTGAGTTAATAAATTGTTATGTTTTGGCTTAACATATATGTATACCAAAGCCCGATTGGCATTTTTTTTATCTTTACAACACAAATGACCCCAGATACCGCAACAACCCAAACAAAATGGATTTACCTTTTTATAGGGATGGCGGTTGTTATCAATTTCACCGGTCTGTTTACTATCATCATGGGCCCCGACCCAAGCCTTTATGCAACCATCGCCAAAAATATGGTGCTGCGTAATAATTACACCGACCTGTATGCCTGGGGTAACGACTGGCTGGATAAACCGCATTTTCCATTTTGGGTAATTGCCTTGTTTTTTAAATGTTTTGGCTTTAAAACGTGGGCCTATAAACTACCCGCTATATTGTTTTTAATGATGGGAGCAGTTTATACCTACTATTTGGCAAAGGCGTTATACCATAAACAGATAGCGTTGTGGGCAGTGTTGATATTACTTACCGCCCAGCATATCATCCTATCCAATACCGATGTACGGGCCGAAGCTTATTTAACAGGGCTCATTATAGCAGCTGTGTATCATTTTTATAAGGCGCAGAACGGCAATAGTATCTGGCACCTGGTGCTGGCCTGTGTGTTTACAGCCTGCGCAGTGATGACAAAAGGAATGTTTGCCCTAGTCACCATTGGTGGCGCTATTGTTGGTCACCTGCTTATTACCCGGCAATGGAAACAGCTGTTTCACTGGCGATGGTTGTTGGCTGTAGTGCTGGTACTTATTTTTATATTGCCTGAAATCTGGTGTCTTTACCAACAATTTGACCTCCATCCCGAAAAGGTTGTATTTGGCCGTACCGGTGTATCGGGTGTTAAATTCTTTTTTTGGGATAGCCAGTTTGGTAGGTTTTTTAATACCGGGCCCATTAAAGGCAGCGGCGATCCGTCGTTTTTTGTTCATACCACGCTTTGGGCCTTTTTGCCCTGGTCGCTTTTGTTGTTTGTAGCTGTATTCCAGTTTATCAAAAAAGGGGCAAAAAATGTGAAAGCATGCGAATGGTATTGCATCTGTGGAGCTTTACTTACGTTTTTATTATTTTCGGCATCTCAATTCCAGCTGCCGCATTACCTGAATATCGTATTCCCATTTTTTGCCATTATAACCGCCCAATATCTTTATGGCCTTGCATCTCCTAAAAACATTAAGGCCATACAAATCACCCAAACAGTGGTTATAACAATTATGCTGATTATTATAAGCGCTTTAGGTTACTTTTTTAGGCCATCGGCCTTTAACTGGCTAACCGGGGCTATTATTTTGGTGTTTGTGCTGTTGCTGTTGTTTTTGCCCGGCCGCGTTTCCACAGGCATGCAGCAAACCATTTTTAAAACAGCGCTGGCATCATTTATTGTAAACCTGTTTTTAAACCTGTGCTTTTACCCGGCCTTGCTGCTTTACCAGGGCGGCAGCCAGGCGGCTATCTACATTAGCCGGAATAACCCGGACAAACTCCCCATATATGTAGCTGCAGGCCAGTTTCATGATGATTTTAACTTTTACCTGGAGGCTTCTTTTAAAGAAACCACCCCGGATGGCATGGCTAACCTCCCTAATCAATTAATACTGTATGCCGATGCAGGCTTGTTGAAGGAGTATGTTAAAAAAGGGTTTAATGTAAAGCCGCTAAAAACATTTAAAAGTTATGCAATTACCCACCTGGCCCCTGCATTTTTAAACAAGGCAACCCGCGATAAGGAATTATACGATATGGAGGTAGCCATCATTCAATCGCCAAAAAAATAAAACAGGTGTAACGTTTAGGGGGGAGTTTATCGTAATGTAGATATAAACCTATCTTTATGATCCGTAAAACACTTACCATCCTAAGCTTATCACTCGTTGTAATTAGTGCCTGTAAAAAAATTAACAGCAGCCCCGACACCGGTAAAGATCTTGTATTGACCACTACAGAGCAGCAAAAAGTTGCAGCAGATAATGCATTTTCCCTTAAGCTGTTTAAAGCCACGTTGAGCGGGAATGGTAATAATAACCTTTTCCTGTCGCCACTGAGCGTGAGCATGGCTATTGGTATGACCAGTAATGGAGCTGCTGGCCAAACCCTACATGATATTCGCAATACAATGGATTTTAACAATTTTACTGAAGACCAGGTAAATAGTTATTACCACAAAATGATAACCGAGCTGCCGCAACTCGACTCAAAAACCACGTTAAAGTTCGCTAACTCCATTTGGTATGCCGATGGCTTTACACCTATGGCTGCATTTTTAAATACAAGTGAGGCCAACTATAGCGCCCGGATTGAATCGGTAGATTTTAAGAACGCGGGTACAAAAGATGTTATCAATAATTGGGTGAGCAACGCCACCGACGGTAAAATTGCTACAATCATAGATAAATCGACGGATGGTGCAATAATGTACCTTATCAACGCCATTTATTTTAAAGGTAGCTGGGCAAACAAATTTGATGCGGCTAAAACCCAAAAAAGTGTTTTTTACCTGCCTTCAGGCGGTACTGTGCAGGCCGATTTCATGAATCAAAGTTATGTGCCTTTAAATACCAACATTGTTAACGATGCCCGGGTGCTGGAATTACCTTATAACAATAAAAAATTTAGTATGGTAATAGTAACACCAACTTCTCAGTCGGTACAGGAATATGCCGCTGGCCTCGATTCTGCCAAATGGCAAAGTTTGATGACTGGTTTATCCGGCAGTTATGTTGATGTAAGCATGCCCAAATTTAAGTTTAGTTATGATAAGGAGTTAAAGGATGTTTTATCAACGCTGGGCATGGCTAATGCATTTAGTGACCTTGCCGATTTTACCCGCATCAGTACGGGGGGGCTGGCTATTAGCGAAGTAAAACATAAAGCTTTTATTGAAGTAGATGAAGAAGGAACAACAGCTGCTGCCGCAACATCGGTAACTTTTGTTGCCACCGCCGTTTTACCTTATAACTTTAAGTTAGACCATCCCTTTATTTTTGCTATCCGCGAAATGAAAACCGGATTGGTATTATTCACGGGAGTGGTAAATGACCCTACAAAATAGTGTAGTGTTAAGTCATAAGTACCCAATCTTAAGTTCTAAGTCAAAAAGAGAAGAAAATCAACTTTTGACTCAGGACTTATTACTATTAACTTAAAAGTAGCTTTAAAACAGAGTATAACCAATTACTTTGCCTTATTAATCCCGGCAATCGCGTCATCAATTGCCTTTGCCGAGGTGCCATCGTTTAATCCGGCCCTTTGAGTTTTTAACTTGATTAATACGGCTATAATTTGCGGACCAATGTATTTTTTAAATTCAACGCCCAGTTTTTTTATCTCGGTAATCCCTTGCAGTGCATGTTCCTGGCTTTTTATCCTGCCTATATAGGCAGCAAATTTGTCGGTAAGCTTATACCGTGATTCTTGAAACCGGCTCATGTAAAACGTGAATATGTAATCCCATTTGTCGTCCCCGGCATTTGCAGTATAAACGGTGAACAGGGCGTCGGTTAAATCTTCTTTATTATCTTTCTCGTAGCGTGGTGCCAACCTCATTGCCTCGGCGGGGCTTATTTGGTTTATCGCCCACAAAGCGGTGCCCTGTACGGCGTACGACTGGCTTTTTAATGCCTGCTTTAACAGTTCAAGGTCGGTGGTTTTTTTATATTTTCCTAAAAGTACAAGGGCCTGGGCTTGTGCTAGCGGGTTGTCGTCTTTTTGGGCAATTTCAACAATCAAAGGGTATGCCGCGGCGCGGATGGTATCGTTATCCATGTTTAAAGCACGCAGGGCTTTAAGGCGTAAACCAAAGTATTTGTCTTTTAAAGCACCGATTAATATCCTTTGGCCTAACGGCGTTTTTTGCGACGATGTTGCTGCTTCAATAGCCTCGTAACGATCAAGATATAAAGGAGCCTGTTCGTATTGGAATGCATACTCTTCCAGTGTTTTATGATCAGTTTTTTTGGCAAGCAACAGTTTGTTGCCATCAACGTTTACCAGGTCGGGCTTCGACGGCAGGGTGTAAGTTAAGGTATCTGCCTTACCGCGCATCCAAACCTGGTGACGTTCTTTTTTGCCAGCTACGTAAATATCTACCGCAAACGGCAGTGTGAAAACTTGCCCGCTTTGGGTTTGTTGCAGGTATATGGTTTGCTTTTTACTGCGCTCATCCCAACTATAGCTAATGTTTAGCTCCGGGTGCCCGGCGCCGTAATACCATTGGTTAAAAAACCAATTCAAATCAAGGCCACTGGCCTCCTCCATAGCCAGGCGAAGTTGTTGGGCTTCGGCATTTTTGAAGGCGTTTGTTGTCAGGTAAATATTCAGTCCTTTATAAAAAGCATCGTTCCCTAAATAATGGCGCAGCATATTCAGTATGCGGCCGCCTTTTTGGTAGGTAACGCCATCAAATACATCCTGGCTATCGTTATAATAAAAACGCACCAGGTTTTTTGTGGCATTTTGGGGGCTGCCCAGGTAACCTTGTAAGCCCTCCTGGATATGTTCATCCGCGGCATCCTGGCCGTAGCGGTGTTCGGCCCAGAGTATTTCACCCAGGTCGGCAAATGATTCATTGAGGGTGAGGTTGCTCCAGCTTTCGGTAGTTACATAATCGCCAAACCATTGGTGAAACAGTTCATGGATGCTGCCAAAATCGTTATGAATCCGGTCAACCAGTTCGCGCCTGGTGGCCTGGGCACCTTCGCCGGTCATCATAGCCGTTGTATTTTCCATAGCTCCGCTTACGTAATCGCGTACGGTAATTTGCGCATACTTATTCCACGGATAATCCACCCCGGTAATTTTTGAAAAAAAGCTCATGGCATCCGGCGTAAAACCAAATATATCTTTTGCGTAAGGCGCATACTTGGGCTCAACATAGTAGCTTACCTCTTTGCCGTGCCAACTGTCTTTGTAAATCGCGAAATCGCCCACGGCCATCATAAACAGGTAAGGCGCATTGGGCAGTTCCATTTTCCAGGTATCGGTGCGGGTATTGCCGGCATTGACTTTTTGTGATGCCAGCCTGCCATTTGATAAGGTAACATATTTGGCCGGAACCGTTATGCTGATTTCGCTGGTTGTTTTTTGATTGGGTTTATCAATGGTAGGGAACCAGGCCGATGAACTTTCCGGCTCGCCTTCTGTCCAGATCTGGATTGGCTTATTTTTTTCCGTACCATCGGGGTTAATAAAATATAGGCCTTTCCCGTGCTTGCGGGAGGTTTTTAATTCATTGGGTTTGGCTGTGTAATTGATGAATAGCGTGTAGCTTTCGTTGTTATGATAAACCCTATCCAACTTAACTGCAACGGTAAGGCTGTCGTAACTAAATTTAAGTGGATATTTTTTACCATTTTTTACAACGGAAATGTTTTTCAGGTCCATCCCCTTGGCATCCAGCCTTAAGGTATCGGTTGAGTAAAAGTGAGGTTTTAGCGTAAGCCACTCTTTACCGTATAGGTAGCGTTTTTTATAATCAAAACTTACCGCCAGTTTGGTATGCACCAGGTCATTGATCTTAGCCGGCGTTTCCTGGTATGTAGTTGCGATTGGGTTTGCAGGCTTTTCCTGGGCAAATACCTGGTTAAAAGCGCCAGGGGTAGCTAAACCGGCGCAAAACAGCGAGGTTACAAAAAGCTTTTTCATATTCATTCGATTTGGTACGAACAAATATATGATATTGTATAGTACTATTTATAACATAGTACTATTTATTTATTGATTTAGCTCATCATGTGTTGCGACAATGGAAATGGCTGGTAAATTCAATTTAAAATACTTAAATTTGTACTTAATTAAGTACTTAAGCTATGGAGGTTTTAAATTATACGGAATTTCGGAAAAACCTTGCCCGGAATTTAGATAAAGTAAATGACGATGCCGAAGTTGTTATTGTATCGCGGAGCAAAGGCAAAAATGTGGTAGTAATTGGGCTTGATGAGTATAATGCAATGACAGAGACACTACATATTGTTAAAAGCGAAGCAAACAGGAAGCGCTTGCAGGATGCGATTGACGAAATGGATAGCGGAGCCTTTTATCAGCACAAATTAATAGAGGATTAAATTGGAATTGGTTTGGCAAACCCAAGGCTGGGAAGATTACTTACATTGGCAGCAAGCCGATAGAAAGGTGTTGGATAGAATTAATGCGCTAATTAAAGAATGTTTGCGCTCGCCATTTAAAGGTATTGGTAAACCCGAACCCTTAAAAGGAAATTTTGCCGGCTGCCGGAGCCGCAGGATAACCGACGAACACCGTTTGATTTATAAAGTTAAAGACGGCCGGTTGCATATTTTGCAATGCCGATACCATTATCAAATTTAAAACAAAAAGGCCTTGCAATGTTTCCAACCTGCAAGGCTTTTTTGTGTTTAGTCATTTTGAATTCTACAAATTCTGATTTTATTTAGCCGCAAACAACGTCCACGGATAGGCTTTCATATCCCGTAAATATTTGGCCTGGTAGTTATATTCGGGGTGTTGTTTCAGGAAGGGTGCTGCCAGGAAATCGTCGCCGCCCGGGTGCCCCATATGCGCCCATAGCTGTAATTTGCTAATCATATCGGCAGTAGCCACTTTGCCTTGTACGGCACCCATGGGGTAGTAGGGGCCTTCGCTCCACTCCGGGCAGCCTTTAGGGTCTTTATCAACATGGCCGTCAATAACGCAACGGTTTAGCGCGGTTTTATTGTCGAGCGCGTCAAAAGTATCGCCTTCAATAGTTTTACCGTTATCGGCATTAAGTTTGCCTTTGTAGTTAACACAAACCAGTTTTTCCATGCGCAGTTTGCGGGCATTTGGCGAACTTGTTTTGTTGTTTACATCAAATGTGGTCTCCTGTTTAATCAGGTTAGGGTCGGCCGGGAAGTTTGAGCCTATCATGGCAGTATCTTTTGATCGCCATACTTTCATGGTTTTAAGGCCCAGCTCCAGTTTGGCCACTTCGTTTGTTTTAGTATCGCCAATGAGCCAGTCGTTAGCGTAACCGCCATTATTATCGGTAGTCATTATCTTAATCACGTCATCAATGCTATTACTATACTGGGCGGCTTTGCGGGCGCGTACAAACTCGGGGGTGCGGGTGGTATCGAAGCCTTTAAAGCCGGTAATGGTAGTTTCGGTTATCACAATGCCGTTGCTGGTTTCTACAAAATCATCGCCGCTATGGATAAAGCCAGGCGCGGTATCCATCAATATATGGTTGCCCTTTTCGGGAACGATATCTGCAATTATGTTCCAGCGTTCGCCCTCAATATAATCCGTCCAGTTATTATGGCCTATCACTATTTTACCATCTTTGGTGTATTTTCCTGTAGCTATAAAAGCACTGCAATTACCAGGTGCCTTGTTATCGCCGCTGCCGGGTTTTATTTTATTCATCAAACCCGGGACATAATATTGGGCAAGCTCAATGTTGGCATTAAGGGCGGTAATATCCAGGGTATCATATTTCATCCCTTTGGCCTGTAGGCCTTCGGTTATACCGCGAATCTCGTCCTGGTATTCTTTACCAATCTTATTCCACATAAACCGGGCCGATGCCTTGCGGTAAAAGGCCCAGTCTTTTTTGCTGGTATAGGGCAGGTAATACTGCATTACCTTTATTAAGGTATCAATTTCTTTAGATAGGAGGTAGCCGTGCTGATAACCGATATCGGCAGGCGAACCCGCCAGGTGCACGTAAATCCATCCGTTTTTGTCTTCGCGGGAGGCTTTTCCCATGCGGTCATGCGCTATGGTAGTTTTTTCTGTGGGTTTTTGCTTGCAGGCAAATAACAGGGTGGTGATAAAGATGATGGAAAGCGTTTGGGGGAAATGTTTCATCGTGTTTAACTGCTTAATTGTTAGATGGATGAATATAGGGAAAGAAAATGGCGATAGCAACAGGAGTGGCAGCTAATTCCGGCCCCACGATTTATGCCTGTGCGGTATAAGCGCACAGGATATTACCCTTCAAATATCAGTTAAGTGCTTTTACGCAATTATTTATCATTTCGGCAAATGCTTCGTAATTGTCAATGTTCATTAATATGGTGTTAGCCATTTTGCTTTTACCGTACAACTTATCTACCTGCACCGGTTCTTTAAAAGATATAAGGAGGTTGCCACTGCTTTTTATTATTCCCCCTTTAAAGTAAATATCATCTGAATGGTAATCGTTAACAATTTTGTTTATGGAGCAGATGTTAGCGATATCAACTATGGCCCGCCAGCGTAAGCCTGTGCGTAAAAGCAGCGTGGTTTGGTTAATTTCCACTCGTCTTTTAATTACTGCGGATAGATCGGCAAGCAGGAAAATAACACCGTAAAGAGTAAGTCCCGTAACGATCATAGCCGCCAAATGGCTCCATTTAGCAGCAGCAGGTGAAAGGCAAATGTTTCGACCATAATGGCCACGAAGAGGATGCACCAAATAGCTATGTAACCAAAACCCTTATGCGTACTAAATGAACGACTTTGGGTGAGCGTGGGTTTTTCTTTTTTCCATGATAGCAGGCCATATTTTAATACAGCCAATTCCGAAGCGATAACTTTTACGCCTAACGAGTCGCCCATGGTGCTGGCCATTGCAAGTCGTAAATTGTAGATGGGATCGGGAAGTAGCTCCTTTTGATATTTGTAGGCCAATCGTAGTTTATTGATTTTGGTAAGGGCATAAATAACAAACAGGAGTTCGGCAAGGGCCGACAGTTTACGGATTTGCAATATGTACGCTTTTTGCTGTGCAGGAAGTATCAGGTAGGCAATCACCGAGCATATACTTACAACAAACAACAGCCGTTTTGCCGAAGTTTGCGAGGGGCGAATAATTATAAGGTAGTATAAAACAGGAAACGTAACGATAAAATCGGCCAGCAAGCCATCTGCAACTTTGTTCCTCATGTTTAATGCCACCGCATGCAGTAATGCCCACCCGCCTAAAAATATCAAAATGGCTATTATAGTAATTAAAATAACGTTTCGGGTGAGTGAGGTTATGGGCATAATGCTGCTTTTAGAGATATGGTTTTGTGTGGCACTGATGAGCTAACGCGCGTAATTTTGACATCCGATGTTTCTGCTCAAGTGCACTTATATTAACGCCCGACAAAATACGATAAACTACTTTACTTTTGCACCAATATAAATCAATTAGCCCCCAACAAGATAGCCCGGAAACGCAGGTTAAAACAAGTATATAAAATTTATAAAAAAATAACTCACTAACTATTTGATTATTACTGTAAAGTTTCTATCTTTGCCGTCCCTTTCGGGGGGAATAATATGTCTTGAACGAAGCCCTACTGCTTCGATGGACACAAATAAATTAAAGAAATGTCAGGAATTATTGGTAAAAAAGTAGGAATGACCAGCATTTTCGACGAAACAGGGAAGAACATTCCTTG
>Ga0307515_10019937_pt1 | contig 12012 bp, 13 predicted proteins | sample 17_EM_MG_FD_194513 | JGI IMG/M metagenome (GOLD analysis project Ga0307515, IMG submission 194513) | Populus trichocarpa ectomycorrhiza microbial communities from riparian zone in the Pacific Northwest, United States - 17_EM | ecosystem: Host-associated > Plants > Roots > Unclassified | place...
CCAAAGGAGGTTTGTAGAAACCTGATTGAGAGTATGCCCAGGAGGATGCAGGCAATGGTAAGGGCCAAAGAAGGGAAAGCTGGCTACCAGCACAAAAACTGGTTCATTGAGTGGTGGTCATTGTAAATGCTGTATTAAATCAATACATGAAGCTAATGTTTTGACATTTGGTACAAGCAGGGCCATGATACTTTTCTTTGTTACGGAAAATTCACACGAGTTTAGCTTTGTTATCTGAGCCACAATTGGCCTTGCAAGAAAAAATTTGCCAAATGTGAACCAGTTTTTGGAGTCACTGTAGATTAGATTCATAAGCGTCATACGTCCTATGTCTTACACCAGGTATGCATCCAACTCAACAACCTTGTTCTTGTTCTGCAATCGACACTCTAGACGCTCCGGACGCTCCAGTTTGCTCTTCTCCTTGTCATTCCATGCAATGCTAGCTCCTGCATATCATTATGGTTAGCGCCAGATTTTCACTAGAATAATTCAAGGTAGTGAAAATGCACAAACGGCTATTCCCCCACATTCCTGCACTTTTCCGACTCAGGTCACCACAGTACTTACAAATTCAATTGCAGTGTGGCCCTTGACATGTCTTGCCTTTCGCGTCTGCTGGTTGTCTGGTTGAGGTAAGCTCCAAGAGGGCAGTTGGAGTTTGGATGTCACATGTTTGAGTCTTTGGTTCTCCATCTATGCTCAGCCTCAAACCCAACAACCATCACGCCGTTGGCCATTTTTATACATAATAATCCTTAATTTATTAGTATTTATTTATATTACCAATGATGTGCCATTTCGATATAGCCGCCCCAGCCTCAGGCCCAACATTCGTCATGCCGTCACGCATCAAAACACGTTCTCGGTCAGCTGACCCCGGTACCTGTTGATCTGTCAACGGGCCAGCCGGATTTGTCTCTTCCGCTCCGTGGAAGAGGGGGCCATTAGGCTTAGGTGTCATTGATGGCCACACTTTTACACTTTTCGGCTCGTACAGGGGTGTCCCTCATGCCGATGTATATTCAACACATACTCTGCCTCATCCTGATTCCGGGCCCTAGCACTAGCCACACAGCCGAGGTCAGAATTGGTGTGAAGAGCAATCGCCGTGGCCGATCGCGTAGGGAAATCACGACACAGCGTATACTAAGTCTTGGCCCACCGCAATTTGTGTTTCCAGGTAGTCTGGCAGGGGCGCGCCTGCAAACAATTCCTCTTGGCCGGACCAAGCCGCGATATTGGGCTTCACCTTCTCACTATCCCGCATCTATTCTGACACGAAGAGGTAGCAATTGGATATGAAAATGTCTGATCCTGAAGGCGAGACACCAGTTTCCCGCGCACTGCCCATCCAGTATGTTTTCTAACGTAGTAACATACGTCCTGCTAACCTGGCTCTCAGTATCCTGGAGGCACATTATTATCATTCTACTATACAGGTCCAATATACCACGTCACATTAGCTTACCTGGAACTCAAACAACTCCCTGGCAGCCGCACTCCCACGGATTGACGACCGAGCCCGTGAGATACGTCAAGGGGCCAAGGTGAATCCCACACAGCGCCAAACAACATAATCGCCCCTTCGTTGCATCATCGCGTCAGGCGGAAGAGGCAAACAGTTGGCGTCCAGAACAATCTCCGTCGCACGTTGGACCATTTCCCAATTCTTTCCCGTGTGCATGTGGCCCTTTTGAATTAGCCGGTCCAGGAGCTGGGTAGAGACGATCGAGCCTTGCGAGTGGGTGACAATGAAAATCACGCCTGCCCTGTTCATAGATAGGTGGGTCAAATTCGTGTGCAAATGGAGGAATATGCTAACGTACTGATGCAAACCCTCAACCCAAGTCTCGTTGAACAAAATTCAAGGTAGGGCCTGTTGTGCAAACGTCAGGTCGCCATCCAGCTTTTGCGGGATGATACGCACTACTCGACCCGTCTCTCAATGGTGCCCTCCCTATACTAGTAGTTTAACTCCTTGCTCCCTCCTTGCTTGCTCCCCTCCTTGCTCCCCCCTGCCCCTCAGTATCGCACTCCAGTCGTATCACTTCGCTCTCAATAACATTTCAATAGCTTCCTTCATCATACTTGCAAACTTTGGACTTGTCCCTGGCGGCTCGTCCAACAAAGTGCACATAATCGACCCTCCGTGTATCCCAATGACGACAATCCGCTTCGTCGTATAGCGCTCGCCAACATCAGGAGGGAGAGGACCTTGCCCGCGCGTGGGAGGTCGGTGCCTACGTTGCGGGCCGCAAAGAGTGGGAGATTCCGCGCGTGACCGGCCGAGCTGGAGCGCGGGCGGGAGGGCTGGTGACGTAGGCGATACAGGGCGGGCACCTGGATTAGGAAGGCGCCCATGTCGGATCTGCCATTCCCTCACTTCGTTCCTCTTCTCCCATACACCACCTTCTGCCTCGTCTGTCTTACTCTCTACTTTCCCCGCAAGACCCCACTAACCAACTCCACGACCTTCTTTAGTGTCTTGAGCGTGGCATCGCCGCTTCGAGGAGGCGGAAGGCGAGACGGCAATATACAGCGTGGGAGAGTGTAGAACGTATCCTCAAAAGCTGGGAGGAGCATGTTTGGTGGACGGGCACGCTTTTCTTTGTCCTTCCCATAGGTGAGTTCGGTCTTGGCATTGATTGAATCCGAGCCTGTTAATGGAGGCATGGGAGTCGGGGTGGGGAATTCAGAGCCCTTCTTCCCTGGTGGGCTAGGTGGCGGACCGAGGGCGCCTTTTGGTTGTTTCCATTGACCCATCCATCGACTGCCCTTCTGGGCCTTCACTGTTTCCTCTATTTTGAACTCTTCAGGTGGTGGCAAGGTAGGATCGGCCGCTAAATCCAGGACTTCCACCACTTCTTGCGCGACCGGCTCTCCTGATTCCATTACGACACGATACCTATGCGCCGCGCGAAGGGAGAGGAAGTTTATCCAGCTTGGGCGGTTCTCTTGCATGTCCTTCATGATTGGGTGAATCCCCAGTCCTAACTCAGTTGGCGGTGCACTGCTTGCAAGCTTTGTCACGTTGGACTGTTCGACAACGTCTATCGAAGGTGGCCGTGATATTAGGGGCGATGGATCAGGCCTCGCAAGTGCCGCATCTCTGATACGCTCTACCTCGATCTTCTCGTCCAGCGTAGGCCCCGCTGCTCCCAGTCCAATCCCATGGTGTGGACCAGGTTCCACCAGGAGGTGATATTCCTGATAGATACTCTTGCTCGACGCTTGACGGGAAAGAAGTCGCCGTTTGAGGTTGCGGCGAAGCGATGCTCGGGGCTGAAGAGGTTTCCTTGTGTGCAGTATGAGTCAGATGTTCACCGCTATCCTCGATCGCTTTCGTCCCGGCACTATATCCAAGGCCAATGCACCCCTGCCATCCCGGTGAAGCGGACGAAGCAGCAGGCTCGCTCACAGTCACGGACGGCGCTTTCGGGGTGAGGAATGAGTCGATGGTCCATCTGTGACTAACGGTAGAGAAGGTGGTACGGTGGCTGTCAGTGCTAAATTTGGTATTATTAGTAAAACAGACGAGGATAGCAGAGGGGCGTACCTTGGCCTTCGGCTACAACTTCCTCTTGCGCTGTCATCTTTGATCGACCAAGCAACGGGATATTAAGCCTATGCCGTGCTGCCCCAGTGTTCACTGTGACCGCCGCTGGTGCAGGTGCTGCGGAAGACGGGGTTGGAGGTTCAATGACGCGCAAGGATGGACCAGGAGACAGTGGGATAGACTGATCCGGAGGTGATTGTTGGCCAGGCACCGACGACGAGGAGGAGCATTTACCGAACCGGCCTGTCGGAGGTGGGGGATTAGGACTCGGACCTCGAGCTGGGAGGGTATATGGGGAGCCACGGTACATATAGGTAGGTTACGACACTACTGCTGACATAGTGACTCCTGTAACTTGGCTGGCTGAGGGGGAGTGCGCCGTATTGAACCAAGCCGCCCTCGGCGAATCGGAATGGGTATTATTAGGATTTGTGGCCACTTTGAGGGGTATCACAATAGGCTCAACCTAAGAGCCAGAAGTCACAGGAGTTGTATTTGTGGGATGTCGAAGGGACGGTGTCTGCGGAGCAGAAGTAGACGTTGGAGTTGGCTGGGAGGTCTCGGGAGGACTGGAGCTGGAGAGATAGAGTACTCTATATGGATAGTATGTCGCTCTCCACTCGTTCGAACACTGATTTGGATTTGGATGGACGCTTCCGACCACGCTGACTGAACCATCCACCGTTCATCACAGGATCCTTCCGCTGTATGATACTCTCTGTACTTTCGGGGACATCAGCACTCCGCTTTACGCGCTTATTCGAGTACTGCCTCTCCCACGGAGGCTCAACGGCTGTCGAGCCATCTTGGCACGGACGCTGCATCGTCGGCCATGACGGTTCGGTTCAAGGGCGATGGATCGCGTTCCCTCTTCTGTCGTCTCGTCTCTTCTGTAGTCTCCAGCAACTCCGAGGGCGCCGGCAGCTTGGACTCGAGGACAGAGGTGGCGGACGTCGACGGCGTAGACTGCTGGGGTTCGGCGAAGACACGAGAGACATTGATTTGTGCTGGTAGTTGCTTTGAAGTTGCCCGCCACGTTTGTCTCGAATTGCTCTTCAGAGGCGGACTTCACTTTGGTACTTCAAGTGCGTGGTCAACCTTGAACTCGACCAAATCGCGCCGAGTAAGTAGCTCCATGGAGCCACGGCCACAAATCAAGGAGGTCAAGAGAGTCTTCGTTGGTTGTCTTCCTTATCTTTGGGTTGAAAGGCTGACTCAGATTTAACTTATCCACCATCCATGCTCCGCGCGCCTATTCTCTAGTTGTTTACCATCCTAATATATGGATGTTCCATTGCACTTGGAGGACTAAGGGATTAAGGGCACAGCCAGGAATTCTTACAAAGGCCTGGATGCTTTTCCACGTTTTGACGCGGTGGTCATACTGTTTCGCTAAACGCTAAAGCGGATGTACAGAACAAGAACCAAGCAACAAGCACGTGTGATGAGTGATCTTATTCAACAAGGGCAACACCATAGACTATTTTATTTGGTGTTCCCAATGCAGGGGAAGAGTCATGAGTTCATGTGGACAAGGTTTGTTGACGTCTTTCGAGGAATAATAAATGTATAGGGACACTGCATGTATATATGGTTCAGGGAGGAAATAGAAATGAAGCGAGTGAAATTGCTGGCCAACTATGAGGCTGGTCGGCACTTTGGACCTCTGTCCACTTTCTCGCCGCCTCGCTCACATTTCCAATGGTGTACTCAATCCAACCAGCTTCTCATTACACCCCAACACTAACCACACCCGATGGGATGGAGGACCTGAGGTGATGAGCAAATTGCTTTCCGTCAGGTTGGCGCACCACGACGACTTTGATGTGAATTACCACTCCTTTCCAGGTGATCTCATGTGGAGTTGGCGGGGAGTAGACGCGTGGGGTAATCCCCACCAGTGTAGGACAAGACGAAGGCCTTTCATGACGCGAGGCCTCACCCGAGCAGACCTTGTACACGATTCTCCTATGGGCCTCGAATGTACCCAAGTCTACCTGATACCCTTCGAAGCATCGACGCAGTCGGGCATGTTCCAGCCTCACCACCAGAAGGACAAGTCGGGCTCACGCGCGCAACGGCCCAGGTCCTCTCCATGGAATCCAACACGAGCTCGTCTCCCGTTCAGTAGTCGATAGTGTCCCCTTAATGTAACCAACCTGACCCTCCTGCTTTAGTATCTAGGGCCGGGTTACAAGTGTATCCTCATGTACATACCATACATGTGTGCAGGGGTGAGCCACACGGTTCTTCCCACTTTCTCATTCGCATGCCAGGCTTTGGCAGTAATGACGGACCACGCAAAAGGTGGCTGGTAAGCACGTGTCACCCCTTTTTTTTTTTTTTTTACTTTTTTTTTGTGGGGGAAGAAAGGGAAATGCGTCATGCACCGTGACACCCGTGCGCCGTGTGTGGGACTCCGTTACGGCTTGCCGTTGGGCTCTTGCGCCCGTTGGACAGTCTGCCGCCTGACCTACCCACTAAAACCCTTCCCTGCCGGTGGCTCGGCTACATCCCGTTTAAGACGAATTTACTGAGACGTATAACCGTTGGGATGTACGTCGTCTATCTCTCATATGATGTGGTAGTTACCCGCCCCAGGTCGGGGAGGGGGACCGGACCTAGGCGTGACGAGGTCAGGTCCAAGCCCTAGACCCAGACGGCGACGATGGATTCAGAAACAAACCCTGCCACGATCCTATTCACTGAATCAAAACGTCTTGGAGCGTTCGTAAACTTTTGGCGACGACGGTACGGGCCTCCGAATTCGTCACATAAACTCTCCCTAATTACTGGCTTAGGATTGAGATCGAGGACACATAGTAAGTAACATACCACGTCCCTCCATGCACCTATCATAGTCCCGGGTAGCCTCGATAATCTCAGTGGACTCCAATGGCCCGACCTACCGGGCAATGGACAGCTGCAAGAGTTGGCTTACAAGACTCGCGAACTCCTAATGGATGGTAAAAGCAACCCATTGAGGTACATTAGGTGTTCTAAATACCGTTGTAGAGATAGAAGAACGAAGGCGGGGGCTCGAAAAATTACAAGCGGCGTACAAGACTCTATCAAACGAATTCTGGACGGAGGAGGGCACCGAGTATTTTGACCAATTGGGTGGTAGAGTGGAAATATCGTTACGGCGAACTTACTCCCTATCTGCCGAGGTCACAACTGCCAAGTCCAGCGCCGAAAGGTTGGCCGTTGGAGAACAGGAGGAGGTGAGCAACTGATATAGAAACGCGTGGATCACGGGTGATATTTCTAGCTTAGAATTCACCAGCGAAGAAAGAGAGCCGGACTCGCCCCAATGTTTTCTCGCGTTTCCGAACGACTAGAAATGAGCAGCCTCATGATACTCCAAGCTTTCTCAGTGCAGGTAAATAATATAATAATCTCCATATTCATTGGCTGACCCTGCTCAGATTCTGCGTACCGGCAGAAGGTTCAACAATTAAATGACGAGAAATATACAATTCAAAATGAAATCGTACCGCATATTATGGTTGGTACACTGGTCCTATATCCAATAGTCGCTGATCACAGCATGTCGTAGCGCGTTGCAGAGCACGATAGGAAATGCATTGTCGCTCTGAGGTCCATTGTATCCGCCTTTTCTGCTGTGCAAAGGTACGCAATCTCATACTCTTACTCACAACTACCACTTGAAAACCGTCATACTCACGGCGCTCTGTCAGCGACCTCGCCCAGGTTCTGAATGTGACATCTTCACAACTCTGCAACATATCATCCTCCGTGGACGCATCAGTGGAATCTGCCTCCTTCGCTGAAAGGCTAGACCAAAGTTTGATTTCCTTGATACAACCATACCGATACACAAGCTATGAGATCTCATCCTCCTTGCGGCCAACCACAATGATATTTGGCTGCCCTCTTCCAAATGAGCTTGATGGCGCTAGCATTGGACAGCGGGCCGTTTTTAATGCATTTGAGAGGATATTGAGCTTAGCCGCCAAAAAGCATCCCCGGTCCTTGTATGAAGCGATGTACGATGGACACAAACAACAGGGCGACGACACCAAGCTAGTAAGTACCTGTGTATGTACCCGTATTCAATACTCGCTCATGTCACCATTCATAGTCAGCACTCCAACTGGAATCATTTTGGGACCCGTCTCAGCGAAACGGTGGTCCAGGAGCTGTTGATTACTTGGCCAAAGCACCAAGTGATTGCCTTCTAGTAGTGAGTTTACATGCTTATTTTGTATGGGGAACCACCAACAATATGATAGTATTTCTTTACTCGCCTTCCTACGCCATTTCTACCTCTCCAGGACCCAGAAATCAAAAAGCTTGCTAAGTTAAATACCCTGGATGCACTGTTTGAACCCAAGTTGGTGGTAAGTATCCTTGCCAAGGCTGGTAATAGGATGGGTACAGCAAGGCGTTGCGATCTAGCCAGGCTTATCAGCACGCTCCCACACTATCATAGCGATTGGATTTCACGGAAGGAGTACCTGCCAGATGTGATCCAAATTCTCACTCGGGTGGTGAGTCTGGACTATTCCATTAACGCTTTCCTGACCCATCTAAAGACCCCATCGCTTATTACTCCTCGCTTCGCGTCCAATTTTGACAGAGCAGTAGTCATGATCCAGTTCGTCACCGATAAGTCCTCTGAAGGTTCGTTGATACTGCCAGAAGGCTTTATCGAGGAGTTGAGGCGTGCTGGTCTTCGAGAGAACCTGTAGAATATAATGGTTTAATGTGTCTTTGCGGAGGCTCGCTTGTGTGTACTGAATTTTTGAGAGCGTCATGATATATATCTTAGGCATAACTTGATACTAGTACCCCTTGGGTCAGACTAGTTCTGTATGGAATGGAACAAGGTTCACTGCAAGCAGAGTGCGCGTGGCCCAGGCTGTTTACAGTATTTCTTTCAAAAACCATAGCTCATTTGCTTGAAACGTAAACACTTCACCTACAATTGCAGCAGCTTGTCTAGACCACTTGATGACTCCAACTGCTCCATGTTCATTCACTTCAGAGATCTTGTACTTCTCCACTGATGCCTGTATATAGCCCGGCTTTCATGGATACTCCAAGGAACCCAACACGCTGCCAGGGTGAGTATAATACGATTTACAGAGTTATCTAGGGGCTTAGTCACTCACTGCCACCACTCGTTGAGTAATAGCAACCTCTAGGACTGGAATCTAACGTCCCTTGCTCTCCCCCAGTTCCGGGGATTGTTTGGCCAAACCAAACACGTCTTTTCGCGTCTCGTATGTTGAGATTGGGCTGCTTCACAAATGTATATTAGGTTCCTACTGTTAATACATGTAATCTAATATGACTTTTTTGGCTCCATGTGTTGTAAATGGTGCTCGGCACTGACGTTTGCGCAACTCAAAACAAAATTAAAGTTCGAACACCAAAATATCAGTTTGTTCGGGCTGTAGTATACTGGTTGAGCTAGCATAAATCATGTATGCGTTGATGCGGGCAGTGGTACGGGTGCGAACGAACAGAACAAGGTTAGTGTTGCAATCATCGTTTTCAAAAGGTCCATACACGTTCTGTAGTGAGTTAGAGTCTGATTATCAAAGATTAGCTTCTCCTGTCCCTTACAACCTCTGTTTTGACTCACAAAGTGCCAGTGCCGTCGTTTTGCTCCAGTTTGTTGACAACAATGTCAGCGTCCTCTCAATGGCGAACACGCCTGGTTGTAGTTTGAGCTGATCCATTGGGAGTAGGTGAAGTTTGGGATGGTTTTGCTTCGGACTGTTAGGCTTGTAACAGTGCCCTCTTCTTCTACCTCCTCGCCCTACCCCTCTCGATGATCTGGACAGAGCCTCCTCCCTTTAGCAGGTGGGTGTACACATTCTCGACATTTTGGTGGCATTGTGGCTGGCTCCGACAAGGTGAAGCTGGTGGGGAGGGTGCTGCGCAAACTCCAAACTGGCTTGGTTCCGTGCGCCGCTGACAACACATGGAGCCAAAAAAGTCGTAGCAGATTACATGTATTAGCAGTAGGAACCTAATACACGCTTTTGAAGCAGACAAATCTCAACGTACGAGACGCGAAAGGACGTGTTTGGTTTGGCCAAACAATCCCCGGAACTGGGGGAGAGCTGGGTCAGCTCTGGAATCTGCCGTATTATAGCCCTGACAACAAGAGGAGCGGGTAGCTCCCTTGCGTGGTTCTATAGTAAGTGCCCATTATTTACGCGTGATTCGACTTGTCCTCCCGAAACTCTCGTTCTCTGGATCCGATAAGGAGGGATTCTTTCTTGGGGGCAATCTCAAGTACCCAGAAGAACTGACTTGAGTCTTCATGAGTCCCAACCAGGTCGGTGGATACTATAATTCGTAACTACCCCACTCCGCTCACGATTGTACACTGAGCGAAATGTACATAGTGAATTTCACCACAGTAAATACACCACATATCTCACCACATGTTTCACCACGAAATGTGGTGATGCAAGGTCCGGTGAAGTTCACCTGAAGATCTGGTAAATTTCAATAATAGATCTGGTGAATTTCAATAATAGATCTAGTGAATTTTAATAGTAGATTTGTCCGATTTATGGTGTTTTCTTGGGCTGTACTTACGGTGAATATCAACACGTCTTGTAGTGAGATTTACAGTGAATTCTACAATACAAAATGCTACAAATTCAATGCGATTTTCACCATGTTTATGAAAAGAACAGAATCAATATTTATTGTGAATTAAATCTAACAAAACACTACAATAATAAGGGAAGAAAAGACGGAATCGGCAAGAAGGTTTTCATAAACAATGCGCAACCACCATACCAGTCGATGGCTCCGGAATACCTGGTCAGATGCCTATGCATAAGAAAGGGTAGGTAAGAGCTCACGTACCTGGTGCCAACGGTCCAAGAAGTTCAAGAATGGGATGCTGGAGGGATTGGTTAGTGAGAGGAAAGTGACAGAGATAGGTTCTACGCACTAACACACCCTTAGTGCTTGGGGTGACAGCGGGGTCTTGATGTGGCGATTGTCGCAGGAGGTGTAGGGGCCGTGTGTCCTGTGCGTCCTGTGCGTCCTGTGTGTCCTGTGTGTCCCGTGCGTCCCGTGCGTCCCGTGCTCAAAGGAGCCCGATCCTCGAGAGTGTGTTGGTCATGCTCGTCACCTGGTGGTGACGGAGAACGATCGCCCCCTGACGGTGATGGAGAACGATCGTCAGTGGGAGCGACGTTTGAGGCAAAAGGGAAAGTACATACGATGGGAAGGTGGACGAGTGCCTTGGGTACTGTCAGGGAGTGCGACTGGGTTGGCAGCTCGGCTTGAGGAGCCGCTTGGAACAAGAGTGGTTAGACATGGAAGCAGAGCAACACATGAGATGTACGACTACCTTTTGAGATACCTGACTACATCTCCTTTAGCCTAGAATTGGGTGATTAGCAGTCGTCGTTCGTTGTGCATATGTGTCCTACCTTCGGAGGAGGGGCGATCGTTTTGGTTCGTGCTAAAGGTGGAGTGCAGATGACTGGGTCATCAGAGTCGTCACCAGGACGACGCTTCTCCCCTGTGACCCCCTCGCTCGTATCCGACTCGCTGGCTTCCGTCTATCGTTAATGTCAGCACAAGCAACAGAGCAAGGGAAACACACGCACCATCTCATCCCTCTTCCTTTGCCTCCTCTCCAGGAGCTCTCCCTGCCTCGTCTCGAGAACCTCTGCTGCACTCTCGCCTTGAGCGCCATCGCCTTGTCAAAGCAACGCCTGCTTCGCCTTCCCACAACACTTCGAGGGAGGTAGGTCCTCACCATACGCCTTCGCTTGCTTCTTACGGTTGTGCAAGGCGATCTGAAAGGCGACTGCGAGAAGGGTGTCGACATCTTGAAAGTATTCGGAGAGATCGACCTCGAATGGCTTTGCCCTGAATAGGTCCAGGACCTGGAAATAGTGAGTAAGACGCTAATGCATATTACGTCCAACTCACCATCCTCTTAGCTTTGCCTTTCGCCTTCGACGACTGGTCCTCCCAGTTTACGACTTGCTCCAGCTTGCTGTCCGTGGTGCGCCGAACAAGTGCCTGTTCAAGTATAAATATTGGGCAGTGCGCAAGACAGAGTACTTACCTGGAACTTGGAAAGCAGCCCTTTGCGATCCTTTAGGTCCGTCAACAGCCAGGTTTTCTTGAGAGGCAGACTTCCATCTGCCATTGCCACCGGAGCAACCTTCCTTGCTCGCTTGGCGTGGCGATCCTCGTCGCCCAGGTCGTCGGCCTTGCGCTTTGACCCAGCTGTTGGCGGGAAATAGTATTAATGATGTAGATAAGTGAAATATAGTCGATTACTCACTGCCAGTGCTATAGATACTTCGCGAGGTGGAACTCTCTGGAGAAAGTTCCCTCTCCACGGAGCGCGAGCTCAGCCGTGCTCCTTGAGAGCGGGGCGAGGATCGGGGCGAGGATCGGGGCGAGGAGCATGTCATACCATGTATTATACCTAT
>Ga0307515_10019938_pt1 | contig 12012 bp, 13 predicted proteins | sample 17_EM_MG_FD_194513 | JGI IMG/M metagenome (GOLD analysis project Ga0307515, IMG submission 194513) | Populus trichocarpa ectomycorrhiza microbial communities from riparian zone in the Pacific Northwest, United States - 17_EM | ecosystem: Host-associated > Plants > Roots > Unclassified | place...
CGCGACAAAAGTTCTGAGATGATCGAGCTGAAGACCGTCAAGCATGTATCCGTTTTTCCGATGGCTACTATCCAATCATATAGGCTACGCAATGAGATGCAAAAGCTCCATCTGATCCTTGAAAGGAGTTTTTCATGCCCAGCAAAATTTTCGTCATAGGCGCGTCCGGTTATGTCGGCGGCGTGCTCGCAGCTCACTTCATCGCAAAAGGCCACGATGTCAGCGGACTGGCGCGATCGGAGCGTTCCGCCGTCAAACTGCAATCCTCGGGGATCAGGGTCATCAGGGGAGATATCGAAGAGGATCTTTCGCCGGTCCTGGCAGCCGCACTGTCTGCCGATGCCGTTGTCTATGCCGCGCAGATTGCCTTCGATAAGGAGCCCGGCGTCATAAGGCTTCTATGCCAGGCGCTTGCCGGCACCGGCAAGACGCTGATCTTCCTCTCCGGCAGCGGTGTGCTGATGCAGCGCACCAATGGCGCCTGGAGCGCCGATAGCTTTGCCGAGGACGATCCCTTCACCCCCGAGCCGCTGGCTTTGCCGCGCGTCGAAGCCGAGGGCATTGTCCGCGCCGCCGCAAACGAAGGCGTCCGTTCGATGGTGGTTCGGCCACCCGTCATATGGGGGCCAGGCGACAACGGCCCCGTTGCCAACATCTACCGGTCGATCGCGACGACCGGGGCCGCCTGCTACATCGGAACCGGGCTCGCCACCTACGCAAACGTCCACAGCGCCGATCTGGCAGAGCTCTTCTCGCTGGCGCTCGAGCACGGCCGCCCGGGCGCGCTCTACCATGCGGTCGGCGGCGAAATTCCCTTTCGCTGGATCGCCGAGGCCGTCGCCCGGGACATGGGCGTCGAAACCCGCAGCCTGACGATGGAACAGGCAGCCGAGGTCTTCGGGCCGTTCGGCGCGCTGCTGCAATCTGCCTGCAGCCGTATCCGCGACGCACAGACACGCAGCGAACTCGGCTGGACGCCAACGAGGCTCGACATGCTGTCGATGATCGGCGAACCCAGGCTGCGCGCGCTTGCAAATCCAACGATCGACCAGGAGACACAGCGATGAAAACCCATGAAGGCAAGGTGGCGATCGTCACCGGAAGCAGGCTCGGTATCGGGCGCGGCGTCGCTGACCTTCTCGCCAGACGGGGCGCCGCGGTCGCCCTGGTGAACCGGAAGGATGCGTCCGATCTCGCGCGCGACATCGGCAACGGCGCGATATCGATTGCCGCCGATGTCACCGAGGAAGCGGGTTGGCAAGACGTCGCGGAACAGGTGTCGCAACGGTTCGGGCGCGCCGATATTCTCGTCCACGCCGCGGGCATCTATCCGATCGCGACGCTCGACCAGATGACGCCGGAGGAATGGCGCCGGGTCATGTCGGTGAACCTCGATGCCCATATTCTGGGTGCCCGTGCGATCGTGCCGCTGATGCGCAAATCAGGCGGTGGCTCGATCGTTGCGATCGGCTCCGACGCCGTCGGCATGGTCACTCCGCCGGGCATGGGCTTCTCGCACTACATCACCTCCAAGATGGGGGTGGTGGGACTGGTCCGTGCGCTTGCCAGCGAACTTGCCGGCGACAACATCACCGTCAACGCCGTCCACCCCGGGATCACCGATACCGAAGGCGCAAGCGGAATGCCGAACGAGCAAAAAGCCCAAGTCTACATGATGCAGGCGATCAAGCGGCTCGGAACGCCGGCAGATATCGCCGGCCCGGTGGCGTTTCTCACCAGCGACGATGCCCGCTTCGTCACCGGCCAGACACTCATGGTCGATGGCGGATTGCTCCGTCAGTAAGCAACGGTCACGCCCGGCTTTCCTGAAGTCAACCATCGGTGACATCCGTTGCCGATGGCGGCGTTTAAATGCAGCTGACCCGAAATCTCTATTGCCGCTTCAGGCAAAACGTCGACACGGGCGGCATTGCCTGAGATCGAATTTCAGGGGAACCGGTACCGCCACAGTACCCGGTTCACACCCCCGCCACCGGCTTATTGATCATCGCCTCGATATTGTACCCATCCGGATCGAGAACGAAGCAGGCGTAATAATTCGGCCCATAATCAGGCCGCGGCCCGGGCGCGCCATTGTCCCTGGCCCCCGCCTCCAGAGCCGCCCGATAAAACGCCTCGACCTCCGCCCTGTTCTCCACGCCGAACGCGACGTGCACGCGCGTGAAAGGCGGCTTGTCCTCTATCACCTGAATCTCGAACAAACTGCCGCCGCCGACATCGAACGCCCAGAACACGCCCTCCTTGCCGAAGGAAAGCCCATACCCCAAAGGCGCCAGCGCCCTTTCGTAAAACAGCTTGCTCGCCTGAAGATCGCTGACTGCAACGGTGATGTGGTCGATCATCGTGTCCTCTCCTTGAACAACGTGACGTCAGGAGGAAAGCTACCACCGATCGGATGGTCGAAAAAAGGGATTGCTGCGATAGTCGCTACGGATATCTCAATCAGATGGCAACCGCCACCAGTCAGTATGCGCGCTTTCCGGGGGCCGATTTACGGTTCTACATAACCATCGCCAAAGGTGCTTCGTCGTCGGATTCCGGAGCAACTTCCGTCGTTACGATCTCCTCAGGCAGTGGCGTCATGCCTGTACGAATGCCTTCGGCGTACCACCACATGGAATCCTTGGGCATCCGAGCACGGCGGAGCGGTTCCATTTCGGTGAAGATAAATCGGCGTCTATAGGCGCTGGGACTTTCAGCGAGATAAAATGGCTTCATTCTCTCGGAACCGAGGAACCAAGGCATTTTCAGAAAGCGGACTGGATTTTCGACCCAATCGGAAGCAGGACCAAGTCGCCACCTCCGGCAGAGGTGCTCCGCGATAGCGCCGATGAGTGCATCGAAACGTTCGTCTGCCGTCAGCACAGGCTCATCGACCAGGCGCGCTTTCCTGCCGCTGCTGGAGGGATCGATATAAAATCCATCGAGGAAGCCGGTGAGCTGATATCGAAACTCGCTACCCGTCTCCAGGTGCCAGCGTCCCAGGTCGGGCTTGTTTTGTCTGCTCCATTATAGTCGTCCACCAGGCCTTTTATCTTCGCGCTCATCCGTGTTGAGACAGCGGGAAGAACAACTCCCGGAATATTAGGGTAACATTGGGCCGTGAGATCAACAATCTTTTCGTAGGTATTGATCCCGGTCAGCGTCATGAGCGCGACCGCATCTGTCGCGTCCGTCAGATTTTTCCCGTCGTCATCAGCCCTGTTGGCCAAGACCTTCATCGCCAGGAGACGAACTTTTCGGACCGGGCCGTAAGCCCGCCGGAAACAAGCCGGCAGGCCCTGCCATTCCCACAAGGTGTCACCCGATCGCTTCCTCGAAATTATCCAAAATCGCGTTCCATCCGCCGATATGGCCGTCACGCGCTTCGACGCTCTTAAACTTCACCTGCTTCAAGGTGATCTCGGTCGTGTTCGCACCGGCATCGGCGAGGTCGATCGTGACGACGCTGTCGTCGAGCGAATAGGGAGATTCCCAGGTAAACGACAGGCGCGAATAGGGATCGATCTCCAGATAGGTGCCGCCATGCGGTATTTCGCGGTCGTTCGCCAGCATGACGATCGAGAACCGGCCGCCCTTGACGGCATCGGCGCTGACCTTCGTCGGGCCGCTGGCGCCTGTCGGCGTGCGCATGAATTTGGCGAGCGTTTCCGGCGAAAGCCACGCCTGGAATACCTTCTCGCGAGGTGCTGATATCTTGCGGTTGATGGTCAGTTCAAGGTCACTCATGTCCTTCATCCTCTATAACAAGTGTATCTTCGAGCGCTTGCAGGCGCAGTTCCCAAATGGACTTCAGTTGCGCGAACCAGGCCTCCGTCAGCCTGAGCGGTTCGAGCTCCGCCGCGATCAGATGCTCGCGGCCCAAAGTCCGGCGGGTGACCAGCCCCGCCTCCTCCAGAACCTTGATGTGCTTGGAAACGGAGTTCAGGGACATGTCAAAATGAGCAGCAAGCGTCGTCACCCTCAACGCGCCCTCCTGAACGAGGAGCGTGAGAATCTCGCGCCGCGTGGTGTCGCCCGCAGCCTTCAGAATATGTGACAGAGCGTCTTCGTTCATTTATTCACCCGTATGGTTGAATATAATCATCGGCGGATATTAGTCAACCATTTGGGTGAATGTTTTTTGTTTTTGTGTGAGGTACGATCCAAGGATCATCCCGGTGCCCGAGCAGAAGGCTTGGCGCGAGCGCCACCCAGCCACCCGCCCCCGTCCTTCGAGGCTCCGGCCTTTGGCCTGCGCGCCTCACGATGAGGGCTGATCGGTGTGCAATGTGGCTGAGGTTGAGCGGTGGTGCCGTGCGGTTTGGTAGGCGGTCCACAGAATAGAGCCTCAAGCGCCTATCTCCCAGGAATGATCTTGCCCCCGCGTTACGCCGCAGCAGGCGGTCCCGGCTGCTATGGATCGGCACATCAAATTCCGTGATCCAGCCGGCGGGCGCATCAGCGGCATGGCTGGCTCCCTGGTTTGGCTGTATGGTGTCATTCTGGTAGTAAGGATACATATTTTTATTGACATCATGATGACAATAAAGGTACAAGGTGACAAATGCGCGAAGCCAAACGAACCGCGGCCGCAACAGCGTTGACCGAGCTCATTCCGGATCTATTCAAGCTCAACAACCGGTTGATCAATGCGGGCGACAAGCTCGTCGCCGGCATTGGCCTGACCAGCGCCCGCTGGCAGGTTCTGGGCACGGTCATAGCAGCGGACCGACCGCAGCCGGTCGCATGGCTTGCGCGCGATTTGGGAGCCAACCGCCAGAACGTCCAGCGCATCGTCAACGATCTGGAGAAGGAAGGGCTTGTCGCATTCCACGCCAACCCGCACCACCGGCGGGCGCAGCTTGTCGTGCTGACGGACAAGGGCAAGCAGGCATTCGACACCGCGATGCGCCTGCAGGCGCCGTGGTTCAACGGGCTCTCGGAAGGGCTTGAGGTCGAGGACATCAAAACCGCGCACAGCGTCCTGAGGGCGCTGCGCGATAGGCTGGAAGGTAACGGAGATGTTGAAGAGCAGGCCTGATCGCTATGGCGCAATGGCGGTCTCAATCCACTGGCTGAGCGCCATTCTGATCCTCGCTCTCCTCGGCTCCGGCTTCCGGGCCGCCAATAGCCTGGATGCGGCGGCCAAGGCCGCGTTCCTTCGCTTCCACATTCCAGTCGCGATCATTGTCCTGCTTCTGACGGCTCTTCGCATTGTCTGGTGGTGGCGTTTCGATCGAAAGCCGCTGTCCGTGGAGGGGACGCCTCGCTGGCAGGAGCGTATCTCTCGCGCGGTACATGTCGCCTTCTACATCGTCATTTTCGGGATGGTCACCAGCGGCATCGGGATGATGGTTCTGAGCGGCGCGGCACCTGCTGTCTTCGGCGCGCCCGGTGCGGTCCTGCCAAAGTTCACCGACTACCCTCCCCGCGTACCCCACGGCCTGGGCGCGTTTCTGATCGTCGGGCTGCTGATATTCCACGCCGCAGCAGCCCTCTACCACCAGTTCATTCGCCGCGATAGGTTGCTCCAACGAATGTGGTACGGCCGCTGACGCGTTCGGCTGGAACCCAGATTGGGTGGCGGTGGTACGAGGGTGCGCCATCCCTCCAGCCCCGGAATGAGGCGCCCGCGCGGGCCTCGAAGGACGGGGCTGGCCACCAGCGCTTCATCGCAGCGATAGGCGAACATTGCCGTGGGCTACCCCCAGCCACCCGCGCACCCATGAACACTATGGGATATTCTGTTTCAAATTAGCCTCGCCCGATTTTCAGCAGAAATATCTCCCAGTTCTTTCTCACGGTTTTTGTGGTGGGATGATTTGCCCCTAGCGCCTGTTCCATGATCTCCAGGCCCTTGCGGAAGAACGGCTCGGCCTCCTCAGGGCGACCCTGGGCATCAAGAAAATACGCGAGATTGGTATAGCTCATGGCCGTCTGGGGATGACCTTCGCCAAGCGCGATCCTGCCGATCTCCAGGGCCTTGTAATAGAGCGGCCCGGCCTCCTCGTAGCGACCCTGGAGGTCCAGGTTGCCGGCGACGTTGTTATAGCTCGTCGCCGTATCAGGATGACTCTCGCCAAGCGCAGCTCTCTTAATCTCCAAGCCCTTGCGGTAGAGCAGCTCTGCCTCCTCATAGCGACCCTGGGCATTCAGGGTATAGGCGACGTTGTTATAACTCATCCCTGTATGGGGATGACCCTCGCCAAGCGTAGCTCGCCTGATTTCCAGACCCTTGCGGTAGAGTGGCTCTGCCGCCTTATAGCGACCTTGGGCATTTAGGTTGCTGGCGAGGTTGTTGTAGCTCGTACTCGTATCGGGATGACCGTCGCCAAGCGCGGCTCTGTTGATCTCCAGCCCCTTGCGGAAGAGCGGCTCGGCCTCCCTACAGCGACCCTGAGCATTTAGGTTGCTGGCGAGGTTGTTGTAGCTTGTCGCCGTATCGGGATGACCCTCGCCAAGCGCGGCGCTGCTGATCTCAAGGTCCTTGCGGTAGAGCGGCTCAGCCTCCTCATAGCGACCCTGAGAATGCAGGTTCGCTGCGACGTTGTTGTAGCACGCGCCCGTATGGGGATGGCCCTCGCCGAGCGTAGCTCTGGCGATCTCCAGGCCCTTGCGATAGAGGGGCTCGGCCTCCTCATAGCGACCCTGGGAATCCAGATTGATGGCGACGTTGTTGTAGCTCGACCCCGTAAGAGGATGACCCTCGCCAAGCGCGGCTCGCCTGATATCCAGTCCCTTGCGGTAGAGCGGCCCGGCCTCCTTATAACGCCCCTGGGCATCCAGGTTGGCGGCGACGTTGACGTAGCTCGCCGCAGTATCCGGATGACCCTCTCCAAGCGCTTCTGCGAGGAGCAACGCTTGTTCACGATAGTATTGAACAGCCCCGGCATAGTTGAACTTCACCGCTGCCAATTCGGCACGCTTGCCCAAGATCCGCGCCCGATTTTCCTTGTCTCGTTTGATGGTCTCCTCGCGTTCCCTCACGATTTCCGCATAGCGTTTGTCCGCCTCTTCAAGCGCTTTGTCGGCTTCATCGAGCGAAAATGTCCCTCCACTAGAAAGGGCACCATCGGCCTGTGCGAGAAGCCGTGCAATTTCCGGAGCCTCATTCGCGAGGGACCGCAAGTCCCCCATGCTGCTGCGCAAGTCGGTCAAGCGCTCATAGGATTGATCGAGGGCAGCGGGAATATCCTCCCGCGGGATACGCTTTTGAAGAATGTTGGTCAGCAGCGCGATCAGATCGGATTCCGTCGCATGCAGCGTGTTCTTCGCAGCGTTCAGCTCGCGATGATACGTGTCGCGAATTTCCTCGACCGTCTGCTTGATATCGGCCACATCCTCGCGGATGGTTCCGTCAGCGTTAGCAGCAGCGTTGATATCGTCGTCAACTTTTTGCGAATCAAAATCTGGTACGGATCTCTCAACCCATGCTTCATGTTCAGCTTTGATCCTCTGCAAACGCTCCACAGGCCACTGCCCAGGCTGCTCATCGATTTCCCGATGGTGATTCTTGCAAAGCAGTAGAAGGTTCGCATAGTCGTCCCGCTCTTCTGGGGTAAGCGGCGAAGCTCCTCGCGAACCGTCTTCGCTTCTCGCCACCATGTGGGCCATGTCGCCAATTAACGCATGACCGCCGGTCTCGGTCTTATCCAAGACCAGCAGCTTTCGGCACTCCGGCATTGAGCATCGAGCTGCGGCCTTACCCCACAACATTTTGGCAGTCTTGGTGGATATGCCCATTTAGATCAATTCTGCGCTATGCTGTGTGCCTTACCTCGTGACCTTATTATTTGCTTCAATTAGAGGTGGTTCGCAATTGGCGCAAAGTCGCCTTTCACGGCTATTTTCAAAAGCGATGCTTCCCGGCAATCGATAGCCTGCCCCAACCCAAACCACATTGACGCCCTCCAAAAATCCGCCGGGACTCCGCTCCATTCGAGTCCGCCAAGGCTGCGGTAGAGATTCTGCTGGAAAACACGGCACACCAGGAGTGTTTGAGCGACCTGCGCTGTCACAGGCAACTCATGACCCGGAGCGGCCCTTGCAGGCGTTCCTACTGCTACGATTGGGCGGCGCCAACTTGGAACCGCTTTCATTACCGGGCGTTTCTCTACGCTAGATCGGGCTCTGCTGGCATTCCGCCGGCACTCCCGAATGGGAGGAAAATCATGAGAACGATGTTAATCGCGGCAGGCTTTTTATTTGCTTTAACCGGGTCCGTTTTTGCGGCCGAGCCTGCCAAGATGGTCGACACGAAAATGGGCAAGGCCCTGGCCGACGAAAAGGGTATGGTCCTTTATACTTTCGACAAGGATACCAAAGACAAATCCAACTGTGACAAGGATTGCCTAAAGAAGTGGCCGGCATTCCACGCCGGCGCTAAAGCCAAGGCAGAAGGAGAGTGGTCTCTGGTCAAGGCTGCAGACGGCAAGGAAATGTGGGCCTATGAAGGCAAGCCGCTCTATACCTATGCCGAGGATAAGAAAGCCGGCGAAACCAACGGCGATGGCGTTGGCGGAGTTTGGCATCTCGCCAAATAGCAAAAATCGGTGACCATTTGAATGGGCGGTCTTTGGACCGCCCGCTAGCGCAAGACTAATCCGAGGTTGCGAGAACAACAGTGCAACCACATTGACGCCCCCGAAATTTCCGCCTAACCCTACCCCCATGAAAATCGCAATGGTTCTTGTCGTGGTGAGAGGGCGCATGGGCAGGGTGGGATAACCACCCCGGGTGGCTTTGCCATCCCCGCGAAAGCACCCATGCGCGGTAAGCAGGCTCCTGACGGGGCCTTTTTTAATGCCCGGATTCCGGACCGGCCCGTCAGGTTTTCACGCTCTCCCATAGATAAAACGGACAAGACCATGTCGGGCGATAATCCCCTTCAGACTTCGCACATTGACCTATCAGAGAAAGCAGTCACGACCCCGGCGACTGCCCTGCCCCACCCGCCCCGCCCGAGTTCTCCTCGGGCCGGAATGACGACGCTCATCCTGCTGACAGCGCTCTCCTCCCTGCCGGTGAATATGATCCTGCCGTCGCTGCCTGGCATTGCCGAAACGTTTCAGGCCGATTTCGCCCTCGTCAGCCTCTCGGTAGCCGGCTACGCAATCGTCACGGCGCTGACCAACATCGTCGCCGGCGCCATCTCGGATCGGTATGGGCGCAGGCCGGTCGCCCTGACGGCGCTTGCCATTTTCATCGTCGCCTCCATCGGCTGCGCGCTTGCGCCGAATATCGGCCTCTTCCTGCTGTTTCGGGCGATGCAGGCCTCCATATCAGCCTGCTTCTCCGTCGCCCTGGTGCTGATCAAGGAGACATCGCCCGAAGGCAAGGCGACCAGCCGGATCGGCTATCTCGCCATGGGATGGGCGATTGCGCCGATGGTCGGCCCGATGTTCGGCGGCCTGCTGGACGAGCTATGGGGATGGCGGGCGATCTTCATCGTTCTTGCGATCCTCGGCGCTATCGTCCTCGCCCTCTCCATGCGCGGTATCAGAGGCGGCTCGCCGCGATCGAACACCGGCTATCTCGCCTCCTACAGGCAGCTCCTCGGCTCGGCCCGCTTCTGGACCTACACACTCTGCATGGCCTTCTCCATGGGTACGCTCTATGTCTTCCTGGGCGGCGCGCCGCTCGCCGTCGGCCAGTTGCTGGGCGGATCGGCAGCACAGCTCGGCTTCTACATGGGGTTGGTCCCGGCGGGCTTCATCTTCGGCAGTTATCTCGCCGGCCGTACCGCCTCCCGCAGCCGGCTCGGGAGCACCCTCATCGTCGCGCGCCTGCTCACCTGCATCGGGCTCTCGGCCGGTCTGATCCTGTCGATCTCTGATGTCACTCACATTCTCGCCTTCTTCGGGCCTTGCATCTTCATCGGCATCGGCAACGGGCTGACCATGCCGGCGGCCAACACCGGCGTGCTCTCCGTCCGCGCCGATCTCGCCGGCACCGCAGCAGGGCTTGCCGCCACAATCAGCATCGCCGGCGGCGCGCTCATCGTCGCTGTCACAGGCCTCTTCCATCACCAGGCGGGCGCCATCCATTCGCTTTTCGCCATGCTGCTGATCCCGGCATCCCTCGCCTTGCTGGCCGCCGTCTCCGCGGCCTTCGTCGACCGGCGAGCGTCCGGGCCGGGTTCATAGCCGGTCGAGACATATCCGTGTGGCCGGCATCGATAGAGCGGCATGAAATTCCATGTCGCTTCAGATATTCGAACAAATCGGCCACCCCAGACCACACTCCTCGGGCGTATAATCCAAACTATCTTCACGTTTGGATGGGCAACGGCTTTGCGCAGCGTGGCGGCAACAGGATCGATGTCGGCAAAGGATTGGGGGCAGCTTCTGCTGCTCGGCGCGCTCTGGGGCGGCTCCTTCTTCTTTGCCCGCATCGCCGTGGCCGAGATTCCGCCGCTTGCCCTGGTGCTCTATCGCGTGTCGATCGCAGCGCTGGTGCTGCATCTCTGGCTGAGGCTGCGCGGCATTTCCTTTGCGCCGGTTCTTCGCCAGCCCGGCGCATTCCTCTGTCTCGCTTTGCTCAACAACGTCATTCCGTTTTCGCTGATCTTCACCGGCCAGACCGAGATCGGCGCCGGCCTTGCCTCCGTGTTCTACGCCACCACCCCGCTCTGGACGGTCCTGGTGGCGAACCTGCTGACATCGGATGAAAAGCTGACGACTCTTAAACTCACAGGCGTCGGCCTCGGCATCACAGGTGCTGCCGTCATGATCGGCCCGGGGCTTCTTTCCAATCTCGGCGGCCCCGCCTGGGCAAAACTAGCGGTCATTGGGGCCGCCGTCTCCTATGCCTTCGCCGTGGTCTACGCCAAACGGTTCAGGGCGATCAGCCCGACGGTCGTGGCAACGGGTCAGCTCACCGCGGCAACGGTCCTGATGCTGCCAATCGTCTTTTTCCTCTGCAGCCCGGCCGAGATCGTCACGACGGACATTCCGATATGGATGGCGGTGCTGATGCTTGGCATCCTCACCACCGCCTTCGCCTACATCCTCTATTTCAACCTCATCGCCTCGGCGGGAGCAACCAACGCCTCGCTGGTGACGCTGCTGGTGCCCGTCAGCGCGATCATCCTGGGTGCGGCATTTCTCGGAGAAAGACTGGAGCCGTTCGAACTCGCAGGAATGATCCTGATCATGGCGAGCCTGATCATGATAGACGGCAGGGTTTTTCGGCGTTGAATCGCGACAGGGTTCCCAGCCTGCCGCCTCAGAGGCGAAATTTAGCAGCATAGGTTGAAACTAATTTCACCGCCGATCCGTATAGGGTCGATGGAAGGAGTGAAATGATGCCGAGACAAAGGAAAAATACCTTGCGCAGCGCGAAAGCGACATCCAGGCGCCGGCCTCGCAAACTCACCGACAAGCGCACCAAGCTGAAATCCGCGCCGCGCGTGCGGCAAGGACACCAGCCCGATCAGTCGCCATCCTCAGGATGAAGCGACTCTCGATCATTGTCCCAACCGATCACTCTTCTTGATGATAACGGGCTCGAACGGCCCTCTCAGCGCCGGCTCGGCTGGCCCGACGACCGAAGAAGGTGCGTTTGGCCTGATGGCTTCGGATTCTGTTGGCCGGACGACCTCTGGTGCAGTCCTGACGATCGCTGGCGGGGTTGACCGCGTGACAACCTCAGGTTCACCCGGCTTGCCGGCGAACCCGGGTTCATCAGGCTTGCCGGCGAACCCGGATTCGGCTGGCCGCACGGCCGCAGGCGCGGTTGGCTCGGCGACCACCTCCCGTTCCGCTGGCCGAACGAGTGTAGGCGCTGTTGGCTTCGCGACGATCTCCCGTTCGGCCGGCCGAACGACTGCAGGCGGGGTCGGCTTTGTGATGATCTCCCGTTCGGCCGGTTTGTCGACCTCAAACGGTGCGAGTTTATGCATGACGAAGAGAACCGCTATCCCGGTCAGGCTGCACACCAGCGCGTAGATTAAAAACCATCTCAGTGCCGGATCCTCGAAGATTGGCGGCGGTCTCATTGCTCTTGTCG
>Ga0307515_10019939_pt1 | contig 12012 bp, 6 predicted proteins | sample 17_EM_MG_FD_194513 | JGI IMG/M metagenome (GOLD analysis project Ga0307515, IMG submission 194513) | Populus trichocarpa ectomycorrhiza microbial communities from riparian zone in the Pacific Northwest, United States - 17_EM | ecosystem: Host-associated > Plants > Roots > Unclassified | place...
CAGATCGCTGCCGGTGTAGACGATCGGCTCGACGCCGAGGCTGGCGCGGACGCGATCGATCCAGGCCCGGGCGCGCGCGGCGACGACGGCGGCGGGGAGCCCGGCGTCGGCCTCGATGTCGATCACCGGCGGCAGGTCGTCGGGATCGCGGCCGCGCATCGCGCCGATCATCAGGTCGGCCTGGGCCGCGATGTCCTGGTCGGGGCGGAAGAACAGGTAGGCGCCACGCGCCACGCCGGCGCGCCGGGCCTCGGCCCAGTTGGTCGCGAACCGCGGATCGCGCTGGGCAGCGCCGTCCGATAGCCGGATGAACGCGAAGCGGATCCCGGCGCGCCGGACGCGCGGCCAGTCGATCGCCTCCTGGTAGTACGAGACATCGATGCCCGGCGTGGTCGGGCCGACGCGGCAGTCGGGGCGCTCGGGCTTGCCGCGGTGGCCCCGCGGCCGCAGCGCAAGCGCAAGGGCCGCCGCGAGCAGCGCCGCACCCGCGGCGACGAGGACCGTGTTGCGCACCACCGCCCCGGAGTGTGCACCACGACGACGAGCGAGACCAAGCGGCATGACCCGGAAGGCTGTGACCGGTGTGGACCGGCGCAGGTACAACCCCCCAGCGGCGCGGGTTATTCGCGCTTGAACGCCAGCTGCGCGGTCGCGGTCGCCTTGGCGCCCTTGCCGATCTTGACCGCGACCGACCGCGTGCCCAGCACCGGATGCCAGGCCTCGAGCGTGTAGCTGCCCGGCGGCAGCCCGCGCAGCTCGAACGCGCCGTCCTCGCCGGTGACCGCGAACGCGGCGTGGTCCTGGACGACCGCGTAGGCGCGCATCCAGGGATGGACGTCGCACACCACCTCGATGACGTCGCCGGCGTGCGCGCTGCCGTCGAGGCTGAGCGCCGGGTCGCCCGGGCCGGCGGGCTTGTTCCACACCAGCTTGCCGGCGATCGAGCCGTGCACGTTGTGGAACGTGCCGTCGCTGTTGCGGACGGCGAGCTTCTGGCCGGCGACGAGGCCGACGACGTGCGGGGCGTAGCTGCAGTCCTTCTGATCGATCACCGCCGGTGGCGGCGCCGTCGGCGACCTCGTCGCGGGCAAAGACCCGTTCTTGACCCGGACCAGCACGTCCTTGAGCTTGCCGCCGGTGACGATCACGTCGTCGGCGAGCTGCTCGATCTTGGCGCAGTACGGATCGGTGTCGCGCCGGACCTTCGGCCGATCGGGAGCGGCGCCCTCGAAGATCACGGTGCCCTTGATCACGCCGGCCGGCTCGGCGCGCGCGACGGCGGTCCAGGCGATCAGCGCGGTGATGGCGATGCGCACCATGTGAGTCATGCAGACTATCGCACGGCGGCGGTGATAGCCGCCCGGGCCGGGCCCGCGGTCCGAGGAGTTTCGTTATCCTCGCCGGGTGCCGCAGCCAGCTCCTTCCGGGGTCGTCCGCACCCCCGCATGGGCACGCACGCTCGACAACCTGCCGCCGGCGGTGCGCCACCGGCTCGCCGAGGTGCTCGGTGCAACGCCGGCTGCGGGCATGGCGCTCGACGGCGCGGCGCGCGATCGGTTCGACCGGCTCTCGGCCGAGGCCGAGCCGTGGCTGGGCGTCGAGCCCGGCCTGGCGGAGCTCGGCTACTGGATGATCGAGCCGCACCACGCCGACGAGCTGCGCCGCCGGGGCTGCGCGTGGCTGGCGCGGTTCCCGTCGGCCGAGACCGCGCGGCGGCTGGCGGCGGTCGCGCTCGACGCGGCGACGCCCGAGCCGGTCCGCGAGCAGGCGATCCGCGCGCTCGGCGACCGCGAGCTCCGCGCGCTGCATCCGGCGACGCTGTGGCCGGCCGACGCGGTGCAGCTCGCCGACGAGGCGCTGGTCCGGATCGCGGGCGCGGCGGCGGCGGGCGGCCGGATCGCGAGCGTGGAGCTGCCGCTCGCGCTGCGCCACGTCGCGAGCGACGGGATCGCCGCGGTGTTCGCGCGCGCGCCGGGGCTGTGGGGCGAGGCGCTCGAGGGCTTCGCGTCGCCGCCGCTGGCCCGCGTGCTCGCGGTCTCGATCGAGGACATCCCGCCGCCGCACCGGCTGCGCGCGCTGCGCCTGGTCGCGGCGACCCTGGGCGAGGAGGCGGTCCCGGTGCTGCTCGCGCGGCTGTCGCGGGTCGCGCTCGGCGACGCGCTCGAGATCGTGTTCCTCGCGATCGCGTTCGGCGGCGAGTGCCACGTCGGCCGGCTCGACGACGTGCTGCGCGGCACGCGGGGGCTCGAGGCGATGCGCGCGCGGGCGAAGTGGCACCTGCAGCACCCGGGCCTGGTGCCGACGGTGCGCGGCCTGCGGGTCGCGCGGACCACCGCGACGATCCCGGCGGCGGAGCGCGCGCGGCTGTGCGCGCAGGCGGCCGATGACCTCGCCGCGCTGACCCGCTTCGAGCGCCACGCCGAGCCCTACGTCTATCCGCTGTGGGCCCAGATGGTGCGCGGCACCGGCGATCCGGCGCGGGCGCGCGAGCTGGTCGCGGCCCACCCGGCGTCGCAGCCGCTGGTCCGCGAGCTGTACTTCGAGGACCTCGCGCGGCGCGGCCGGGTCCGCCAGCTGGTGGCGGCGGCGCGGACCGTCGGCGGCGCCGATCGCGCGGCGCTGCAGCTCGCGATCTGGGGCCGGCCGATCGCGGCGCTCGAGCTCGCGGCGGCGGCCCGCCACCACACGCCGGAGCTGGCATGCGCCCGGGCGCTGGCGTGCTACCGCGCCGGCCGGCCCGATCTCACCGACCGGATCCTCGCCGAGGATCTGCCGCCGTCGGAGATCACCGGCGACGAGGCGCCCGTGCCGTTCCCGGGCCCCGACGAGCAGTGGCGGATCCGCGGCGGCGAGGCCAGCCTGGCGCTGGTCGCGCTCGCCGAGGGCCGCGACGCGATCATCGCGCTCGCCCAGCCCGCGCCGCACGACGCCGAGCCCGACTCGCCGACGATCGAGCCGGTGCTGGCGGTGGAGCGCCGGCTGGCCCGCGGCCTGGCCGGCGCGACCGTGTACCTCGCGGGCGAGCTCAAGGCCGCGCGGCGCGATCAGCTGGTCGCGGCGGTCGCCGCCGCCGGCGCGCGGCTGGTCGCCGGGCCGCTGCCGGACACCGACTACTACGTGCTCGGCGACGCGTGCCCGGTACAGACGATCGCGCAGCTCGAGCGTCAGGGCGCGCGGCGGCTGCGCGGCCTCGAGGAGGCGGCGCGCTGATCATGGACCCGGCGATCGCGATCGACGGCAGCGGCGCGCGCCGGAGGACGGACGCCTAGTGCCGGCGCTGCGCAAGCCGCATCGCGTCGCGTTCCTCGTGCCCCAGCTCGCGGTCGAGGGCGCCGACGCGCCGCACGCCGCCGAGGCCGGGCTGCTGCTGTGGATGGCGTGCATCGAGGTCGGTCAGCGCCACCCCGGGCTCGCGGTGCACGACGCCGAATCGACGACCCTGGTGTCGCAGGACGGCCACTTCACGCCGCACCACGCGCGGCCCGGCGCGGCGCCCGACGACGCGTTCTACGGTCCGACCCGGCGCGACGAGCTGGTCTGGCTCGAGCTCGCGCTGCCGCGCGCCGGCGCGGTCCGGCTGCACGCGCTGGCGCAGGGCGGCAAGCGCGAGACCTTCGAGGCGCTCGGCCGCAACACCGGAGACCAGATCCACCAGGTGCTCGAGCGCTGGCTCGCCGCCCGAGGCCTGGGCGCGCTGCCGCGCCGGTTCGAGGCCGCCGAGGCCGCCGACCTGCTCGCCGCCGTCCACGTGCTCGCGCCGGTGCTCGTCGAGCAGGCCCGCGCCCATGTCCAGCTCGAGCCGCTGGGCTGGATGCGGACCGCCGACGCGGCCGCGTCCGACCGCACCGATCTCGGGGGCGATGCCGATCTCGCCGCCGCCGAGCGTGCGGTCGCCGCGGCCGTGCCGCCGCCGAGCGGCCGGATCGGTCGCGCGCTCGCGGGCCGGCTCGCCCCGGCGCTCAAGGTCCCGGCGCTGCGCCTGCTCGTGCTGGCGCTGCGCGAGGATCTGGGCGATCTGATCCTCGCGGTCGATCCCGAGCAGCCGCAGGCGCTGTTCGATCGGTTCCGCGCCGGGCTCGGCCGCCGCGACCTCGCGCTGCTGCGCCGGATCATCGCGAACGCGCCGTGCTGGGCGCTGCCCTACAGCGAGCTGGTCACCGGCGGCTCCGCCGGCGGGGCCGAGCCGGCGCCGACCGCGCTCGAGACCGTGGCCGGCGCCGGGATCGCCGCGCTGTGCCGGCCCGGCCAGCTCGAGGTGCTCCAGACCGCCGCGGCGCGGCTCGCCGATCACGGCCGCGCCGACGAGGCCATCCGCCTGCTCGAGCGCGGCGTGGCGCTGTACCCCGAGTCCTCGGACGCGCACACCGCGCTGGTCGAGCTGCATCGCCGGGCCGGCCGGCCGGGCGCGTGGCTCGCCCAGGCGCTCGACAGCGCCGCGCAGCACGGCTGCCCGCTGGATCCGGCGCTGCCGTGGTACCCCGACCAGATCCAGCTCGACCTGCTGGTCGCCGACGCGCTGCTCCATGTCGGCCGGCTCGACGAGGCGATCCGGCTGCGCGCGGCGCGGCTCGAGGGCCGCGAGGCGAGCTGGCCGCGCCACAGCCGGATCCTCGGCAACTGGCGCCGCGACCCGCGGCTGGTCGCGCGGTCGTATGCCCGCGAGGCCCAGCTGCGCGGCGATCCGGGGCGCGCGGTCGAGGGCTACGGCCGGTTCGAGCCCAGCGACGCGGTCGACGTCGCGTTCCTGCTCGACGCGCTGGTCGCGATCGGCCGCGAGGACGAGGTCGCGCTCGCCTGGGCGCAGTTCGGGCTCGGCAGGCAGATCGGCGATCCGGTCGCCCGGCTCGCCGCGGCGCGCGGCCTGCTCGCGGCCGGCGACTGGCGGCGCGGGGTCGAGGAGCTGTGGCGGGTCGAGCTCACCGAGCCGGGGCACGGCGTCGAGGCCCGGGCGGTGCGCGCCGGCCTGGTGCTGGGGTGCGCGCCGCTCGACGCGCTCGAGGCCGCGCTCGGCGAGCGGGTCGCGATCGGCGCCAACGCGCTCGCCCGCCGCATGGCGCGCGACATCGCCGACTTCGTGCCCGGCGCCGCGCGGAGCTCGATCGTGATGCGCGCGCTCGGCAAGCCCGGCCCGATCGAGTTCCACCCGGCGTGGCTCGCCGGGTTCGCCGCCGACACGCCGAGCCGGTGGGCGATCGACGCCGCGTTCGCCGACCCGGCCGCGGCGGGGCGCGCCAGCTCGCCCGCGATCGATCCGGCCGAGCTGGCCCGGCGCGGCGACCGGCTGGTCAACCGCTGGCTCGAGGTCGTGTTCACCGAGGTCGCGGCCGACGACGCGGCCGGCCTCGCCCGGGCCGCGGCCTACGCTGCCGGCCAGGCGCTCGGGCGCTACCTCGCCGCGACCACCGCGGCGCCGAGCCCGCTGGCCGGCTGCTATCGCCTGGTCGCCGCCGAGGCCCTGGCGCTGGTCCGGCGGCATCGTGCCGCGCTCGACGACCGCAGCGCCCGCGCGCTGCTCGGTGTGCTCGAGCCGCTGCTCCGCCGGGTCGATCGCTGGATCGGCAGCGTGTGGCTGGGCGCGATCGAGCGCAGCTGCGCGATCGACGAGCGCGCCGGCGGCGACGTCGCCGGGTTCGCCCGCGAGCACGCGACGGTCGCGGCGCGGATCCTGGGCCCCGAGGAGACCGCGGCGCTCGGCGCGTCGGTCGCCCGGCTGCACCGCGATCGGCCCGAGGGCTGGGCGTCGGCGGTCGCGGCCCAGGCTGCACGGCTGGTCTCGCACACCGGCTGCGCCGGCGCCGACGAGTGGGCCGACGCGGTGGTCGCCCAGCTCGCGGCCCACGAGATCGAGACCGACGACGCGATCGATGCGCTCCACACCGCGTGCTACCTCGCCGAGGGCCGGTCCGCGGTGCCGTGCGTCCACGCGGCGCGCGTGCTCTTGTCCGTCGGTCGGGCGCCGGCGGCGTTCCACGTGCTGTGCGCCGGGCTCGGCCCCGCCGACGCCGCCTGGCGCACCGCGCAGCTCGCCGCGCTCGCCCAGGCCGACGGCCCGGCCCAGCTCGACGTGCCGCTCGACCGCGATCGCGTCCTGGCCCAGCTGTTCGAGGCGCTGCAGGGCGGCGAGCCGGCGCGCGCCGAGAAGCTCGGCCGGCTCGCGGTCGCGATCGATCCGGCCAACGGCTTCGCCCACCGCAACCTCGGCATGGCGCTCGCGCACCAGGGCAAGCTCCCCGAGGCGCTGCACCACCTGACCCGCGGCGCGCCCGAGCAGGCGACGCAGCTGCTGTGCGGCCTGCTCTACCAGGCCGGCAAGCTGCCCGACGCGCTGGCAGCGCTCGACCACGCGAGCCGGTGGTACGTGCGCGCCGAGCAGTGGCTGACCTGCGGCGGGATCGCCTACGCGGCGATGGACAACCCGCGGGCCCGCGCCGCCTACGCCGCGGCCTACCAGCTCGATCCCGACGCCGGCGATCCCAGCCAGCTCAACGCCTACGCCAGCGTGCTCGGCGAGATCGGCGATTTCGCGACCTGCGAGGCGATCGCCGGCCACCTGCTGCGGATCGCGGGCGACGACCTGACGTGGAAGACCAACGCCTGGGCGCACCTCGCGACCGCGGCCCTGGGCCAGGGCAGGTTCGATCAGGCGATCGAGCTCGCCGAGCGCGCGGCCCTGCACAACCCGCTGCCCGACAACGCCGCCGGGTTCGCCGCGATCCTCGAGCGCGCCCGGTCGCGGACGGTGCCCGCGCCGCAGGCCGTGCCGCCGCCGGGAAAGCCGCGCGATCCGGTGTTCGTCCAGCTCGAGGCCGGCGAGTTCGCCGCCGCGGCCGCGCGGCTGGGCGATCCGAGCTGGCGCGTGCGCCGCGCCGCGCTGACCGCCGCGCGGTTCCGGACCGCGTCCGAGAGCGAGCTCGACGTTGCGCCGCGGGCGCGGGCGGCGGCCGCCGCGGTGCTCGCCGATACCGCCGGGCTCGCCGATCACGAGGCCGTGCTGGCGCGCGAGCTCGCGCTGGCGATCCGCGAGCAGGCGTACTTCCCGCGCGATCCGGTGGCCCGGCTCGGCGAGCGCATGACCCGCGAGGCGTTCCACCGCGAGCTCCGCGCGCGCGGCGGGGTCGTGCTCGGCGGCGACCCGCCGCCGCCCGCCAGGTTCGTCGATCGCGTCGCCGTCCCCGACGGCAGGCTGGCCAGCGCCAGTGACTACGTGGCGCTGATCCGCGATCTCGCCGCGCTGTCGCCGCGCGAGGCGCTCGCCCAGTTCGAGCTCGACGAAGCCGGCTACCTCGAGGTCGCGACCGGCTGGGCCGCGGCGCTCGCCGCCGATCCGACGCTGGCCCAGACCCTGGCGGCCGGCCTCGCCCGGCGCTGACCGCGCCCGGTGTCTGCCGCGGGACGCAACCTGTCGCCTCGCGTGGTCACCCGCGCACCGCGCGGGCGCGACAAAGCCCACGAGACCCGGCGCGCCGCACCGGGCACACCGCGTGCACTCGATCGCCTCGTCGTCGCGAGCGAGATCCCGGCTCACTCGGACGACGAGAGGACGCCGCCGGGCCTGGGTGAGCTCCCCACGGCCCGGCGCGCCCTCGACCTACGCCGAGGTCACGCCACCGTCGACGACGATCGTCGTGCCGGTGGTGAACGACGCGGCGTCGGACAGTAGATAGACCGCCGCGCCGGCCAGCTCCGGCGGCTGGGCGTGGCGGCCCAGCGGCGTGCGCGCGACGATGCGATCGAGGATCGCGGGGTTGTTGACCAGCGCCGAGGCGAACCGGGTCTCGACCAGGCCCGGCGCGATCGCGTTGACCCGGATCTTGCTGCTGCCGAGCTCGCTCGCCAGCGTCTGGGTCATGCTGATCACCGCGGCCTTGGTGGCGCCGTAGATCCCCTGCATCACGGCTGCGCGGAGCCCCGCGATGCTCGCGATGTTGACGATCGCGCCGCCGCCGCCGCGGCTCCGGGCGTGCTTGACCAGGGCGCGCGCGCAGTACAGGTAGCCCTTGACGTTGACCTCGAAGGTCTTGTCGATCGCCGCGTCGGGCGTGTCGATCAGCGGGCCGAAGTACGGGTTGGTCGCCGCGTTGTTGACCAGCCCGTCGACCCGGCCGAACTTGTCGACCGCCCTGGCGAACATCGCGTCGACGTCGTCGGGCTTGCCGGTGTGGCACGCCAGGGCGATCGCGCGATCCGAGGGCAAGGAGCCCGCGACCTGATCGAGATCGGCTTGCTTGCGCGACGCGAGCGCGACCCGCGCGCCGGCGTCGACACAGGCCCGCGCGATGGCCTCGCCGATGCCGCGACTCGCGCCCGTGATGACGATGACCTTGTCTTTCAGCACGCCGCGAACCTATCACTACTGCGGGCGGGTCACGCAACGGGCAGGCGGGTCAACGGCGCGAGCCGGGCGCGCACCTGGGCGACCAGCGCGGGATCCGCGACGTCGGGGTGACCGCAGGCGAACGGCGGCGCCGGGTCGTACTCGAGCCCGAGCTGGATCGCCTTGGCCAGATCCTCGCCGGCGAGCTCGGCGGCCAGCCGCAGCGCGAAGTCGATCCCGGCGGTGACCCCGCCGCCGGTGATCCGGTTGCGATCGACCACGACCCGGCCGGGGACGTGGCGCGCGCCGAACGCCGGCAGCAGCTCGACGAACGCCCAGTGGGTCGCGGCCTGGTAGCCGTCGAGCAGCCCGGCGGCGCCCAGCACCAGCGCCCCGGTGCACACCGAGGTGACGTAGCGCGCGGTGCGGCCGTGGTGGCGCAGGAAGTCGAGCACGACCTGGTCCGTCATCAGCGCGATCTGGCCGTGGCCGCCGGGCACGAACACGACGTCGAGCGGCGGGCAGTCGGCGAACGCCGTGGTCGGCAGCATGCCGAGCCCCGAGTCCGAGTGCACCGGCTGGGTGTCCTTCCACACCAGGTGGACCTTGACGTCGGGGATGCGGTGCAGCACCTCGAACGGTCCGGTCAGGTCGAGCTGGGTCAACCGAGGATACAGGAGCATGCCGATCTGTAGCGTCATGTCGCGATCGTGGCTCCTCGGGCCCATGGCAGCCATGACAAAGAACTGCTATTTTCTGCCAATGGCCGCTGCACCGCCGCGCGTCGTGATCATCGGCTTCGAGGGCATGCAGACCCTCGACGTCACCGGCCCGGCCGAGGTGTTCGCCGCCGCGTCGCGCAGCGCCGGGCGGACCGTGTACCGCGTGACCGTCGCGTCGATCGGCGGCGGCGAGCGCACCACGTCGTCGGGCCTGGCGGTGCGGACCGCGGACCTGCGCGCGATCCGGCCGCACCGCCGCGACACCGTGGTCGTCGCCGGCGGCGATGACCCGCCGATCCGCTGCGCGATGACCGACCCGGCGCTGCTCGGCTGGCTCGGCCGCGCGGCGCGCGTGGTCCACCGCGTGACCTCGGTGTGCTCCGGCGCGTTCGTGCTCGCCGCCGCGGGTCTGCTCGACGGCAAGCGCGCCGCGACCCACTGGATGGCGTGCGACGAGCTCGCGCGGTGGTTCCCGCGGGTCACCGTCGATCGCAACGCGATCTTCGTCCGCGACGGCGCGGTGTGGACCTCGGCGGGCGTCACCACCGGGATCGACATGGCGCTCGCGATCGTCGAGGACGACGTCGGCCGCGCGGTCGCCGACGACATCGCCGCGCGGCTGGTGCTCTACATGCGCCGCCCCGGGTTCCAGTCGCAGTTCTCCGCCGCGCTGGTCGCCCAGACCACCGGCGCCGACGCGCTCGGCCCGGCGATCGCGTGGACCCGCGCCAACCTCGCCACCGCCGACGTCGACGCGCTCGCCCGCCGCGCCGGGCTGTCGCTGCGCACGCTGCACCGGCGCTGCCTCGACCGGCTGGCGACCACGCCGGCCAAGCTGCTCGACAAGCTGCGGGTCGAGCACGCGCGCACCTTGCTCGCGACCAGCGAGCTGTCGGCCAAGGCGCTCGCCGCGCAGTGCGGGTTCGGCAACCCGACCCGGATGAAGCGCGCGTTCGAGCGCGAGCTCGGGATCGGGCCGCGCGAGTACCGCGTGCTGCACTCCCGGTCCCCCGGACCGCGCCTGCCGCTCGGCGGCGGTGCCGCGCGTGCCCTCGGCCGCACCGCGGGCGCGTAGCCACACGCGACGAGCGCGGTGCCATCGTCGTGATCGGGGCCACGCATGGCGACGACGTGCTCCGGGCGAAGTCGTTCATCGGCGCCTGACACCTCCCGTGGTCAGGTGCGACGTCTGTCGTGGTACGACGTCCTCGTACTGGATTTCGACGATCGACGGTTGACGGCTTCGCCGCCCCGCGGTCTTGTCGCGCCGGTGGCCGATCCGAAGTTCGCATCGATCGCCGCGCTGCTCGCGATGCTCGTGGCGGGATCCGCGAGCGCCGATGATCCGCCGGCGCCTCCGCCAGCGACCCCGGCGCCGCCGGAGCCAGATCCGATCGAGTTGCTCATCATCCACGTGACCGCGACGACGCCGCTGCACGGCTCGCGCCTGCCCAGGGATCACGTGCCGGCGAACGTCCAGACGATCTCGGCAGAGGATCTCGCCGATCACAAGAGCCTCGACCTGTCCGCGTATGCGGGGGAGGCGATCGGCAGCGTCCACATCAACGACGTGCAGGGCAACCCGCTGCAACCGGACGTGCAGTACCGCGGCTTCCTCGCGTCCCCGCTGCTCGGCGCGCCGCAGGGCCTGTCGATGTACCTCGACGGCGTCCGGCTGAACGAGCCATTCGGTGACACGATCAACTGGGATCTCATTCCCTCGAACGCGATCCGATCGGTCAACGTGATCCCGGGCTCGAATCCGATCTTCGGTCTCAACACGCTGGGCGGGGCGCTGTCGCTGGAGACCAGGACCGGGTTCTCGGATCCGGGCGTGGACGGCACGCTGCTGTACGGCTCGTGGGGGCGCAAGCTGGTTCGCGCGAACGCCGGTGCCCACGGCGAGCGGTTCGGGATCTTCGCCGCGGCCCAGGTCTTCGACGAGGACGGCTGGCGCGATCGCTCGCCGACGCGGTCGGAGCACGGCTTCGTATCCGCGTCGTACCGGGACGCCGGCACGACCGCTGATCTGTCGCTGATCGGTGCGAATACCAGCCTGACCGGGAACGGACCGCTGTCCGAGCAGCAGCTCGCCATGGACCGCACCACGTTCTTCACCGCACCCGATCGCACCGAGAACCGGCTGTTCATGGCGACGCTGCGCGGAGAACACCCGCTGTCAGCGCATCTGCGGCTGTCCGGCACGAGCTATCTGCGCACCAACCGGACGCGGACGGCCAATGGCGATCAGCGCGACTGGGCGCAATGCATGGCAACCCCCGGCGCGCTGTGCTCGACCGACGATGACGGCGGCGAGGTGCCGGTCCTCGACAAGGCGGGAATGCCGGTCGCGTTCGACGCGTCCTACGATGCCGCGACCAACCGGGCGGACACGCGGCAGACCAGCTACGGGGTCGTCGCGCAGCTCGCCCTCGACGCACCCGTGGCCGCGCGCGAGAACCACCTGTTCGCCGGCGCCGATGCGAGCCAGAGCCGGATCCGGTTCCGCTCCGAGACCACGGTCGGGACGCTCGATGACGATCGCGTGGTCGGCGACGTCGGCTTCCTGGATCCGGCGTCCCCGGTCGCGGTCGACAGCACCGTCAACAACCTCGGCGTCTATGCGACCGATACGTTCTCGATCCGTCCCGACCTGTTCCTCACGCTGTCGGGCCGACTCGGCCTGACGCAGCTGTCCCTGGACGACCGGATCGGCGACGCGCTGTCCGGCGATCACTCGTTCCACCGGATCAATCCGGCGGCCGGGATCAGCTATCAGCCTGGCCGGTGGCTCGGCGGCTACGTCAGCTACAGCGAGTCCAGCCGGGCACCGACGGCGGTCGAGGTGACGTGCGCGAGCCCGGCCGATCCCTGCCGGTTGCCGAATGGCTTCGTCTCGGATCCGCCCCTCGCCCAGGTCGTCGCGCGCACCGTCGAGCTCGGCGTGCGCGGCGCGGCGCGGCCAGCTGGCGTGAC
>Ga0307515_10019940_pt1 | contig 12011 bp, 16 predicted proteins | sample 17_EM_MG_FD_194513 | JGI IMG/M metagenome (GOLD analysis project Ga0307515, IMG submission 194513) | Populus trichocarpa ectomycorrhiza microbial communities from riparian zone in the Pacific Northwest, United States - 17_EM | ecosystem: Host-associated > Plants > Roots > Unclassified | place...
CCAACAGTCGCTCCAACGAGTCCCGTCATATCGGCACCCATTCCTATCAATGCTACCAACGCGGGTGTAATGAAGGCGGCCAGAGAAGCCACGGCAACCCCATATAGCGGTGGGCATACCGCTACGGTCAATGGTGTGGTGACTAGTTCGCCTCGCGGCAGAGCACCGAGTGCGCCAGTAGGGCCTCCTCGCGCACGAAGCCCCAGCGCGACTGGGACAGGTACAACTTTATCCGATCTGGCCCATCAGGGGAAACGTCAACTCAACAACTTGATGAGCCTGATTGAGACCAAGAGTGGTGTCAAGGACAAACAGGACACCCGCTCAGAGCAGGCACTCAAAGGTGTCAAGGCGAAGAGGGATGCTGATGATGCCGGTACGTAGTAGCGTACTAGTCCGAAGCGCGACATCTTGATGCTAGCCTTGACAAAGATAGGGAATACCGAAAGGGAATTCATGCCATGGAAACACTTCGATTGCGACGTGCAAAAATCATGGAGGCTGGATTCGGGGTAAGCAAACTTGTATTGTCTGTGTTTGGATGTTGAATAACCGAGATGGCAGAGCCTCGAAACTCTAGTTCAAGAATCTGCGGAAGCAATCAAAAAGGCACTTACGAAGTACTCGGATGATTTAACGTGCGCGAGCAGCTGCAACCACTGATACGACTGTTTGACTGAGACAAAATTTCAGAGCTACCTATTCCACAAGCTCGCAAATAGCTTCGCATGTCCAAGAAACCGTCGACTACATCTTCCCTGAGAAAGACCGCCAAAAACTTAGGCAAGCTACTGCGAATCAACTGGAGGCGTCGATACCAAAGCCAATTTTATATCATAACTTCCACATGGGAGAGAGCAAACACCTCATCATGGGCATCAGTCTCGTCGACTACGCGAGCGCACGCGGCCTGAAAGACAACGCCGTTCCCCACATCGTTGAACTTTGTATACGGGAGGTTGAGACCCGCGGGCTGAATGCTGAGGGTATATATCGGGTGAGTTATTGCGATCGCTCGTGTCACCACCACCAACGAAATAACACCCACTCACAGATATCCGGTCGACAAGCCTCCGTCTTCGATCTAGCCCAGCTTGTGGAAAAGGACGAACGAGTCTTCCAATTCAATCCAGCGACTGATGATGTTCATTGTGTCGCTGGGTTACTCAAGGTCGGCAGTCGTGGGAGCGTTTTCTCGCAACCAGTGCTCACTTCATTCCAGATGTACCTAAGAGAACTTCCGGAACCTATCTTCAGAGTGAGCCAGGCAGAACGCGCTCAATATACCCAGGATCGAGGTAATCGGAGTCGTTAAACGTTTCCATCCCTCCATTTACGCGGTTCTGATAGATCTGCATTTGGCAAACAATATGGAGTTTCTTCGATCCAAGATTCGTCGACTTCCACCCATCCATCAAGCAACGCTAAGGGTACTCCTGGAACACCTTGCCAAAATCATTCTTTTTCAAGCACAAAACCGGATGGATGCGAAGAATCTGGCTGTCGTTTTCGGACCCGTTGTCCTTGGAGACGAACCACTCCCGCCTGATGTGAATGTGTTGACCCTTGCGAAGGTGAACAGATCAAAGGTGGACTTGTTGCGACGTATTAACTGAGAATTCATTTAGGACACTTTGATGGAGGACATGATCACTCACGTTCGTATGCTGTACGAGGGTCAAGGTCCATCTCCAAGGGGTAAATCCTCGATCCTCCCGTCCGTACAAAGTAATACCACACCTGCACCAAGTACATACCACTCGTCGCCCATAACTGTCCCACCTTCATTGCCGCCTCGTCGTCCATCCTTGCCAACGAACTCGCTCGCGTTCCCGACATGGCATGAGGGCGCAGATCCAATTGACGACTTCGCACCAATTCCTTCTCTACGACCAAATCTCACACTTCACCCGTCGCGTCATCGGAAGACTCCGAGTGCGAGCACGAACCAATCGCAAGGATCTAAGATCCCCTCACGAAAGTCTTCCGAAGAAGCATATCCGAATGGGCCCTCTGCAAAGCGTGCTCCTACTCCTATGAGTCCATCGTCGGTGGGGAGTACCTCGTCGCATCGGCCGCCGAAGCTAGACCTCAAGCTCGCGGCTGGCAATGTTGCGCCTCCGGGTAGAAGTCCTAGGCTTGCCAGTCCGATCGTGATAGCTGCAGCCCCCTCTACTACTGTCATGTCTGCTCCTGTTTCGGTCCCTTCTGTGATAATGGCCGCACCAACACCCTCCTCTGCTGTCTTCACAACCGCCGATACAGAGGAGCCGAAAGAGATGCAAGAGGATCACTGGATGCAGATTCTCACCATGGAGGCACTTCCCTCGAGCAGTTTACCTGCCACTCCAAAGTCCGCCGATTCGACGCACTCCTTCTCGACTGCAATAACAACTCCGACGACCGAGTTAGACGGCCACGAGCTCCCATAACCCAAACTGTCGTATTCCTTATCTTGCTTACGGACCCTTTCTTCTGAACATTTCCTTCTCTGCTCCGGTTCTTGATGGTTATATGTAATCACGCTATTTTGCGCCTGTGGCTGGTCTTTTGTATCCGTATACCGGCAAATAACTCCCCGGGTAACAGTACTGTCCTTGACTACGCTCGATGTTTCTATTCTACAACCTTATGCCTGATTATGCTTGTATACACCATAAAACAAGAATCAAGAAATTATATGCCGACTCCACCCAGTGCATTTGTGAGTTGGGTTATCTCTTCGTCGAGTGAATCGTCCAGCTCAATAACAGTGTCATCGCGGCCTCTTGCGTGGCCACCGGGGACCATGAACCAAGAAGATGGGAGAGGGTAACCTTTACGACCTCCTGTAATTTCCAACGGGACTGGAGGGCCTATCAAATGCTCAGCGTCGTTCGGAGGGGGTTTTGTCAGAGGACGCACTTTGGGGTTTTGCGATGCCATTGGCAGCAGTTTGTGGAGTACAGTCTGCCTTCTTCGTCCTAGTACGCTTCGCGGGGGTCTCGAATAGCGGGGTAAGAACTGATCCGCACTGACAGCCAGCCTTGGTAATGTCAATCGAGTTACTGTGGCGATGATAGCTATAAGGGGCACCGGTTAGAATCGGTCGGAATCCGGTGTATCAACGTACGTTTGCCCACACCCGGCTCCGCATTTCCAATTGAACTTGTAGTCAATCACATAATCGTGGCGTGTCTTACTAGGTCGTCAGTGGGACGCCACCAAGATCAGTTTATTGCTACATACCGATATCAGGATATCAGGATAATGGCGCATAACCTTCTCTGTCCTTTATATCACGTCAGCAGAACCGGGGATGTGTGGAGACGACGAAACCTCACCAGCTCTTCCATGTAGACCCATGTTGACTCTTGAAATCACCAGATATCACATAACTTGCAGCGTGACAAGCCTCGTGGGCAATGGTGTTCCGTAGCCGTTCTTCATCAGTGAGAACCTTGACACCCAGTTCAATCTTCAAAGTCACAATATCGGCGCGATCCCTAAATCTGCATTAATTAACGCAACGGCTGTATAAAAAGGGCCACACTTGTGGTACTCAGTCCGACCGGCGGTGGTTTGCATACGGTTGGACCAAATGACTGAGATCGTGCCCCTACCATCTGGGTAGTACCCAATACTGCCCATATTGTAAATAGGGTTCGGATCAGCGGGCTTCCGCCCTTTGCCTTTCTGTTTGGGGGTGTCAGGTATCGGCGGTGGATCGATAGGGAGCTCTGGTAGGCACTGAGAACCAAGAGCGCCACTAAATACTTTCTTATCAAGGTCCTTGAGGAAAGCAAGACCAATCCGATGGAGTCGGGCAACCTCAGCAGGAAGCTTGCCCTTCTTCGACGGAGTCGCAGGTGTTCCAGCGGGGGACTGAGGTGTACGAATAGGCCTCTTGCTGGGTGTTTCCTCTGACCGCCTTTCAACCGTTTTCGATCCAGTGACGATGTTCTCAAGAGCCTTGGAACGCAATTTGGGTGGTGGAGTGAAGAATGTTGATGGGTGAGGGCCCGAGCCTAGACGAGGTTTACCATCTACCATAGGAAATGACGGTTGCAGGAGCATGGCACCCGATCGAACAGCACCTTCCGCATCAACTTGTGTTTCCCATGAAAGTTCTTCGTTTTCGGGGTAGACCTCTTCCAGTGTGAGGCGACGCCTGATAGGATTCGAGGGTGTTTCTGTCTCATTGCTTGCCTTAGTCTTCGCTTTCTTCGTCCCAGAAGGGAAGAGCGGGGATGGCCTGCGAGATGTTGGAATGCTAATGAATGAGGAGGTAAATTTGTGGTCACACTCGATTATATAGAACGACGAACTAATCGATGATCGCATCGTTGCCGTCGTATACGTCCTCCGTATGAGTATCCCCCTCTTCCCGAGCTTGTCGCTTGGGTGGAGGGAGCTCCTTGCCAGATCTAATCGAGGAGTCTGAGTCAAGGTCGAGGATATGGGAGAAGTCTTCACAAGAGCTAGAGTCGCTCTGAATGAATCTCCGTTTCCGCATGGCATTGTCCGCAGGAGTAACTACAGGGGTAGTACCCGATTTAGAATTAGGAGGTCGTATCCCTCGCACAAGTCGTCTCAACGGAGTAGGAGATTCATTTCCACTACCAGAACACAGTCAGTCTTGAGCCGGTTCACTGAAGACGAAGGCTAACTTATATTCGTCGTCAGAAGTTCGCTCAGTGATCGGTCCTCCTTTGATGGAAGGTTTCGTTGCAGGTAGCTTGACTGAAGCCTTACCACGCCGAATTCGAGTAGTCCTCGATGGAGTATGGGTAGGGAGTGGTGATTTACTGGCAAATATGTCGTCGCCGCCGGTACTCGTATACCTATCCGCGAACATACGTCTCATTAGCGGAACTGGGTTGAAGTTCTGGGTATATCCACGGACCCAGCTGCTTTGCGAGCACGAACTCGCTCCTCTTCACTATCTGGAATGACAGAGGTCCCTCCTGTGTCTTGACGGGCTAGGGGCATGGCTGGACACAAGGAATAGAACGGGCTGGTTGTTGAATGCGGACCAGTGGTACGGGTAGATAGCACGTATGGTTGGATAGCGTGTTCGAGACAGGGCACGATTCGCAGCTACTGGATGTGGCCGGAAACACGGGGTTGAAGTGGAGGCCAAACGGGCTGGCCCAGTTTGGCCTCTAGGGAGCAGGCAACAAGACAACTACAGAGTGTGCTCCGGATAGGTGACGAAGTGTTTATGGTCATTCTCAAGCACAAGCACTAAGGATTATTTAGGTTTAGGCACATCACCAACAAGAAAGGTATACGAACGCGACAGGCGCGTTTTTGTTTCACAAAAAGGCATACATCAATGAGCCCGGGCTGTACTAATTATACAAGCGCTTGCGGGATCGAGCTGTTCGTGTAGTCGTTGGCCCAACCAAACGACTCACGATGGAACCGGTATGAGGACTACCAGGCTCGCTGATATAGCTTTGGATGTACGAAGTAAGGATGCTTGTACTATTGATGTTGGACGTACTCGACAATTACGACTACCAGATCAAGGTGCAACTGGGCGTGAGCACGCTGTTTCACTTGGCGAAGTTAACGGAGGTACTTGGGTACCTGCTCCAGCTGTTCTCAATCGCGTCCCATTTCCAGAGTGAGCCAGAAATTGCATCCCGCACTCTTGTCACATGGGAGTGATTACTTCCTATGGAGCTACATAAGTGAACTGGCAAAAAATTAACCCAGATTACGTTGATACTGTTCCTGTTCCTGTTGGAATTTCCGCGAGACCGAGAGTGCAACGGAAAACCCGTTCTCGTTAGGCCCAGCACGTAAGGTTACAAACACAGGACCCCGAGAAGTTGCCACGTGACACCCGACGGCCTGTGACTCTCTCACTCACTGTTTGTAGCTCTGCTTCTAGTGTCTGACTCACTCCGATAGTGTGTCCCATTAGGTGCATGTAATATCACCCAGTTTGCTACCGCATAGTGAGCCTTGTGTGCCATTGCTCTAACAAGATGTATTCCTCCGTAAGGAGGAGTCTGAACATAGCCCTCAGTGTTCCCTTCCTTTGGCCTTAAAGTCTACCACTCTCGAAGGGTCTCACGCAGTTGTGGGTAACGCCTCCCTAGGAGCGTTCAAGCACTAAGAGAGCTGTAAGATTGGGATTGCACAAGTAGGTTGTGGCATTGAGCTGATAATGCTGATCACCGACCTTAGCACAGTGTTAAGGGTTGCTATAAAAGGTGCGAGAGCAATTTCTTTTCCACCAGCATGAAGTACAAGTCGCTGTTGCCTGTCCAAATAATGCCCGAAGAGTCTATAAAATGGATAACAACGATCTGGAGATGATTTGCTTACCCGCATTGACCCCACTCCCAAACTGCCGGCCGCATAGGCAACAGACAGCCCAGTGCTCCAAGATGTGATATCGGTCTGGCGTTCTACTCTGAACGAGCTGAACGATCTATCCATCCACCATGAGGCACGCATCTCCCGAAGTCTTCGAAGAACAACCGGAAAGGGGTGAAGAGGAGCCATGAGTAGCTTTGCTGAAAGTAAAAAAAACCAAAAAAGGAACCACCCTCCAATAGTCTGATAGACAGACCGAATGGACATTGTTGTTCTTGACGGATCTTGCATTCAAACACTAAGAAACGCGGCTGATGACAGGTATCGGCTGTTGATAGGGAGCAGAAAAGCACCGTAGCTGCCCTCATATATGTTATGGTTTCCCTGAAGTTCACAACCCAGAGGCGATGGTTCTGTATACCCAGAGATTTCAGGGAGGTACGGCGACCGTGAAATAGCGAGTTTGAACAATGTTCCATGTCCATACCAGAAACTCGTGGCCTGTCCGGGTCCAAGCCGTGCGTGAAAGAGTTGTGCCTCTTTTGGCTGCTACCAGACTAGCCGTTTTCACCATTTTAGCCCTACGTACGCACCGTTGGCCTCGTTTATCCAACACATCCGAGACGCATACCTGGATCGACTGCAAATCATTGACGACTTAAGGCACTGTCAACTCTCCGTCACAATTGACGTTCCTGTGATTCATATGAACGTATCCCTTTTGAGTAAGTGGTGCACCCATGGTAGGAAATTGTAATTCATGCGACTCCGTAGATCCCTTTGAGGCTCAGAGCCTCCCAACAACTGTCCGCGCAACCCTCGAACCGCAAGAACAAGGGGCCCTCATGGTTCTTGCACGGTTTGATACTACAGGGCGTTTCGTAGCAGCTGGACTGCGCGATGGCCGAGCGTGGCTGTGGGACCTTGAAACCCAAGCTGTTGTGCGACACTTTGAGGGCCATGTTAAAATGGTAACCGGACTATCGTATGTGGGTTTACTCTCAGTTAGGGTGATTCTCAACTGGTTATTCCCTCAAGATGGTCACGAAATTCCCGTTTTCTCCTCACGGCTTCGCGGGATTGGAACATCATCATCTGGGATCTAGCATCCAGGACGTTACCCCCTCAGAGATACAAGACTATGCGCTTCGATGCACCCATCGTCGATGCTTGCTTCCACCCACGCAACTGGTAGGTGGTTGATTTTTGCGATGGCAGCCATTGAATACGCACGGACGACAGTAAAATCATCCTTGTTGTACTCGGTACCGGCGAGACGGCTATAATTGACAGACGTCCGAGACAGAAATATCGTGTTGACCTTCGAATGCCAGTAACGGATGAAGTGTCATTGCACCGGTGAGCATCAATCCCCTTGGTCGGAGGGGGTGATGACCTAACGGTATCTATAGCGTCAACACTCAGTGTGCGCGGTTCTCTCCCACCGGGAGTCTCATTTTCTTGGGAAGCTCAGACGGTGCCATCATTATCTTCAATTGCAGAACGAAGCAAGTGTGTCCGTCCAAGTATAGTCTCTTACCTCCACTCTAATTTGGTTACAATAGCTCGTTAACCGGGTGAAGGTCATCGGTGCTGGCACGATTCGAAATTTGGCCTTTGATCCCCGCGGAAGGTAGGAACTGCGTTGCAACCGAGTACCGTTGATTTACGACATGGTCAGGTATCTAGCGACTAACTCTGCTGATCGCCACGTTCGTCTCTTTGATGTTTCGCACTTGCTTGAGGCACCCATGAACGGCGAGGCACCTGAACCGATCGGCAAAATGAGCGACACGATTTCCAGGACGAGATGGAACTCTTTGGTGTTCAGTGGCGATGGAGAACTCGTGTTGGCGGGTACCCTTTGCGTTTCAACTTCAAAGGCGAGGCTACTGACGGCAAATGCAAGGGCCAATGGACTCGGGATCTCATCAGATATTCGTATGGGATGTGGCGGCGCGAGGTCAATTCTTGAAAACCATTGAGAATGGGAAGGAACCTTTGGTAGACATGGACGTGCGTGTGGCCCGCCCCAAGCAGAGCTGTTTTGGAAACTCCTGACGACCAATACTCGCAGTGGCATCCACACCTTTGGGAAATGCTAAGCGTAACAGCATTAGGGAAGATCTACATATGGGGTAACGTCCCGAAGATGAAGTGGTCCGCCTTCGCAGCTGAATTTGAAGAAATTGACGAGAATGTCGAATACATTGAGAAGGAAACCGAGTTTGACTTGGTTCGTGGTTCTGTTGTCCCGTGTGTGTGTACCGCCGGCTCATTCTTTTCTTTGCGATGCAGGAAGATGAGGAGGCTGCGGTTGAACGCAGAATGGTAGCCGAAGAAGCCGATGTTGACATTGAGATTGGTGCCAATATTCCCGGACCATTCAAGGGTGGGAGGATCAACCTCGGTCGTAATGCAGTGCAAGAGAGTGAAATACGCGAGGACGAGGACCTGCTATGGGCCCAACAAGACTGTGACGACGACACGTGCCAGTGGACCTTCTATGTCGCGATTGATGAGGATTATTTTGATGATTGACCTTGGCGGACATGCAACAAATGTCAACTGCATCTTCACGTTCACTCACTGCTGGTGTATTTATTTTCAATCTTCATCCTCATCTTCGAATATTGACTATGCGAATGTGTTTCCTCTATGCTATGGTCATAGCATCGTCATTGATCACGAGGTTTCTCTAGAATAGAATACCCGAGATCACTATGCACCGGAGCACCGGAGTATTTACTGGATGTTCTCCATTTGTTTTCCCTGACCCTGACGTGTTATCACCCATCCATCAGCGGCTCTTTATTCGGGCGACATATGTACATCGTCCACAACTCGGACCCCTCCTCAATGAATCATGCACGGAAATTCCTTCAACCATAGGCGTCCGCTGGATACGGAGCTCATTTGTAGTATGAGATGTTATCTCGCAAGGGTAAGGGTGCACCAACTCTTAGCGTCGTTCCAAGACACGGCCCGCTGATCGAGCGAGCGGCCGCGCTTGGTGCTACACATCGCTGGGAGAACTGTAATCCATGGACCGGGATGTCCGAGGGTGCTCCAAGCCACGCGCTTGCATCGCGTCGCGTCTCATCGCATCGCTCCGCACCGTCTCAGAAGGTTCCATAATAGACATACCGAAGATCAGGCAATGGTCAGCATCCTGTTCGTTATCTCAACTCACACGATTTCAGAACCTCTGGAGCCTCCCTGTATGATTATATTCCGACTCAGAGATGGAAGGCCTCGCATGAAACCCACCTTTACCTTTCATAGCTTCGGCTTTCTCGCGTTGCCGGCCGAGCCAATCACCCCCGTCGTTCGCGGAGGAAGTTAACGGACCATCCACTTTGCCCGCGCCTTCTTTTTGGTTTTCGCTTTGCGAAGCGTTCTCTCTTCTCCCTTTTTCACCCTTCTCTCTACCGCAATCGGGTGCAACAGACCCTTCTGTGTGGATACAACGTGTGGATATTGAGCACCAATTTTGCGACCGCTTCCTTTAGATGTTATTTTGGCCTGGCTCTCGGGAACGAGTATACCCATTGAACAGGGCGGAAGTTGGAACGTGGAAAGAGACAGGCTCACAGTCTCCTTCAATGGACAGAAGAAGACTCTTAGTGGTGGTGATTGTGATTGCAATCACCTCCGTCCTTCTCTTAGTACGGGTTTCCTCTTGACCATTGGTCTACAACCCGGCCGCCACCGTGCTTCTCTCCCAGATTCCCGCTTTCTGAGCATCCAGAAACCACCAAGGTTAGCGCCGAATTCAACGCTTCTGAAATCCTGGTTTCAATGATAAATGGATATCGCTGATCGACGGTCGTTTACCCTAGGCTCGATGAACCCCCCGACCATAGACGTCTATCGCTTTCTCCCAGATAAGAGTGTCCTCGACAACGTCATCCATTCAAAGTCTTTACGACGACCAGTCTATGCGTCCACTACACATGCAACCGTTACCCGTGTGTGGAGAATCGAGGCTCACGGGTCCCTAACTCAAATTGCTATGATCGATTGGGAGCAAGGTTTCCTTTCATTTGGTGGTGTACAGCGAAACCTCGACGACGTTCTGGTTAAATCCAAAGGCTTGTTCCAGAGAGAGTGGGTTTCATTCTCGTCTAGAGGCACAAGGATGAGGACCTTACTAGTTGTATAGCTCACGCACTGTGATGATTGGTGACATGCAGTACAAGTGGAAAGCCGTGCAGGGGGATATCTCAAGCTGGGGTGGCAGCAAAAAGTGGCGTTGTACTCTGCTCTCTGGGGACCTCAAAGATGCGGTGTCTTTACCTGGGAACCAAGGCCAAGGAAACAACTCAATTGCTACATTCACTCCTCCGCAGCAGCACTTCAGAAACGCCGAGCTTCAGATTTTTGCGAACGTATCACAGCAACCTCGTATCCCGGTTGTCCCATCTTATGAATATCCTGTTTCTCCTTCCACTTCTACGCATCCGGGCATACCCTCCAACTTTGCCCGTTCGCATTCTTCCCGTCCCTGTACACCCTCATCCACACAAGAGTTTCGGCTTCAGAGCCATGCGGAATATACCGCAGCCACGCACCTAGGAGGACACTTTCGTCCCCGAGCGATGACCACGGCAGGGGCCAGGATAGGTGGAGAACCAACAATTGATCGGCCACCAGTAAGAGCAAACGTAATTGGATACACCGCCCCCTTCCCCGCTCCACTAGCTCACACCAATCGCTCTACGATATCCTCACCCCCTAGAGCAAACGTATACTCTTCTCAGAATCTCGTTGGGCCCCGAAGGAATAGGGGCCCGTCCGACGGGATTCTAACGGGTGCAATGAGTTCATCAGCTTCGGAACGGCGTCAGTCAGCATCCACAGCCACTCCTTCGGTAGCTCTAGAGCCGCCTCCGTTGGCCACGATCGATGGTCTCATGATCTGTGGCATCCTTCTGGCTGCGGGAAGGCTTGAATATCGAGATGCCCAGAGTGAGCTACCAGCTCCCTCTAACTCACCTCCGGAGCCTGTAGATCAAGACCCTTTGGACCGGCCACAATTCACAGCAAATGAACAAATACATTTCGGGGTTTCGTCACAAATTAGCCTGCCAACACACATTCTAGGGATTCAGAGGCAATTGTACGAAAGCTACATGGCAGTGGGATCGACATTAACCCTGCCTATATATGAGGCGACTGAAGAGAGTGCAGCAGGAGAGAGTTTTCGATCGATCGAAAGTCAGCCCTCCACCCTGCCACCATCTTATTCAGTCGTGGGTGGAGAGTAAGACCGGCTTCGGGCCGGAACTGAAGCCCAAAAGTTGTCATGTCGGCTCATATACCGTGAAATGAATCGGGTATTTCGAGAACTGTCCAATTGTCCCGGTTGTTGCAGAAGCTTGATTACGCCGAGTGTGGTAATGCCTTTGAATTGAGTCCACCACATCTTAAGTCGTTCTTCGGAGAGAAGGCTGGGTACCATGAGGATCAAATCAAGAAGGAGAAGCGGTTCCACCTGAGTGAATGGAGATTTATAAAGGTGCTGTGAGATTCACCTCTCTATCACACATAATAGGCTACAATACCCGCCTCTCTAACTTCGGGGCTGACAATTCGGTTTACAACTTTGGATGGACAAAGAGATACTGGCTGATACACTTATGCAGCCACGTGCCGCAATCGTGACTGGAAGTGTTGCGACACTGCACTGAGTGATA
>Ga0307515_10019941_pt1 | contig 12011 bp, 14 predicted proteins | sample 17_EM_MG_FD_194513 | JGI IMG/M metagenome (GOLD analysis project Ga0307515, IMG submission 194513) | Populus trichocarpa ectomycorrhiza microbial communities from riparian zone in the Pacific Northwest, United States - 17_EM | ecosystem: Host-associated > Plants > Roots > Unclassified | place...
TGTTTTTCTCATTTGTTTTTCTATTGGACATTCCATACATTGGAGCGCAATGTATCATATCAGAAATGATATAAACTATATTTCATGTCGTATACAATGTCTGCGATGCATATCTGAGCATTCCTGACCAGTAATTTTCGCTAATATAGCACTCAAATAACTAGGGTTATATAAGGGGTTAAGTATCGGGTTATAACCCCAATTTAACCCTCTATATAACCCTTCCCACTTTGCCTATAACCCTTTTGGGCGCTAAAGGGTTATAACCTGGTTATAACCCCACCCTCGAACTTTGGGACAATGGCCAAATCGATGAGGTCAGGGGCAAGATTCTGGGCTAATCAGAGGGCTTCCATGCGACTATAGGGGCACGTTGGGCATGTTGCCGTTCGTTGGGAGGAATCGGAAGGTCAACTGGGCGACTATTCGCGTGTGGGCTATGCGGGAAGTGGGTAAACGTTAAAAGAGTCCTGAGGGGTTCTCACGCGAGCTACGTACGTACCATAGTTGGGAGGACCTTGTTTTCCGCCGTTTCGTCGTGCGCGTGCAGATTTAGTCCTCTCGTTTATAATCGCGGCAGAGAGCTGAGGTACAGCCCCTTTCATCGAGTGCAGTTTCATTGGCCTGGGGCTCGGGGATAGGGACGGGAGCTGCAAGGGCGAGTGACATCATAGCGAAGGCGATAACGAGGTCGAAGAAGCGCATAGTGGAGAGTATTTATTGGTGAAGTGGTTGCAGAGAGTGACTGAGATTGTGGAAAACTGGTTTTGGCGCAACAGGTGTGGTGAGGATACGACCTTTCCTCTGGTATTTATATTCTCATAGGTATATGCATATTGTGACAGAACTGGTGCCTGCGGCCAGTCAAAGAATGAGCCGGTTCCTTCGTTACCGCGTCTTCTTACGGGGCAGCGGTGCTATCTCCAAAGCTTTCTTGTACCTCACTCAATTACCCCTTGAAACTTACCATTGTTGGATCCCCGCGCACACTGACTACTGTACGGTCGTAGATGCGGGTTCTAGAGGCGATGGTCTGTGAAGAGTTGGAAACTCGCAAAAAAGAGAAGAAACGGCGAGTCCCCTGCCTGAAGATATCGTCGTCTCAAAGTTGCTGCGACTCAAGGAAATCCACACGCCGCCCGCCCCGGTTTCAGCGTCTGACACCATATCCTCTCACGCGAATCGAGCGCAAGGTGTCGAGGGTTGTTGCTGGATCGGGCAATGACAGAAAATGGAATTCTCTTGTCCATCTATGATTACTTAGGTAGTACCAATAGCCGGGCCACCCATGAAACCAGTGTCAGAATGTACGGAAACGAGTCTGCAACCCCGCATATGACCGATACCCAGGAACCATAAGGAAACCCAAACTGTACCTATTATGACGAGAAAACTAATATTCCGACAGGCAGTGCCTCCATTGGTGGGATGGTCCCCACTGGTGGAGAAGGATTATAGACCCAGTGCATGCACTCCAAGACTGTGGTTTGTCCTTCGTGATTGTGCTCCCAAATGCTACTAGTGATTGGGAATTATACTGAACCTGATCTTTTCGCCTCGGCAGAAACCCGCTTTGTCACAAGTTCGCAGGTTGGGCTATAACCCATGTAGCTATTGCTGATTTTGCAAATAAACAATCTGTAATCTTGCATATGAAGGCAGACGCTTTGTGCAACTCAGTCTTCGCTGGCAACATACCTGGTAGTTGAGGCAACAGGTGTGGTGTATGTGGTGGTGGTGGGGATACGGCCTCTCCTCTGGTATATGTATATTGTAACAGAGCCGGTGCCAGCAACCAGAATTCAGATGTCAGAGAATGGGGTTGTTCATCACAATGGGTCATGTGTGAGAACTACGAAACTACGAAACAAGGAGGGGGGACATCCTACAGAGCTGGTAAATGCGGCGCGCAGGCTGTAGGTTGCGGGACAAGCCAGCATCAGCGAAGCGCATGCAGTGTGTGTATAATGCACATACGTGGAGGTGTTGCTCCCGGGAAGTGTCGGGGCAGCGAGGAAGCGGTGAAGGGGGGAAGGTCTACAGAGCTGAGCTGATAAACGTGGCTCGTGGGCTGTAGGTCGGGGAACAAGCGTCAGCGAAGCATATGCAGTATGGGCACAATACACGTACATGGTAGAGTCGCTCCCAGGAAGTGTAGGGGCGAGGAAGGCAGCGACGGGGAAGACCTGCAGAGCTGATAGACGTGGTGCGCGGGCTGTAGGTTGGGCAACATGCATCAGCGAAGCGCCTATGGTATTTATACAATGCAAGTACGTGTAAGGGTCGCTGCTGGGGTCGTTGCGCGGAAGCCTGCAAGAGGCCTTGACGCCCTCATAGTCGAGACGGACAAACTGATTAGAGAGTCGTTGGGGGACACGGTGTACAGACTCGGAGACGTTCAATCTATTGTGGGAACATGCTTCTTTTGGGAGCAAATCGAGTGCCTCTGACTTCTGGAAGCACAAAGTGGCGTGGCCAGGTTCCAATCAGACTCTCAGAGGAGGTGGGGACGGCATTTCATTAGACACCGAGTGCATGCTGCATCCACAAACTGAGGTATTGGCAGGACTAAAGTAGAGGGGTCCACATTGGGTGGTGGATAACGTTTCTTTGGTCAGTCGGAGAGACTCATAGCAACTGGAATGCAAACACTCCGATTCCGCATAGAGGTATTTGTGACATAAATCGAGGTGCCGAAACCCGATTTCCATACTAGGAAACACGAACTAATAATCACAAGTTAAGCTACAAGAAATGGAAGATACGAAATCACAATCACAAGCCACAAGGAGTGGAATGGAAGACGAGAGCGAATCTCTAACACTATGCTGACGTTCATAGTGAACTTGGTAGGACTTCCGAGGGCCACTAGCGCGCGCGAGAGGTCGTGTCGGCGGGGGAGCCCTGTAGCGTTGGTCATGGAGATACGCCTTTGGTGTTAACAATACCGCGGGCGGTGCCTGTAGCAGTAATAGACGGTACCCAATTTCTCGAGCTAGCCGCAAGGCTTCTTGATCACGTCCGTCTTGAGGGGCGCAGGTCCACTGAGACCAAAAGACCAGGTTCAGGGTAATTCCCAATCAGTGATAACGTTTAGGAGAATGCTCACGAAGAACAGGTCTCCTGCCTTGCACGGCGGTTGGCCCTACGGGTCACGTCTCCAGACCCGACGAAATGGCGGTCTTGCAGTTCGTGCACTGAGTCTGTCCTCCTCCACTAGTGGTGGATACCAGATCTATTGGAAATGTAGCAATGTCAGTCGCCTCACAGTTACGCCGCGAATAGGCCCAACGCTAGCGCAGGCGTACCTCCAATAATGTGTACGGCAGCCGCAGACGAGCTGAGCCTTCTCCTCGCCGTCTATATGGATTGTCGGTGTGCCCATGTGCTCAGACGTTCCCGAGCCAGCAGTGTCCGCGCTGTTGCTCCCCCACTCAGCGGGGCATGCGAAGCCCACTGCCGAGGATATTCGGATCGATTGTGGGTGTCATGATCATGGGGCCCACCAAACGGTGCGCTTTCGTCCTGTGTGTTTCCAGTTGTGCTTGGGTGCGCGGAAGTCGAGGAGGACAACTCATCGAACGAGCGCTAGATGAGACCGCCGATCCCACGGTCTCCGCCCTGGTGCTACTGCAGCAGCAGCAATGGTGGTGGCTGTCGTTTCTGATCTTAGGAAACCCAGGTCTGGAGCAATGGCCGGGTTGGTTGGACTCACTCTCTGGTGTGCACGCGTCTGTGATCCGTGTGCATACGTTGGCCTGCGTGTTCATCTTCGCACCGCTCGTGCTGGTAGTCATGCGATTGAGAATGCTCTCGTTGCCTTGGCTACTGCGTGGATTGCGGACTGGGCGAGGACTCAGTGAAAGAGCGGAATCAATATCGTCCCGTCTTATCGGAAAACATCAGGACCGAGCCGCTTGAGTTGATAGAGGGCTGTAGTAAGAAACGAGTAGTTTTAGTACTTGATCTCATGAGATGACTGACCGAGGCGATGACGTTATGACTTGTCCTGCGAATTGCTCATGCACTAGCAGAGCAAGACCTCGCTCTTCAATAAATGGCTGATATCCAACAGGGAAGGTGGTCACGGCGACGTGCTTCCTCTGAAATGGAAGCGATCTGTCGCTGGCTTTTTTCGGCGAAATTCAAGGTGGCAAACTTGAGAGATGCGAGATGAATAGCAACCAGTCCATCCATTGTTATAACACAGAATTTCCATCTCTCTTTGGCTTCGATGCTAGCGGCGCGGTGTCAAGGACGTGAGAGAGAGGTCTACGCTTCTGCAGAGCCCACACCACCTGCCTCCTGGCGACTTACCATATTGAATAGCATCACCTTTGAATCACTGAACCCTCGGCCCTCAACCGTGGAGAGTCCATAGAGGAGGACGTCGTTGACAGTACAAAGCATGACAGCGGGGAGGCTTTCCGTGACAGCGGTCTCGTATGCAGTTGAGGTGGCCAGCCGTTTGAAAAGGCGTGTCGGCGAACTTAGTGAATGTAATGATTTGTATATTTTATATTTATGTATTCAGATGTACGGTTTTGGCTGAACGCTCTAGCACATTTAAATTAATGAGGCATCGATGTATACACAACAAGAAAAGTCATTCACCAGTTCCATAGACTGAATTCTGGAATGAAGTGGTGCTGTATACACATTAAACATAAAGCTTATTCCTCCGATTCGCCGGGGATCAAAACGGTCACCCAGGGCTCTCTACAGCCACTCGAAAGTTTCAATTTCAGCCTTCAACTAGCTGTGTGGTACGTCCACCACCAATGCCTGTGCCTGTGGCGCCTGAATAAATCGAATCCTCAAGTTGTAGACGATCGCCAGACCCTGGCTACGCGACACGCCTCATCTGCAGCCCAGATTCTGAATCATTGTCTGTCCGATGAGTGACATGGACGATCCGAAGTGATTGATCATTGGTGGCCCACTAAACTACTAACAACGCATGGGTCTGCGGAATCATATCAGTACTCGGGGCACTAGAAGGTCAGGGTTGAGTGAACATCTTCTGAGGCGGGGTGATCCAATTACCATGTCAGGAAGTAGTGCTGAAGCGCCTGGAATCGGCCATTTTCCGGTTCCGGATATCAGGACACAGTGTCAGGACATCGGTCAAGGCAAGAAAAGGTATTTCCAACATTCGGCCCCATGAAAACCATCCTCTTTTCCACGATCCGCCTCGCGCACTATCGTGTAAGAGGGTCTAGGTTCTCCAGAATCACCTGTCATGCACATGAAACCAGTGTACAGCTGGTTTCCCAGTGCGGTCAAAGGCATGTCGGAGTGTGGCGCGTGACCGGCAGTCTCATGAATGGGGGGTTACGTTTGCGACTGTGCTCTCCCATTTGCGGGACTTATGCCACCACCCTGCGAGGCAGACGTCCAAATCATGCACTCTCCTTGGCAGGGATGCGATTTGTCTTTGACGAAGAAGCCAGGGAGGTCTGCTCTGGAAAACGATGCATCAATTGTTGATAAGCTTTGGTTGTTTGTCCAATCCCACTCTGACTGTTGTAGGTCGATAGGTTGACCATCGATCAGGCCAGTCACAATAGTCTTCTCAGTGGCGTGATCAGTAGTCCAGCCTCTGGAGTACGAAATTTGAATACAAGGTCTGTGTGTTTCTCGATCGTATGATATCCGTAGACGGATCGATCGCGCGCCGTCGGTCAGTAAGCAACGATCAAGAGAGTACGTCAAATGATACAGCCGCTGCCTTTCAGGACACGGGGCATACACTGACGTACAATCAGTAGTTTTTTCAAGGGCAACGCCGATAAACACAGAAAATCGGCCCAATCGAAAACCCCGAAGGCCGACGTATGTCGGAGCACTTTGACGGGCTCGAAGTGTGAAGTGGACCAGGGGCAGGAAAGCACTGAAGGTTGCAATTGTGTTTGCGGGTCTTGGGACGAACTGACGATTTCTGCAACTGCATACGAGACTGCTACGGACAAAATGAATCTACCCTGTATTCAAACATAGGAAAGGCCAGCAAAGATGAATTAAAGAAAGGGGTGATATGGGGCTCTCTATGTGACAATATGTACCAAACCACGGGAGCTGGCTGGAAAATTTACGAACGGTCAAACACGGAGGCCAGGGGCAATGCTTAAGAGGGTTTTCTATGTGACTACAAGGGCATGTAGGGCATTTTGTCGTTCGTTGGGAAGAATCGGAAAGTGAACTGGGCGACTATTCCAGTGTGGAGTCATGCGGGAAGTGGGTAAACGTTAAAAAAGTCCTGAGGGGTTCTCATGCGAGCTACGTACGTACCATAGTTGGGAGGACAGACTGAAGACACTTGTTTTCCGCCGTTTCGTGCGCGTGAAGATTTATTCCTCTCGTTTATAATCGCGGCAGAGAATTGGGATACAGCCTCTTTCATCGAGTGCAGTTTCATTGGCCTGGGGCTCGGGGATAGGGATGGGAGCTGCAAGGGCGAGTGACATCATAGCGAAGGCGATAACGAGGCTGAAGAAGTGCATAGTGGAGAGTATTTATTGGTGAAGTTGTTGCAGACAGTGACTGGGACTGGAAAACTGGTTTTGGGGCAACAGGTGTGGTGTATGTGGTTGTGGTGGGGATACGGCCTCTCCTCTGGTGTTTATATATGTATATTGTGACAGAGCTGGTGCCTGCAGCCAGAGTTCAGATGTCAAAGATTGCGGTTGTTCATCTCGATGGGTCCTTCTCTCTCCTTCGTTTCGTTCTCTCCGCTGCCCCGCAGGTGGATCTTGCATCGCATTTCCTCAGCCTGATGGCGCTAGCTCGCTCGATCAGTGGTCAGAGCGTTAGGCGGAGGCTGGAGTTACTCCATTCTGCGCCTTCTTTCTCCTCTTATCCATTCTATAATCTCGATGTCGCAACACATTACTAAGGCTAGGGACGCCGTCACTGCCGACAGACGACAGACGACAGACGACGTGATGCAGCTAGTACCGAGTTGGTCAACCGCTGCTCGCAATCAGTCAAGTCCTCCTATCATACGAGAATATCCGTATCCATGTGACGTGAGTACGTCCTCAATGTCCTTTGCCTCATCCCATTCAATCCCACCTCGCCTTGCGTGACTCCTTGGCTAGCACTGTGCATGTGTTATGGAATGGGTGTTGACAAGGGAACATGACTTGACGCACACTCGCGTCGGCTGGGGAACAGAGACTGGTAGTAGGTACCTCTCGGTTGGTGTCTTTTGGTAGGGTAAAATAGTTACCGTTTGTGTTCAGGACGATCGTTCATGTATCGCGCCTGCACCGACTTGCTTTGTCCACAGTGGTGTAGCACAAAGCAGTCGGGAGGGCGCGGGAAACCTATGTAATATCTAAAGGGTCTGTGACTGCGTGGGGGCAGCTGAGATGTACCATCTGGAAAGATTACGAAGCTGTGGACATGTATCTTGCTGTGGAGCATGCTCTTATATAAAGGGCCTCCGGGGCAGGCTTTTGGAATACTGTTGTGTCGAAAATTGTAGCAACGCATCACGTCACACTCGGCCTTCTCGTTTCTTCTGGACATGGAACATCACGTCACATTCAGCGTTCAGGTGTTTCTTAAGGCCGTTTTCGTGACGTTGGCCCAAATACCAAATAAATAGAAATAAAAATAAAAATAGTCAGATTTATCACTCCATACTGATAATCGAGTCTGAATCTGAGTCCAACTCAATAGTATTGACACCAATCACCTCCACAGGGTTGTTACTTTCACGGAGATCTGGGTTGGAGTCTGTACATGGCTCCACAGAATTCCCCAAGTCTGTTGGAGCTTCAATGTTACCTTCAATGACTACACACACATCTCCTAATGTTGTTCCTTTCAAGCCTTTGCTGAGTTCAGTGGATCAAAGAGGGAGAGTGGATGAGAGAATGGGGCATTTCAGTTGTCACTGTTTGTAACAGCATAATTAGAGTTTTGAATTGGCAATATACTGGTTTTTTGGTTGTTGTCCCTGCTGCTTTGCATCATGCACAATAAGCACACACATGCTTGTTTTGAGCAATATGATTCAGTATAACAGGGGAGAACGTTGGTTATGGATGATTGGGGCCTTGTGGGCCATTTAGGCTAATTTCCAAGAAATCTGGCACCATTTTATGGGTCAACAAGTGAGGTTGAGTAGCCAACTTTACAACAAGAGTGTCAAGACAAACATGGTATTGTTCTGCAATATACCAAACACAGTCAGAAATCGTTCAAAAAGGCTTTTACGCCTGGTTGTAAACGGCCCTGATTTGGTTTCTTACAGTGCCTGTTCCATCATCACGTCACACACTCTCGTGCCATTCCGTTTCTTAATTGGTTGAGCGTCATGTCACAAACCCCCTCCGTTGCTACAATTTTTGACACTACAGTACTACTTTTTACCACACACACATTTATCCATAGCACCTCAAGAGCCCACTAGCAATCCTATCTAATAAGAGATATGGTGTGCAAGGGACAATAGGTCCAGGATAAAGAACTGGTACTAAAGACATTGTTGTCATCTGCACATGCTGCTCTATTTCCACACTATGTCACAAAGTTCGGAGGTGGGGTTATAACCCATGTGGGTAATGTCAATTTTTGCCAACAAACAATATGTAATGTTGTACATGAATGTAATAACTTTGTGTTGCCCTATCTTAGCTGGCATCAACCTTGCTGCTGAGTGGGCTGGCACTTGAACCTGTTCCAGACCAACCATTTCCTGGCAACGCTGCCAAGTCAGCTATGCAAGCTATGTTTCAAGCTAATCAGCACCCAAATGAATACCTGGGAACGGCATTACTGTGCATGTGAAGCGACAAACGCCCAGTGGTGTAAGAAGGTCATTTTCGAAGCTTCCTTGTTGTGCACTGGTCAAGGTAAGCTTCTATGTTGGTTTTGAATACTGATGAGGACTCTTATATCATGTTTTTAGCTGTGCCTCCTGCCAGTGGTCTGCACTCTGACCTTGAGTGCAAATTTGATACCAGATGAAGGTATCTCACATCATCCTGATACTGTATGGGCTCTAATAACATACTCAGATGATGCATCTATGGGCATGAACATGAGTGCATTTTTGGACTTGGTGTTTTTTTACTTGCTTGGGCTCAACCACAACATCCCAAACCCTGCAGGCACCCCTTCATACTTGTAACTGATGAAAAAACACATCTCCACCAGGTCATCAAGGTTTCCTCAGCTTCTCCAGCAGCTCAACAACAGTGCAAGCTGCCCTGAATATGCACTGACAACTGCTCCTGTGCACTTGTGCACTCACTCCCAACCAACATCTCTGCCTTTCAAGCTCATAAGCTCATATCTAGCTATCAGCATACTTAGGTAGGTCCAGTCTCACACCTCCCACAAATACCACAACAACAAAGTCTGCAAACACCACCCACTCGGCCCCTCCCTCTGAGACTGGTCCTAAGTCATCCCATGTAGACACTGCTGCTTCTTCACGACCTATTCAATTGCTGTAACATAGCCCAAGCACAATACTTACTGATTTCGCTTTATAGAAGTCTGTGATGAGCACCCCTGGGGCAGTGAGCATACCAGCCATAGTACACAAATGGACAGCTTGGGCCAACCACTCACACCTTTTAGAGGCCTGTACAACTGTTTGGGCCCATTTCAGATCCAATATCATCATGCAAGGGGTGTGTTGAACACGTCCCCTTCTTGTCTCCCTGTTCTGCCAGCCTCACGTTCGAACCACTCACCATCCAGCTTGTAGCATCCTTGCTTCGGATTTGTTCCACCATTCTCCACCAGCCCTCATCTTCCACCAAACTCTCCAAAACCCCTCCCCAAATCCGCAACTCGATCGAATGTGATCTCATAGCTCCACTTGGAGGTACTGGTGATGGAAAGGCCCTCCTTCACGAACTTGAACTTGAACTCGAGGGCATTCAAACCCGATTCACCAGGGTTAATCTGAATGCTACCACCCCCGCTGTTTGGGTACTTGATACTGGTAAGTGCATCCTATCCACATCAATCAGATGTTGGTCAGCCGGGTTATTGGTAAATGGTCCAGAACGAAAGTGAGTTCACCCTACTCTTGCAAGATCACACCGACATGGACAATGTTGCACTGCACAGAGCTTGTGTGCTCATTGTATTTGTGTTACTGTCCAGATCCCAGCTACTCGGCTCTCTACTGATGACCCAGCTTCTGTCAAGGAGGGCCACCTCATATCATACTCCAACCGGTGTGTGCTTTGATTCAGATCCTTTTCCAATCTTGGATCTATCCCATAAGATAAGCACCGACTCTCCTCCCTGCAGACAACCACACCACCAGAGCTGTAATCAACCACAACCACCTCCCAGAACTGTCACATGAAGACTTTGTCTCTCTTCTGGGTCCCATCCTTGTACTGGAACACTACAACAGCCTCCAATCACACCAATGGCACTTGCACCCTTCCCCCCCAGGTTCCCACCCACCAACGCAGTCTATGGACCTGAACCCCAGACTACCCCCACCCATCCCTCCACTACCAGAACATCAACAATAAATTCAGAACCAGCTCCTTTCACCACCATTCACATCCCCGCCCCTGCCTCTCCCACTCAATACCCCCAGGCTACCAAGCAACCCACCATGTACATGCCTATATTTCACAGGAAGGCATAAGGAGGCAGATAAAATCACTTTGTTGAACATGACTGGTGTGGATAGTCTCACATGGCATCGGTTCTGGAGGGATAAGACAACATTTGTGTTGGATTGTACAGGACCTATTAAAAGTAGAATGCGTGCAATGTATGTGAATGGCGAGTGCAATGTATGCGAGTGACAAGTAGGAAGACGACGGGTGCGATTTATGCCAACGACAGGTGCGATGTATGCGAGCAACAGGAACCACGACAACTACAAGGAAGTGGATGGCGACAAACAGCAGTCTTTATTAACCACCAGGCAATGATGACTAGCATCAAGCCGACACATGTACCAGTACATGAAAGAATAAGAACAAGCTTTAACAGGACCCATTGTGGGCTTAGAGGTGAGAAGGGTGAGGGAGGCAGTGTTCAAGCATATGGATGTTGTGTTCTTCTCGTGAATTGCTCCATCCTCTTGATGTTCTGTCATCATTATTGAATCTGTGCACTGGATAGGAGAGCCTATGTGCTCAGTACAACTGCCCTAAATGCAGAAGAACCCACCTTAACACCTCGCATGTTCCTCCTCTCACAATTCCCACAAGTCGCCCTGCACACACTGCTCTTCATCCATTGGGGCTGAGAGGGGAGTGCAGTTCTGAGTGTACCAATGCGCAAGTACCTCCATGAGTCATCAGACACCCCCGGAAGGCAAATAATGATGCACAGGTGAGCATGGCATCATCAAGTGTGGCCACTTGACAGCGTTCCAGATGCATGCAAGTATGCAAGGTCAGGCTTCACACTGTAGTGAACCTCAAATGGGGTATGTCCATTTAGCCCCTTGTGATGTCCTGTTGTGTGTGTAGGTCACTGTGTTGAATACCTCTGCCCACAGGGAATCCAGGAGACCTGCATTGCACAGTATGATGTGTGTCGCATTGGTGAGTACTCTGATGGTGCACTCAGCCACCCCATTTGATGCAGGGTGGTATAGGGGACACTCCACCCCTGTTGTTGTGACTTCATCCCAGGTGTGTGATGTATATCTCTCAGTCCTGCTTCGCATTCCAGACCATTGGCTGACAATGCCACTCATTAGGTCCCAGAACTGTAAGCACAAACCTGTCCACTGTTGGTGGATGATATTTCTATGCATGTCCTGAACATCTGATAGGTGTGTAGTGTATAGTATCCCCAACGGCTGCTTCTCACCTCCTTTCACAGGCTTGGACTTTTTTTATTTTTTTATTTTTTTATTTTTTTATTTTGTGGGAAAGGGAGGGAATGCATCATGCACCATCGCGCCTGAGCGCAGATGTGGAGGACTCCATCAGGGCTCGCCAAATCGGCCTAGGGCCTTTGGACGGAAGTGCCCTGTGTCCTACCCCCTAAAACCCCCCTTCGCC
>Ga0307515_10019942_pt1 | contig 12011 bp, 10 predicted proteins | sample 17_EM_MG_FD_194513 | JGI IMG/M metagenome (GOLD analysis project Ga0307515, IMG submission 194513) | Populus trichocarpa ectomycorrhiza microbial communities from riparian zone in the Pacific Northwest, United States - 17_EM | ecosystem: Host-associated > Plants > Roots > Unclassified | place...
AAAATCATTTTTAATATTAACACATCAAAACGATTCAAAATAAATAAATCATATTAAATTTTAATAAAAAAAATTAAATTTTTTAAAAACGTAGCCGCAGCCGCGTTACCAAACATAGCCTAAACGATAAAAACTAATCAGTACGAGTCCGAGAGAGGACAGCAACCTCGTAAGTATTTAATAAAAAAATTCAATACTCACGACAGACCAAGCCCACCACGATCCCCACCCCCTCTATAAAAATAATTAAAAAACCTTTCCCTCCCCGCCCTCAACATCACCGAAAAAAACTGACATTTTCCTCTCTGTCCCATCTCCTTTTGGCACGCACAGAAAAGAGCCACCAAAACAAAAAAGGATTTGTAAACTCTGGGTGAGATTTAAAGTCCTCAAATTTGGTGATTTCTGATTTGGATTTTGTTTTTGAAAAAATCGAAAATGGGGAGTTTGGGAGCGATATTAAAACACCCAGCTGATTTATACCCACTATTGAAGCTGAAAATGGCTGCTAAACATGCTGCAAAACAGATCCCGTCTGAACCTCACTGGGCTTTCTGTTATTCCATGCTTCATCGGGTCTCTCGTAGTTTTGCTTTCGTTATTCAACAGCTTGGCACAGAACTCCGTAACGCTGTAATTATATTTTACATTGCACTTTTTATTGTTTTACTTGCGTTGTTTTGATCTGGGTTTTGTGTAGTAAGTATTTAATAATCATTTTTTTTTTTTGGTTTGCAGGTGTGCATTTTTTACTTGGTTCTTCGAGCCCTTGACACTGTTGGTTTGTTCTTGTTAACCTTGTGCTTTGTCTGTGATTTTTGTTTTTATTTCTGGCAGAATTTGATACATCCTAAATGGGTTTTGTTGAGTTTTAAGATTAATGATGTAGTGTTTTATGCTAGGCAATTGTTTGGTTTGCTAGTTCTTCAATTATGTTTTGATGGATTTTAGAATCGGCGAGTGTCATATTGAGTTTGAAGTTGCTAGCTCTAGCGTTTTTTATATTCTAATAAATGGCTAGTGGAGATTTTAGTTTAGATGATAGTTTTGTAACCGAAGTCCTGAGGTCATTTTTTTGAAGAAAAAAAAAATTGAGAGGAGAGAGCTGTTGGTTTTGCTTAGTTAAGGCCTGCTGTGAGGAGAAGTTTCCTTGAAGCACTCTGTTTGAATAACACTTGATTTCCACTTAACCGTTGTACTTATTGATGCTATTTTGTTAGTTGATACATTGTTTTTTGTTAAATGTTTTCGATGATTCCTTTACAGAGGATGATACAAGCATACCTACAGATGTCAAAGTACCTATTCTGATAGCTTTTCACCGCCACATTTATGATCGCAATTGGCATTTCTCATGTGAGTCTTGAAATTTTAGTTTTGATATCCTTGATTCTACAATTTGGAGAACAGTTGACTTGAATAAATTTGTTGCTGAGATTTAGCTTGATAATTTCATCCGTCCAAACTTAACATTTCTTCTCTGTGCAAATAATTTCTTGTACTGACTAAATAGGGCATCTAGACTATACCAATTTAAGTTAGGATTAGCTCCTGTTCTTTTGTTCAATCACAATACAGATGTTAACAATATTTGTTTATAACAACTATATTCAGTTGACATAAGGGTGCTTTGTAATGCCTGCAAATCGTTTGCATTTATGGTCTGCTATAAAATTACGTGTTCTGATATTACCATTTTTAGTTTGATGACTCAAGTGTCTAGTCCAAGAGATTGAACATTTTTATAAAATTTGTTTTACATTTATCTCTTACAAACAGTTGATTAATGTCTGAGAAAGTCTCTCCTCTTTAAGGTAGCCAGAGAAGTTTACTCGTGAGAGGCAACAGTTCCATGGCACCTGTATCTGTAAAATGTAATGTCAATTGAATATTTTTGCTCACTCTAATTTGATTCTTCTTTTGCATAAGGTGGTACCAATGACTACAGGGTTCTTATGGACCAGTTCCATGATGTTTCAACTGCTTTTCTAGAGCTTGAAAAAGGGTTAGTTCTACCTCATTTTGACTCCTGTTTGATTGCATGCTGATTGAGGATCTGATTGATTCAGGGTCTATATAATGTGCTCTACACTTCTAACAATTCATTGCATCCAATCACAATAGTGTCTGTGCGCCTGTTTCTTCTTCAATAGAAGACTTATGAAACTTAATTTATTCTGCAGTTACCAGGAGGCAATTGAGGATATTACCAAAAGAATGGGTGCAGGGATGGCAAAGTTTATCTGCAAGGAGGTTAGTTATGTGGGGTGTTGTAATGCGGCATCGAATGGTGCATGGATAACTAACTTAAGGAAAAAAGGATTTCTCTAGGTTCCACTGCTGAATTGCGTGATACATGATACAAATGTGGGTGTCTCTGTGATTGCATCCATCATGATATCAAAAGTATAATAAATATGCACATGTATACTGTGGACTGTAGTGAGCTCAAGCTATATGCATCACAGGAATCAGGTGCTTGGTTATCAAGTAGCCCATGCAATTTTTATTTGGGTCGTGTATAGATGATGAATAGATTATCAAGAGAATGAAGAATGAATAGTGAAATCTAGAGTATTTAGTCATCCTCCTAGAGATAGCAAAGGACACTAGGGATGGCTGTGTGATCCCTTTGGATGTCAGCTAAAGAAATTCTTTGAACTCAATAAAATATGCTGACAGAACTATTCTATCCTACAGGGCTTTAACAGTTTCCTCATTACTCATGTTAATCATCAAATTGCACAAGCTTCGATTTCTTCAGTTTTTCTTAAAACAGAATGGAAAAGGTTATGTTTATGTGATGCCATTAGACTTTCTCGTCTGCAGGTGGAAACCATTGATGACTATGATGAATATTGCCACTATGTAGCAGGACTTGTTGGACTGGGCTTGTCCAAGCTTTTCCATGCCTCTGAATTAGAAGATTTGGCTTCAGATAGCATCTCCAATTCAATGGGATTGTTTCTTCAGGTATCACTATGATGCAAGAGCCATTGATGTGCTTTATCTGCGGGTTGACTTTGTTTTGAAATGTAATTCTAACATGTATATCCTGGATTTGATAAAACTTAGAAAACAAACATTATTCGTGATTATCTGGAGGACATAAATGAGATACCTATGTCACGCATGTTTTGGCCTCGCGAGATTTGGAGTAAATATGTCAACAAACTTGAGGTTTGCTTCTTTTCCATTTATCGTCTCAACTTTAGTACCATAAACATCCCTTTGTAGTCATTATGTTCGTGAATGATGTAAATATAAGTACAGTACTTGAAATGTGATAGTGTTATTTTTTGCTTCACCCATCTGATTAACATTCTCCCTGTTTTGTGTTTTGTGCCTCAGGACTTGAAATATGAAGAGAACTCGGTCGAGGCAGTACAGTGCTTGAATGACATGGTTACCAATTCCTTGATACATGTGGATGATTGCTTGAAATACATGTCTGCATTGCGGGAACCTGCTATATTTCGGTTTTGTGCTATCCCTCAGGTAAGAAATATGCTTAAACTGACCTTTGAAGATATCATTGTTTCATGTCTTGTAATTTGACCACTTGACTCGTTCTTATGCCTTTTCACTTATTCTGCAATTTTTTAAAAAAGTTTTTCATCATGTCATATATTTTATTACACGGTGAAGAAAGCTCACAATATTTTTAGTCTAATTGTGTAGTTTTATGTTTAGTGTTGGCTATAATGGATGTTCTGGTGGAAGCTTTCTTCTAATTTGACCCCTCTCCTCCTAGGTCATGGCTATCGGAACCCTAGCAATGTGCTACAACAACATCAATGTCTTCAGAGGTGTAGTGAAGATGAGACGAGGTAAGATTAGTTTATAGACTGCATTATTTTCTTGGCATCTGAAACTGGTGGAATGTTATAGCAATAACAGAAATTGTTTTGGTGCATGTAAATATCCCATGAAGACTGGAAGGTTTTGATCGTTGTTATGTTATCATAAATGTAGAATTGCATCTAGAATGCAAATGCAATATAAGATATCATCTCTCTTTAGAATACAATAAGGTTATTACCAGATGGACCATTCCACAAATACCATTTGTTTGTTTGGGAACTGCATAACTCTCAGACTAAGTAAATCATGCCCCAGCTTGCATATCTCAGATTATTTTTAAAAATTTCACACCCCATCTACCATATCACCTCTGTCCCCTGCTGCTCTTTATTGTACAAAGGATTCTGGCTTGTTAATTAAGTACCTGCATCAAAATAATAAGGCCTGGGTTTTCATGATTCCTTATTCAATGATGTTTAATTTAATGCTAAGCCTATTTCTAGGTCTCACCGCTCAAATTTTTCATCGAACGAAAACAATGGCCGATGTCTATGGAGCTTTCTTTGACTTCTCTTGTATGCTGAAGTCCAAGGTATGATGCTTTCCTTAATTCTAACCAAGACATTGCTTTTCCTGGCAGGTTCAAGTATGAAAGTTATATTTCTCCCGCTTGTAAAAAACTCCGAACCCTATAATGCTTCAGTTTTTCTTGCCAGCTTGTTTTGTGCTCGTTCATCTCATTGAACCTAAGTAGATCGAGGCCAGTTAGACTTTCTAGAAAATAATTTCATAGAAGGGACTTGGTGGAATCTTCCCTAATAATAATGAATATATTTGCTTGTATCAATCCCCTCAGGGTTGATGAATGAGGGGATGAGCAAATGATAGTAGGTTGCCACATTGTTTGCTGTGTGGTAGTAGCCTTTGAGATAGTGTATTAATTAACTATGTGGCATCTTAATAACAACAATCAACAACTGTGGTGGTTTTGTCAGATTCGGAAAATGGAAGTTTATGTATAAAGGTGGGAGCTTTTTCACTAGGATGCCACTGAATATTTATGGAGTCGATTATGATCCTCAAGTTTGTTTGCTAAATTTTCTAGGTGCCTATATTGAGAAATGTGCAATTGGATACTGCAGGTTGACAGGAACGATCCTAATGCAACAAAAACATTGAGCAGTCTGGAAGCAGTACAAAAAACTTGCAGGGAATCCGGGGCTTTAAACAAAAGGTTTGCCAAGCTATCCTCTGAGCCTTGAATTGTTTTTTTGTTATTTTATTGGGCTGACATTCTTTCATGCTTCTACCAGGAAATCTTACATACTTAGGAATGAGCTAAAATATAATTCTGTTCTGGTGAGTTCTGCTGAATTGTCAACCGGATTTCCTCGTGTAGCCTGGTTGAAACTTTGTTGTTCAAAACAATTTATTTATTTCTATTTTTTTTCCTGCCCTTTTCAATCCTACTGATTAATCTACAGTTGAATGACTATATGCATCTCGTATGCTTTGTGGGTTGATCCAAGAATATCAAATGCGAATATCATCTGATTTCTTTTATCGTCTAATGCAGATCGTCCTCCTCTTCATTATATTGTCTATTATTTTTGCTTATCTCTCTGCCAACCGATCAAGTTACTAGGGTAAGTTGTGTCAGGAAAAAAATTATTGATTGGATTTGCTATCATGATAATGATTTTCTAAAAAACTTCGTTTGTTGATGCACAGGATGGTCGATTTCTTGAATTCCCCAGTGTGCGTATGGATGATGGCTGGCTACACAAGTGCCTGTTCTATTCCATGGAAGCTGCTTTTCTTATAATTGTGTAACCTTATAATGGCTACAGTTTAAACTCAGAGTGTATGCAGTATTAAAATGTTATTACAGTTCCCATAGCTTCCAATCTCTTATAGTTGTAATTTATAATGCACCTGTAGTCTTTATCAGCCATTCAGGACTCTCGAGCGTAGAAATAAGGTCCTCTTTGGTTGTTATCGTAGTTCTTTTGTGGATGGAGCAATAATACCAACTTGAAGTTTTTCCGAGTTAAACAGCAGCTGTTGACCCTCTGGTGAGTCCACCCCTAGGGGACCTTCTCTCTTCCTGTTACTCGTCTTCCAGTGACGAGGGACTGATTTCTGATCTGCTCTTATTTGAGGCAATATGGCCTTGAGTCTTGTGACACAGCAACGATATGCCAGGGATAAGCAGCAAGGGCAACATGAAAATGCCAGATAGGATTTGTCCATAGGATGAAAGATTCGTCTTTAAAAACTCCGCGGTGGCTATCTCCATGGTCATAGCTACTCTTCTTTCTCTTTTCTTTTGGGCCTAGGCCCCGTTTCTAATAAATAAAAAACAAAAAAAAACCTATATATATATAAACTTCTCGAAAAAGCATGTTTCAGTAGAAAATTGAAGTTTTCAATTTCAACATATAAAACAAGGGCATTGTTACTGTCAATTAATTATTTATGCCCATTCCAAAAAAAATGTATTCGACAATTAGGTTTCTAATTTTTTTTTCAGAATAAATTAAAAAAAAGTAGAGATGGAAACTTCAATACGTTATCTATATACGTCTATCTTCATTTGCTACTTTCACTGTCCTTGTTAGAAATGATGAACAAGCTCGCTTGATCACATGAATCATCCTTGGTAAACCAACTTGTTCTTGGAGACAGAGGATCCACCAAACTAGATGACTATTTATACATGGGAGGAATCAAGTTCACTCTTCTAGCAAACTATTTTTTTTTCCTTACTTTTTTAAAATTCGTTATATATACATGTGTGTGTTTGAGAAGGGTTTTGATTTGTTGATTTTAACATCTACGTGTTTGGTTTATTTGTTTACCTTGTATATATATATATATTTTTTTAAGTTTAACGTAGGTGTCTGGACCAGCTTGCGCGCACCTCGACTAATCCCACGGGCCCTGAAGTTAACGACCATGTAAGCCTTCAGTGGCCATCATATGAGTAACCACATGGCTCGAACCTGAGACCATAGAGGGAGCAAACCTCTTAGTTCCAAGCTCTTATCACTGAGCCACAACCTAGATAGTTATAAGCTGCACGTGTGTTTAGTTGATTTAATTATAGTTTTTCTTAAATGCATCATGTTTTAATATTTTTTTTCTTAAATGGTGTTCAAATATGATGTAAAAAATATTATGGCTGTCTAGTTAAAATGCAAGACTTGGAGTAAACATGTTCACTTGTCGAGGTGTGTTTATGCTAAAATCTATCATCAAACCTATTCTTGGCTGAAGTCTATGGTGTTTTCTTTGACTTTTCCTGTATGCTGAAGTCCAAGGTGCGATGCTTCCTTTAATTCTATATATTTTCCTAGCAAGTTGCTGTGGGAAAGTTAAGCTTATCCAACTTGCAGTATCAGCTACAAGATAAAATTTCAGTTCTGCTGCCAGCCCGCCTTTCGGACTAGTTTGATTCCCTTGAACCTTTTCACCATATCTCCACTTGTTTGTTACATTGAATAGAGGATGGTTGTGCTTATTGGAAATACACAATCGACTCTCACATATTGACATGAGTGATCCTAATGCAACAGAAACGTCGATCAGATTGGAAGCGATACGAAAAAATTGCAATCAGATTGGAATCTGGGTTTCTAAACAAAAGGTTTGTCAATGTAACCATGGTGGATGTGGTTTTCTGTTTTTTTTTTTTTGGCTGACGTTCGATTCTTGTTTCCGCCAGGAAATCTTACGTAATCAGGAATGAGCCCAAATATAGTTCTGCTGTGTTGAGTTGTTGTTCAAAGCAATTTACTTGCTAAATGCACGCCCAAGTGGTGTCCTATACTTAAGTTTCTTTTTTCCCGGTCCTACTCTACATGTAGATGCACATATGCTTTCTGGCTTAAGAATATCGACTGTTTTCTTTCATAATCTCAATGCAGGTTGTCCTCCTTTTTGTTACGTTGTCCATCGTTTTTTATCGTCTCTTGGCCGACCAATTATCAAGTAAGAAGGGTCAGTTTTGCTACGGAAATAGCTATTGATGGGACTCATTATTGTGATAAACGTTTTTGTTGGAAACCAGGTTTCATTTGTCCAGGATGGTTGATTTTCTAAAATTCCTCTTCATGGATGATGGCTGGCTACACCGAGTGCTTGACTTCTTCTGCCGAAGTTTCTGTTTTCTGATGCTGGAGTACTTGTAATGGCCACATTTAGTCATTTACTGTTCTGTTCTCGTGTATCCAACATAAAAATGGACTGTTAAATTTCCACCAGAACTGGAGTTGCCTTCGGCCTCTATTGTCATCCCGACTTTCTGTCCTGGAGGGATTTTAAACGTGCTCCTCCAAGAAAACAGGAAAGTAGTCGCTAAATCTTCTACAGGGTCATCCCCGTCAGTTTGGAGAAGCTATGGCTTTTAACTGTAGCTATGGCTTTTGAAAGCTACAGATTAAAGGTTTTAAAAAAATCACATGAAAATAGTTATGATATTAGTTTTTAAAGTATTATTAAACACTTGAAAAGCTATGGCCATAGCTAAAATGTTGATTCCTAAACAGGCACGTGGTTTTTGAAAAGCTACTTATAAGTGACATACAAATGGAGAAAAAGGAGCTCTTCGCGGTCATACAGAATATCAATAACTCGGGTCAAAATCTTAATGCTATTCGTTGCACAGAATAATAAAAAATAATAAACAAGGCATTTATATATCAATATGATCACGAGGTAAAATCAGGATGTATATCACAAGGAAAGCCACGGCCTCCGATTTGCAACAATTTTCCCCCCCTTGATCATCGATCCACAACAATCATTCTCCGCATTTGAGAACATGCAGAGTGTAAAACATACACTCAATACAAAATCATCAGCCCAGAAGAAAACTCTAAAACACTTCAGCTATTTTGCTGGCAAGGACACGATCCCTTCTTTCAATGTACCCATATGGGAACCAGCCTGCTTTACCTTTGCATTCCCCTTCAGCCCAGCCATTGTTTGTCACCTGTCGAGAATGCATGGCAGAATATTAAACCTTGCATGGATTTTAGTTGACATAAAATAAAATATCTGAACAGTACATAATTTTTTAAAAAAAAAAGTAGTTTCAGAAAGCTCTAAACCTTTCGAACAACAACATAGTCACCAATTGACAAAGTCAGCTCCACATCAGATTGTCCTTGATATGAATGCATGACCTGCAATAAAAAGTAAATAAATGGCAGACAATAAATAAAAACATGCAAGCAACATCAAGGTCCTATTTTGTAAGAATTTAAGGTAACTTTAACAGCATGATAAATTCAATTACTAACCTCCCCTAAAAAGTAACTGATGCTGTCCGTTGTTCCGTTATGTGCTTGGGAAGCATACATGCCGTTCACTTCTTCATATGATGGAGGTGGAGGCATGCTGTTCTCTGCACTTGGGGTGGGAGGCGCTTCAATTCGTTGTCGTTCTGATGTCATCTATTAATAGCAACAAATGTGGATTATGATCCAAATAAAGGCAAATACAAAAAATTAGGACCATTCAGGCCTGGTAAAAGGACTTCAAATACCTCTCCTTCAAGCTGATCTAGTATCTGAAGGACTCTCTGGTGATAAGCACGTTCAGCTTCAACCTTCAAATTAGAACATGAATCAGAGAAGGATAAACTTTAAATCTGATCTCTTCCCAACACATAATTCATGACTTGGTTGAATCCATAGCAGAAATAAGGGATCATTCACATTACCATAGCAATAAGTCTCTGAAGAGTTAACCTCTGTTGTTGGGCTTCAACAGCAGCCATTGCTGCAGCCGCTTCCTTCCCCAATATTGACATGTTTGACTTCAGATCTTGCAGCTTTGTTTCTGCAGATTCTAACTTCATTGCAAGTTCAGGACTGCCTGGCATTTCTCTCACTTTTGCCTGCCGCTTGGAAACTTCAATAGCCTGTCTAGGTTCAAATGAAGGGTAACTAAACAACTTTGGAGAAAGAATAGCCCATACACCATGATAATTATGCTGTGAACTGCACTTCAATTGATTCATGATCATTGATATTTAGATCAGAAAAATAAGAACAATTGATAATTCTCTAGGGAACACAAAAGTCAAAGGAAGTTGAATAAGCATCATGCAAGTAAAAGGAACACCAAATCTAGCAAGTAAATCTCAGGAGCAATTCAAAAAAAGATGCCCATTGAATCATACATTTCAAAAACTTGGTAAAGAGAGCGATATTTCAGTATATACCTGAGCTTCTGCTTCTTGTCGCATCCTGTCATAACGTTGAGCAAGATGCCGCGCATCTTCCAATGGAGCTCCCATTACCATAGCTCTTAATGGCTCAGCTACCTAATAATAAAAAACAGTCAATGCCATACCAAGAGCATGATAAAATGCTCTATGAATAACAAGGATGATGATGAAGAAAATATTAAACCATGGAGTAAAAAAACAGTCTTGAGACACCTCAGTTCTTCCACTAAATTATAAGTATTTGAGACCAGTTTTAATGTTTCATAATTCTTGTGTTCTGGATCTCAGGCATAATGTTTACCCAATTAATGCTTTCTTGACACTTGTTCGTATGATTTACTAAAAGTCCAGTATGCAAACTAATAAAAACCACTTGCAGCTTTGCAAGACAATGGAGCACAGTGGAATCAGCACAGGAAAATGAGACATACATAAGCTCATTAATAATATTTAAATCAGCACATTTGTAGTGATGAAAGATGCAGGAATATGGAAATTTGTGTTATAGTCAAACCTGTGTACCAAGAGCTTTCAGCAGATTCCCACGTTCCTTCTCCATCTGAGCACGGGCACGACCATAATTCACTGCGGCCTTTGACAATGTATTACCACTAGTACATGTATTTTCGGCACCATATTTCCTGCTATCTTCTGAAAACTTTGTTCCTGTAGAACACAATGAATTTATATAAAAGACCACATTACCTTCTTGGAATTCAATATATATGATAGTACAGGAATAACATCAAGATTCCCACCATCCCACCTATTTCAACTTGTTTGGATCCTGTGACAATATATCCTTCTACACCACGAACAATATCCCTTTGAAAATGCTGAAAAAAAACATTTGACATTAATAAGTCAACGACTAAAAGAAAGGGAGAACAATATGCCATAGGAGGACTGGATAACCTTGCCAGCACGTGTTGATATGTAAAGCCTCTCAAGTTTCTGGTGCTGATGGAGTTCTGCTTCATCAGTAACAAGTGTGTCTGAACCTCCATATCCACCACCCCCAAACTGCTTGAGAACAGCCTGAAATAACACCCAGCATAATCAGAACACTGGTTTTGAGGAGCAAACTACTACAACGTGGAGAAAATAAAATGCAGTGCTCCGTGAAGCCAGACATGCACCCTAATTATGTCAAGCTGAGGAAACACCATCAAATGTATAAAACCCAGTGGAGCTTCAGATTGATGTTCCCATACCAAAGCACGTAGAAATTGAAACTTGCATTGCAATAAAAAAGGTCCGTTACATGCATGAATCTTATTGAAAGACCCACAAAGAAAAAAAATCTCAAATCAAAATCAAAAGGGTAAATGAAATGGAGCTTCAACTTGATGGGTTAGTATCAAATTACAGTGTTACACAGTAAAACAAGCATTTCGATCGAAAGAACTAGATCACAAGCACCATTGGAAGTGGCGTAAAACATTTCCTTACTGAATCGTACACTGTAAATTTGAAGTAATTTCACCTTCCATGCATAAAAACAATCACTTTATTCTCTCTTCATTTTCACTCCACCAAATCAAACTCCTTTAAACTTATAAAATTAAAATCCTAAACCTTAGCAAAATCCTCATGAAGCAAGAAATCAATTAACGCAAACAATCTTCCCTGGAAGCTTTCATTTTTACTAACACCTACATTACATTGGACATTCTCAAAAACCCACGAAAAGACTTCAGATAATAATCCAAGACTGCAATTTCCAGCTCCGGTGCATGATAACACTAAACGGATTTAACCAAATCAATCAAATTCGCAAAAGATTTGACACGATCTTTCTCGTTCCTAATCCCATAGACAACATGTTTACCAAAAAACAATCAGAAATGATAAATCGAAGTCTAGATAAATAAATAAATTGATATTGAGCTGAAAAAAAATGGAATTTTAAACTTGGATCTAGAATTTCAGGGTTTGATTTAGAGGGATACCTGTTGTTGCTTAGCGA
>Ga0307515_10019943_pt1 | contig 12011 bp, 7 predicted proteins | sample 17_EM_MG_FD_194513 | JGI IMG/M metagenome (GOLD analysis project Ga0307515, IMG submission 194513) | Populus trichocarpa ectomycorrhiza microbial communities from riparian zone in the Pacific Northwest, United States - 17_EM | ecosystem: Host-associated > Plants > Roots > Unclassified | place...
ATAATCGAAAAAGAAATCAAAACTCACTTAGTAACTCTTACTTCTCCATAATCATTCAACCATTGAAGTCTATAAGGTCTTTCGTGTGTTCAAATTCAATTTTCTAACAAATGTAATCTTAGCAGTATTAGCATAACTTTCACTATCAATAATAATACCACATACCTTATTATTTATGTGGCATCTAGTATGGAATGTGTTCTTTTTTTATTGCTTTACATCATCTAATTTCAACATTGTTCTCAATATTTCCTTTTAATTTCATCCCTGAATGCATTAAAATATTTCCTCAATATTGACGCCTTTTTCAATACAGTCCTTAACTTTTTTTATTTAAATTATTTATCCAATGACAACCATTTTATCTCAATCTCTTCTCAAATTCAACCCTAATTGCATTAAAATAGTTTCTCAATATTGGATTATTTTCCAATTTAGTCATTGGCTTTCCAATTTTTTACTCTTTACCCAATTTGAACCATTTTCTCACTTTATCTTCGTAATTTAATCCCTAATTGTATTTTTTTATTCTTTTCTTTTTCAATTAAGTTTATTTTTTCAATTCTCTTTTGAAATATTTTTTTATTAAAATATATTTTACTTTTTCAGATAAAATATCTTTTATATATAGTTTTTAAAGAGGCAAAAAATTAGGTTCCTCTCTTTACAATGCTTACAATACAAAGTCTACTAAAAATATTTTTTCATAGACTCTTAGTAGTAAGCTTGTAAAGTGAAGGTATATAAATGGGAAAATTTTGAAAAATGGTCAAATCTAGAGCTGACCAGCCTTAAGAATCAAAATTTGAAAGAATCATATAGGGATTAAAATTTGCATGGTGATGCTTTAAACTTAAATTTATAAAAGTAATCTTATACCAAAAAATTAAGAAAAAAATTGCAAGAGTCCTCTAAGATTCAAAAGTAAAAAAATATTTGTGAGAATCCTCTAAGACTCAATCCCAAGAAAGATTTGTAAGGATCCTCTAAGACTCTCAATTGTAGAACAAATTGCAAAAGTTCTCTGAGACTCAAAAAGTAAACAAAGATTTGCAAGAGTTCTTTGAGACTTAATCATATAAGCCTGTTAATAAGAGGGTTCGACTCAAATTCGTAAGAGTTCTTTAAGTCTCTAAAAGTAAAGAAAAGCCTACAAAGGTCCTCTAAGACTTTGAATCGCAAATCAAATTGTAAGAGTCCTCTGAGACTCAAAAGTAAAGAAAGATTTACAAAAGCTATCTAAGACTCAACACAAGAGCCTTATGATGGCAAGTCCTATGAGATTCAAAAGTGAAGAGGAACTTGTGAGGATCCTCTAAGACTCTAAATTGAAGAACAAATTACAAGATTCCTCTAAAACTTAAAAGTAAAAAAAGATTAACAAGAGCCCTCTAAAACTTAATCGCAAAAGTCTTATGATTGTAGGTTTGACTCAAATTCACAAGAGTCCTCTCAGATTCAAAATTGAAAAAAAAATTATGAGGGTCCTCTAAGACTCTAAATTGTTAAGCAAATTGCAAAAGTCCTCTAAGGCTTAAAAGTAATTAACGATTTATGAGAGGCCTCTGAGACTCAATCGTAAAAGCCTTCTTATAATAGGGTTTGTTCCAAATTTGCAAAAGTCCTCTAAGAATCAAAAAGTAAAGAAAAACCTGTGATGGCTCTTTAAGACTCTAAATCCCAGAACAAATTGCAAGAGTTTTCTAATACTCAAAAGTAAAGAAAGATTTGTGAGAGTCCCTTAAAACAAAATTACAAGACATTTATAAGAGTCATTTAATACTCAAAATTTGCAAGTAAAGTGTGATAATTATATACAAAGGAAATCAAGGTAACCAATTAAATGCTTATTTAAAAATATAGGTCTTCCTTTCGATGTCCAACTTCCTTATTGATGATCGAAACCGACAACTCTCATCATGGTTATTCATCATGACTAACACACTATTATACTCATGTTTGCTTGGGTACGATATATGCCTAGATGCTTATATTTTTATGGTAGCTTCATAAAACCATGTTATTTGAGCCTTATACAGTACTTACACCATTTGTTCTTAATGATCATCTCTTCTTATTGTATTGAGAAACTTCGCACCATTTATTATTTGAAGAATGTTGAATTGTTCCCAATATGTGAGTTTGCCCTAAGTATCGTTCTTCTTCTTTGGCTATGACAAGAATCCTTCAATAGTAATTGTCATGGTTTTATGATAAGCTCATGCTTTGTATGTGTTGTCAGCATATTTTAAACATTGATTGATTTGCATTTTGAATAAAAAAGTTATCTTGATATGAGGTTTGAAAAGAATAATGTTTTTTTTTAAAAAAAAATCATAATTATGTGTGATTGCAAGCCAGAACATGTCTTACAACTTTCCTTAAATATTTTCAAGAGAGTGAAAGTTTGGGTATTTTTATGCAAACATAAATGCTAGCCTAAAAAAAGCTCAGACATGCAGGCATGAAGCAACCTATATGCTTAGAACTGTTTAATTTTTTTATTTTTTTTTATAGGGTGGATGATTTGTCATCCACCTCTAAATATTTTGAAAAAGAAAGTACCAAGTGATACGACGTTTGCTCTACCCAAATTCTGACACCCTATGATTGCTTGAAAGTCAGGGTAGAGGTGTTTTACACCTAAAAAATCTATTTTCAACCGTATTTTGACTCAAAAAATACCTAAACAACATCCTATACATTTTGAAAAACCTATCAATGACCTAAAATAACCCAAAAATAGGATTGAAAATCCAAAATTAACTCGAAACCAAAATAATTTTCGAGCTCAAATCTACTATCTCATGCAAGGATAAGGGTAAAGAACACTTAAGATAAACTTTCTTCGTCAAATGAAAATCATTGACACCGACATTTTTTTTTTCATGGTCGAAATCAGTGTTATTCAAGACTTTCTCCATTCTATCAAATCCGACCACTTTTACTCTTCTTTAAAACTAGGGGCCAAAAAAATAAAATTTTGGACCAAATTTGAATTTTGTAAATATTGAGGACCAAAAGTTTATAATTAAAAAAGTTTGAGGACCGAAGTAAACTTTTTGCCCTAAGTTTGAAACATCCCTTTTCTTCCCCTTTTGCACTTTGATTCTGTCTTTTAATCTTGCCCTTTCTCAATTAAAAAATTTGCTTTAATTGGTGATCAATTTTAGCCTATAAGAATGTAATTAAAAAAAAATACAAGGACAGGAAAAAAAAAATCACCATAGCTATTCACGGGTAAACAAAGTTATGGTGAATAGTGATTTCACCATGCCTATCAGATTATTATAGTTAATTTTAAGGTCATGTGCCCTTTACATTTAAAATTACCAAGAAAAATAAATAAATAAACAATTGCTGTTACTAAACGTCACAGGTTGAACACAAAGAAATAGAACGATAAAACCGAAAACTACTGAAGGAAGGAAGACAGATATTTTTTCATAATGCCACTAAGCAATATAACCATTGGCATGTATTATTAGTATTTGGTGCAGTAGTTCCTGCATCTTATCATCAAAAAGTTATGCGTTCACCTGAGCAAATAAAATTCTCATCAAATACTAACAACCGACGAGACCATCACCTGAAAAAAAATGATTCACTACCTTTTGTGGCAAAGAGATTCTCCCATAAAATGGGGGAAAAAAAGAACAAAAGAGATGCTCACAAATCATTCTTCATGTGCAGCATATTACTAACATATTCCATAGATTTTAAATTACAACTATGGTTGCTTTTTCTGACATCTTTAATGATTGGATTGAGATCAAAAAATAAAATAGAAAAAAAAAATGGAAAAAGAATTGCACCCAAAAACGGGGATATCCTCGAGCACTTCCCTTGTCTACCATCCATCCGTTTTTCGTATGGACCATGACCGTCTAACCCTGAGAAATCAGTTAAACAGTGATCATATCCTCACCCCCACCTCTCTGTGCTGCCACATCGGCCAGTCTCTTCCATGTCAATTCTCGCTGCTCTTCCACATCTCTGGCCCTAGATTTTTTCTCGGCATGCTGCCTCTGACACTCTTCAAACAACTCGGTATCCATTTCCAAGAACATTTTCCGAACGTTAACAGTCAGCCCATGAACTGCCTGGTTCCAGTGACCGTGGATATTCTTTTCCAGTGCCTCAAAAATTATTGGTAATACAACACTTCGGTTTTGGGCAATTAAACTCACAATGTGCTCATTATTCCACAAAAACAGAGCTCGTTCAGCAACCTGCCAACAGAAATTTGCCTAAGCAAAGACTTCTTCTACAATAAAATAAACTATTGCTATTCAAATGTAACTACAAAACCATGCCAAGTATATGTGTGGAGTAATTTTATCTGAAAGGCTTCTCAACAATTCCTGAAGGCCAACTGAAAAAAGAAAGAAGGCAAGCCAAATAGAAAAGAACAAAACTTATGGCGACAAGGTCAATCTCAGTACAAATTAAAGGATCCTTGACCAAATGAATGTCAAGTTTTAGTCTCATGCATTCACCATAACATCAAAAACTTTGATTTCGCACTTGAAAGAAAACAGAAACTAACTAAATGGTTCTCAACCACCAACACCATTTCCAGCAGCAGCATACAAGAATGCATTACTGCTCAGCCTTAGCATATGCAGTCATCCCCTTCTAAATATTTGGAAACTTTTAAGAGTCCACGTGAATGATTTCATCACTAATATGCAACATGCAAAACATTGCTTTGAATATCAGATCCAATGTGCGTAACTTGGAATGAAGCATAACAAATTTTGGCAAGCTTTTTTTTTTTTTTTTTTTTGCTGAAAGCAAATTCTGACAGGGAACACAACAAAAACAAAAGTGGCTTCGGACAGAAGAAGAAACAGTATATCTAAGGAAACTTAGAAGCAACCCCATGCTTCCATAAAGGAAACACCATATGCTATAAATCAACAACTACCATCGATCAAGTTCACGAAGAACTAATCCCTGAGAAAAATATATCTTGAACACACAGGATATTAAAGTACAATTATGATGAAGCAATAACTCATAACTTGAAGCAAATTCTTCGGGAATACTAGAATTGATTTAAAATTTGTAAAAAAGAAAGGCTTTCATCAAAAAATGAAATGGAAAATTGATAGTGGGTAGATAGCAGCTTCAAAAAGAAAAGAGTTTTGGTTTTCACTTTCATTAATCATGACTAGCAGATTGAAGGTGTAAATCTTGTAAGCAAGAATAAACAAAATGGACAATTGTCATGAGCATTGAGCAACACTCACTGCAAAGAAAATAAATGATAAGGAATTTTGCAACTCAGATTTCTGAAACGCACCAAAGGTCCAGTGCAGAGGTGGATGAATAAAAACTTAAAAGCTGCAGCTGATGACCTTACAACAGAATTAGCCTTCAATCTTATATTTCACAGCATAAATTCCACTCCAAAATTAATCATGCTGCATTCTGCTAAATGGAACTTTGTGAAACATGCATAAGTTGAACGTGTCAGGGAAGATTAAAATGATCCACAAAATCATCATCTTGAATGAGCAGAGAGACAGAAGCTGCCAGATAAGTTCGGAACAAACAGAATAACAACAGCAACCCAAGGGTGCATTTAATAATCACATTAACCAAGAAACCTTTCTATTTGAAAAAAAAAATATATGTATCCAGTCTTTAGTCTCCATGTGATCATGAAAGGCAACTGGTATTTAGAATAGATACAATTAATTCATGGGCAGTAAGAAGAACACACATAGCCAAAGAATATCACAACCATTAGATAAAACAAAGCAGAGAGTTTCCCTTGGAAAATAAATGGTAAAAGCTTCTGATTTCTCCTTTCAAATGGAATGTAAATAACATTACTAACATTAAACATCAGAAGGGGAGTAGCCAACAAAGTGGATCACCAGTAAATCTTAGTAGAATACCAATTCACCAAATACCAGCAAATGTTATGAATGACAAGGCAAAATATTTTATGTGTAGTGCAAGAGTGAAAAATGCACATGAGACATATTTTATGACAAGGCAAAATATTTTATGTGTAGTAAGGAGAGGGATTCTACATGCAGACAGAAATAAAGGGAAAAATAAAGAATAAGAATAAGAGTACATCATACACACTGAACAAGCAATTGAGACATCATCAACAACCATCAGTCTCAAACAACCAATGTTTTGCTCTCTTAGCGACAAATGCACATTTATCATCTGGAAACACGTCCAAGGTACCTTTGGTACTGACTTATCCAAATTTCTGACATATAAAGATTATGAGCTTGGCAAGTTGAAACAATCACAAACCTGAAAATGGGAGCTGGTAAGGCAGCGAGCAATCTGTCTGAAAAGAGGGACCATAGAGCGCTGAAACTCTGCGGACTGTGTTGCCTCCAGCACTTCTTCAAGTTCTCCAAGGAAGAGAACTTCCTTCTGACAATTAGTCACTGGCCAATACTTCAACAAACCCCTAATAACCGTATCAGCCAGCTTGTAATCCTTTTCAACAAATTGAGTGATACAATAAGACAGCTGCTGGTGGTACACAGATATCGGCTTTGGTTTATGCAACGGTATAAGCGCCCTTACAAGGAACAACTTGTGTTCCTCCTTCATCGGCAGTGCAAACCCATTTATAATGCTCCCTAGAATCTCCAACAATTCCCCAATCCCACTGTGTCTCTCAGTCTCATAAACAAACCGATAGAAAATATTATTTATAGCCTTCCTAATAAATGGGCGATGCACCATGAACTTGCCATAAATCCTATGAAGAATAGTTTTTAAATACTCCCTCTCTCTTGGGTCCTCAGAATCAAACAAATCAAGCAATTTCAACACAAACGAATGATCAATATACCTCTTGGCAACCTTGGTATCTGTATCCGACGACACAACATATCTTAGGAGAAGCTCATAGACAAGCTGCAAATGAGGCCAAGATGGTTCCAAATAAGGCTCCTCCTCTTCAGGATCAGCGGATACTTGCCCTGTATTCTCATGTGAAGCCGGAGGCAAGCACCGGAATATATTCGCTGAAACCATTTTTATCATTTCCTCTTGACAATTCTCCGTAATCTTTCCAGAGCCAGATTGAATAAAATCCACAAGTTCCAATAAAGTTTGCCTCTTGATTTCCTTCTCTCGGACCGATTTTAAGGTATCAGTAAAGTCAAATTGGAAGCAGCATACCTGGAGTTTCCGTAAGAAGAGGTTCTGACGTTCCGAAACCGGCACATCCCGGAACAAAGGGAGAGGCTCCACTGTGTTCATTGGCGGAGGAGCAGCAATTGCCGACCCAGTGTGTGGGCTTGGTGGGCCAGGGGCAGCCCGTGACGAATGGTTAACAACCACATTGTTTGCAGGACCAGAGCCGGAGTTTCGAGGAGCCCCGAACCCAAAATCGTTACCGTCCGATTTGGAGGGCTTACGATGCCCTCCTTTCATGATTTTCCTCAACATTTCTCAATTCAAATTACAACAAACCCTAACCCTAAGAAGATGGCGATTGATTAATTAATTTAGGCGGAGGTGGTTGAGAGTTTTGATGGATCAATATACAGGGAATAAATGTTTGATCCAGTTATTCAAAATCGTTAAGAAAATAATAAAAATATATTAATTAATTAATTGGATCTGAGCTAGGGATTTAAAAATGAAGTGTACCCGATTGAGAACCAAACCGTTGAGATATTTGACCGGAGGGGAAACGAGATGAGGAATCATTAGAACCGATCGGTAAAATGCTGGTCAGGTTATCGGATGGCGGTGCTTAATCCGATAGAGACACAGCGAGGCAGAGAGATACGTCAAGAAAGAGAACTTTGGAGACAGTAGAGGATAATTAGGGAAAAAGGCTAAACGAGGGAAATAAAATAAAATAAGCAAAAAAAAAAAAAAAACTTATTGCAGAAACGGCTTCCATTACAGATTTTCGGAAACTAATTAATAAAAAGTAAACGTCTTTATCTTTCTTCTTTTTAGTTAATTAACTAAACTCTTTTTTTTTTCTTTTTTTTTGTACTTGCCTTTTATTACGAAGGAAAAAATTAAAGAGCAGAGAGAGACAAGACAGTGTAGTTAGTTCCTATACACGTGGCTTCTAAGCCAAGTATTGGCTAAAGTGACGTATGAAAGGAAAAATCGAGGGACCATGGAGCAACAACTGTTTTTCTTTACCAGAGTTTCGGTGCATCATCAAGAGCTACTCTTTTTTCTTTTCTTTTTTCAATAGAATTTTGGTATTATTCATAACTTAATTTAATTAAAGGAAAATGTCTCATGTGGATTTGATAAATGTTGATCCATGAAAAATGCAATAAAACATATAAGTTATGTCAAAAATTTAGTGTTTGTTTGCCAAATTCACTATGTAAATGGGCATCATCCAATTATCATTATCAATAATACGTAGCTCGCAAAACCTAAAAATATATAGATTTTACGATGATCAATTATCATTCTAAATCTTTGTTTCTAAATAGTTCAAATTTATAGGTGACAAACACATTGACCATCCTAACCCTGCATAGACAAACCTACGTGGATTCAAGGTTATATATATAAACAATGTTGAACCTTAGGTTCATAGAGAATATTCTTCAGAATTTCATCTTATTCCTTTTAACCTAAGTTTCTCTCTCCAACTAAACATTTATATTCACAACCTTACAAGGCTTTATTTCCTACTTAAACTAATTTAGTCATAACTAAAAAGACTTATGTTACAGGTGTTATAGTTTTTTAAGCTTACAATTCTCAACTTTCTAGCCTTGGAAGACCTTTTATAGTATAGGTTTTAGGTAACCTCATTAGTGAAACCATTTATTGGAATCTCTTTAAGCAAAAAAACAAGTTCTTTTCTCTTCATTTTAGATATTTTTGGTTTCTTTTATGGTTAGCAATCAAGAAACTCCCATGGTTTAGAGAGTTATTGATCTTTTAACCATTAGCATTACATCAACGTTTTAAGATCTCTGAAAATTAGCACGTTAAGTTAAAATACTCATAAAAACCTTTATAGCCATTAAAGAGAATCTGAAGACCTTACCACCTCCACAATAGTGGCTTCTCTATTCACTCCACCTCCTTTACCTTTCAATATGTGAAGAACTCTCTTTTAAGAAAGGGGTAACATAGAATGACATAGTAGAAAGAAGGGACCATTGCTACTCTCCTAGCTACTATAAAAGTTTTCCTTGCCACTACAAGGGGTTTCTCCAAGTAGATATTAAAGACATGACAAGGAAAAGATTAAGAAAAAGTCAACATATATATAACTTCAACCATAATAGAAGCCATCACCACCGCCTTCCTAGTTAAACAATCCTGACAAAAAAAAAAGCACTATGTGGAGGTCAAATTCATAAAAGTCTAGAACCTTGAAGTAAAGTTGTACAAACCCCATTAACTAAAGACCTCTCCACTAATATGTTATGTTCTAAATACTCATCGTCTCTCATAAGATTTTATCTGCACAACATCATATGTAAAATTCTATATTCAACCTTCAAGGGATCAACTCGAACCTAGTACCACAACTTAGATTCCTATAATGGATGAACTAAACCTAAAAAATATATACAAAAGATGTATAGTCACTTAAAGCAAAATGACATATCTAACAAGATTCGATGAAGAGATGTTAACGGTAGAAGGCTTATTACAACCAGTTACCATAAAAAAATTGATCAATAGGGTCCATAAAAAAATGTTGAAGGTAGAAGGCTTATTACAACCCGTCATCATAAAAGCTTTAATCAATAAGGTCTATAGTTGGCCTTATAAAAAGAGTTATATGTTGTACTGGGTTGGAAACTTTTGAAGGTCAAACAAGTTATGAAGAATTATATATGAGTGGAAAGAGAAATATAGTCAATCATTCTTATTAGGGATTAACCAAATTATTATAATTAATAGTATATAACCAATAAAACTCGGAATGGAGATAACTTTTGCAGTGGTCCATTGCCACCTCGAACTTTGTTCCTAAGTAATTCAAAAACATTAACCATCCTAACCCTACATAGACACATCTATATGGGTTCAAAGTTATATAAACAATCTTGAATATTAGGATAAGAGAGGATCTTATTTATGAAAAAAAATTATCTAATTTATTTTAAACTAAATATTCTCTCTCCTAATAAACATATATTCACTGTCTTACAGGGCTTTCACTTCCTACCTAGACTAACTTAAATATTGGAGAGTTTTTAAAACTCATAAAAAGATTTGTTTTACAAGTTTTATAGCTATCTCAAATTTTATAGCCTTGAAAAGACCATTTAAAATAAAGATTTTAGCAACTTTATTAACCGAACCTTTTATGAGAATGTTTTTTAGTTAAAATAACATGTTTCTTTCACTCATTTTTAGACACTTTTGGTATTTTATCATAGCTAAGAATCAAGAAACTCATATGGTTTAAAGAGTTAATGATTTTTTAACCATCATGACTCTACTAATACTATAAAATCTCTAATAGCTACTTTAGGTGGCTTCTGATGCTCTCTAAAACCACAAAGGCCTATGTAACCATGTTTGATAAAAAGATGTTAAACGGAGAAAGCTTATTAGAGCTGGTCTTCATAAAGTTTTGATCAATAGGGTTTGTGACCCAGTATTATAGAGGGAGTTTTATGTTATTCCAGATAGAAACTTCTTAAGGATTAAACAAGTTATAAATAATCCTATACGAGCGAAGGAAGCAAATATAACTAGGTTATATTACCTCTATTTTTAAGTGTAATCTAGGTGAAAGATGCAAGAAAATGTCACACAAATCCCTCTCTTGGCCGGCCATGAAGCCATTCATGTATTTATATTATGTAATTTTTTTATTTGCATAATGGTCGTAAGTTCTTTTAATTATCATTTTAGACCCCACTCTTTCATCTCTTTATTTGATTCAGTCCCACTACCATTTGCTTAATGTTATTCAATTGCACCCCTCTCTAATTAATTTAATTTAATTTATTTATCTTTCTTTTAGTTTTTTAACAAAAAATATTTTTGACTTCATTAATAATTCTAATTTCTTTTTATTAAATTTCTAATCCAAGAAAACGTTGACCAAAATAAAACAAAATTATTTTTCTATTTTGCAATGAAATTGAGTTAATTATGCACATAGTTACTAAACTTAATAGATTTGATTAATTGAGTTCGTCAACTATTAATTAGATTTATCAAATCTCTTCACTATCCATTCCATGTACAATATGGATCCTTATTTATGTACATTAATAGTTGTGTTAGGTTAATATTAAAAAAAATATATATAAAAAAGACAAAAATATATTTCTTTATAAAAATGGATAAAAGTCACGTTTATTTTTATATTTTTTTAATTCCTATGCTCGATGTGTTGGTAAGAATTATATCATAAATACTTGTATGCAAAAAGCAAAATATAATTTTAGGTACAATTTTAAACAAACAATGAATGGAAGGAGATTTCGTTCCATTTTCATCAATGTAGTGTGAACCAAAACTCACCATTTTGTTTAAAAGTTTTTTTATTTTTTTTAATATTTTAAACAAACAAGTTGCTTTATATTTTTATAAACTCGAGTATAAAATCGTGATTTTGCACAATTTCAATTGAGTTAACACGAGTAAAGTTTGATTTTTATTATTTTACAAGTTTGTAATTTGAATTTATACATTAGATATCTATTAATATGTAAAATTATATGATTTTATTAGTCATCTCACGACGATGTCTCGTGCTTTTCCATAGATGTGATATAGGTGCTTCTCTCTTCTCCTTGATTTTCACGGTTGCCAATTGAACACCAACATGCATGACCTTAATTCTTCCCCACCATTCATATATTAATTTGTATGCATCATGAGTCATCGTGAAGCAGCTATTCTTCCTTCCTTTCCACTTCCAGCGCAATCTCGTTGCGGCGCGTGAACGGAAGAGTAAAAGGTGGATTGTACTGCAACCAAAACAATTAAATCTATATTAATACGAGGAGTTCATTAATAATTTGTGCCAGAAATATTATACCGAATACCTTACC
>Ga0307515_10019945_pt1 | contig 12011 bp, 10 predicted proteins | sample 17_EM_MG_FD_194513 | JGI IMG/M metagenome (GOLD analysis project Ga0307515, IMG submission 194513) | Populus trichocarpa ectomycorrhiza microbial communities from riparian zone in the Pacific Northwest, United States - 17_EM | ecosystem: Host-associated > Plants > Roots > Unclassified | place...
CATTTTGATAAGATACTATTAACACACTGCAAATACAAGAGCCTTATATGAATCTATAGATGGACCCGCTGTGCGACCCGCTGACAACCCGCCCAATTCAGACGGGTTGGGAGTTTACCATGGAACCATACCCGAGTGGGCAGTTCGGGTTTATTGACAACCCGGACCGCCAATTTGGCAACGGTTCGGTTTGGACCCGGACCCGGACCCGAAGTGACGTTCCGGAACCGTTGCTAACACTAATCTGGGACTTGATTGCAAGGTAGAATATACCAATGCCAACCAAGGGATCATGCCTGAAGCTCATAACATCCAGGTCCAGTATACGCAAAGTGAAGAGAATGACCTCAATAACACCTTCCAAGGCCGAATTCCTTCTTTTCCTGTATTATACTTCAGCTGGACTCCGCTGAATCAGATCCTCCAATTTCAGAAGCGCCTGCCAGCCGGCTAAGCAATATCGACGTTGTCTAAGAGGTCCAAAAAAAACCCAACAATGTGTATTACATTCTCAAGCTCAAGAATACATAGTTGTGATTCCAACAAAGTTCAAAGATCTTCATGGTTGGGCTGATTGTGTTGACGAGTTCATCTGGGCGGTCAAACACACGAATAGTATGCATATTGTACCCGTCGGGGCAATAGTTGGACCGGCATATTTGGCGCAGGTGAATGCTGCATTGTGCGGCATCGATAGTGTATGGCTTGTAACTAATCATTTTGATTTATATACGTACTGGACTGTATATTAATTAGATTAGAATGCCTGATTCAGATGTGTAGCTGGGAGATAGTTTATCGAATTGTACTATTTGATATAGAAATTATATATTATCACACCAGGAGGGTCTGGCTCGAGGTGCGCTGGAATGGTTTTGGCGATGAGTGTCGTAGTCCCAGCAGCTCCCAAAGTTTACCCACTTAAAGGCATGATTTTATAGGATTCTGAAGATGACTTCATACTCTGTAGAATATTCACGTATTCTGTTCCGCAACTTCAGGAGCGTTGAGGAGCACGTGCAAGTACGTCTCAGAGCACCTGAGAAGGACATCGTTTTGCATTCAGCCTGTTCAGGAGCTTCTGGGAGCTTCTGGCAGGATCGGTGTGTCTGTTCAGAATAGGTGAGTCGTTGAGTTGTGACTTCCAAACCATTATACATTTTGCTGATGCAGCTGATCCAAAATTCAACTATCCTCTAAGTCAAATCTTGTAGCATCCTGAATGCCCCTCCATAACTGCAGGTAGTGTTAGCAACGGTTCCAACCCAGTAGAACAGTTCTGGGTTAGGGTTTGGACCGGAACCGAACCATTGCAATGGTTTTTACCACATGAAAACCCGGACCGTTGCAATTGGGTCGGTTTTACCACCAAAAACCCGGCATTTCAACCTCACAACTTTGGCTCCAATTAAGTATTTGAGTTCTGATCGTATTGTGACATTATCAGTACATAGATTGTGCAGTTTCACGAGCTCTTTCACCTCCCACTTTCAGATATGCGATCCGACCAATATTGATGGAGTCGCGATGAAAAACCCCCAAATTTCGCTTCGAATTGGCCCTGTTTCCACAGCCACTCAACGAATATCAGTCGGATCGCAAATCTGAATGCTGGAGGTGCAAGAGCTCATAATTCTGCAAAATCTACGTACTGATCATGTTGCAGTACGATCAGAACTCACCTACTTAATGGGAGCCAAAGCTGTAGGAACCGTAAATTTGGAACCACACTTCAGTTCCAACCCGGCCTAATACCCACGGTTCTATGTCCGGGCCGGGTACCAACCTGGCAAGACAAAAGTGGTTCGGGTTTTTGGCCTGTTCTGGAACCTAACCAAACCGAGCTGCAGATCACAACCCGGACCGCAGGCGGGTTACCCAGACCCATTGGTAACACTAACTGCAGGTTCTTTCAGGAGCACCTGAGAATGCTCTTGTAGAGTCTGAGAGCACATTGCTTAGCTCCAGGGGGGCCTGGGAGCATCTGGATGTACATAGTTGCACTGGTGAGGTCAACCAGAGTGTCTGGGAGGTTTGCATGTGGCTTCTGGACCGATTTACATTTTGCTGAAGTGCAGCAAAAGCAACAGCAAGAGCAACGACATCAACAACATCACCAGCATTGAGAATACAGGATTAGTCGATGGAAGTATCATTGTAGAGGGTACAATGCCACTTGGAGGTCAGGAATGGTGCCAGTGATTGGATTTAGGATTTCCTTTGTGTGCTATTTTATTCTAGGTTTCGTCGATATATCATAATAGTAGTAAATGTAATAGAACTGACGGTTTACTGAAGTCTGATCTCAAATGCGTCAAATCATAATTACAATGATGCATAACCCTCCCACGACGGTTGAACAACTGCAAGGTACTGAACGATCTTATATCTACAAATTAAATATCATGAACCACTTCTACATGGTAACTATCATTGGTCAAATTACGCTATGAGGGTCTTTAAAAAGAAGAAATTCATGCTTCATTAAACGTACCGAGTGAGTACTATCATCATGCCGAGGACAAATCGAATTGGGCAACATAGCAGTATACTGACAGATGATTTGAGATATTGCCAAAGGAACTATGAACCGTTTATCAAGTGCTCATTGTCACATTCGCAAAAGTGGGTACACTGGTCATGATGCTTGAAAACAGCATCACAACAACTCAAAGAACACTCTGGAATGTTAAAGCAAAGCCATGTTTGAGGGAAACCTTGAATTTTTTTTTTTTGAGTTTGTGGGTACAATAAACTAAATAAATTTAATGAAGGAAATTTAGTTTTTGCTGATGTAGTATCAAGTGTACATAATCACATGCATATCATAGTAATCTACTCTACATGCCCGTCCATAGCACCTCATAGTGCCACAAGTCAAATATGCTATGGATTACCATCTCAGAAACAGCTTCTCTATGAGTTACACATCGCACAAGGTCATTTTTCCCGGTGTTGGCTATTACGTTGAATATTTATTAGTTCATCTTTGGGCTTGTGCGATCCAAATTGCCTTGTCCAGCCAATCATAGGTGTATGTCAGGAAAAACATATTCTGTCACGTGTAATCTACAGCAGGCTATATGGCCTACCGTAACCTCCCGTAACACCGATAACACCACATAATGAAAAACACCCCAGAGCTGTTTTCGGTAATGCACGATAATGCACCTGTAATTTACCGATACCATCACTGAATTATTACTGTAATGCAACTGTAGCACATGTATTATATTCTGCAATTTATAGATAATACTATATATTCAAGAGTTACTGACTTATTTACTACTCTGACATGTGTACACTTTGACATGCTCACTATAACAACTCTGACATACTCGCTCCCACTCCAACTCTGACATACTCACTCCCACTCTAACTCTGACATACTCGCTCCCACTCCAACTCTGACATACTCGCTACCACTCCAACTCTGACATGCTCACTTTCACCACTGATCTGCTCGCTCACACAACTGACATATTCACTTTCCAACCTCAGAGATGCTTCGTCTCACTGCTCTGACATGCTCACTCTCACCTCTCTGACAATGTGGCTTCGCTGGGAGCAAGCTGGTAGCGGTGGCATGCTCACTCTGACCTCTGACAATCTGGCTTCGCTGGTAGCGGTGGAATGGTCACTCTCACCTCTGACAATCAGGCTTCGCTGGTAGCGGTGGAATGGTCACTCTCACCTCTGACAATCTGGCTTCGCTGGGAGCAAGCTGGTAGCGGTGGAATGCTCGCTCTCACCTCTCTGACAATCTCGCTTCACTGGGAGCAAGCTTTTGGCGGTGGATCTGGCTTCGCTGGTAGCAGTGGATCTGGCTTCGCTGGGAGCAATGGATCTCTGGCTTCGGTGGGAGCAAGCTGGTAGCAGTGGATCTAGCATTGCTGGTAGGGGTGAAAGTGGCTTCGCTGGGAGCAAGCTGGTAGCTGTGGATCTGGCTTCGCTGGTAGTGGTGAAAGTGGCTTCGCTGGGAGCAACCTGGTAGCGGTGGAATTGTAACTCTCACCTCTCTGATAATCTGGCTTCGCTGGGAGCAAGCTGTTAGCGGTGGAACTGGCTTCGCTGGGTGCCAGCTGGTAGCGGTGGATGTAGCATCGCTGGTAGGGGTGAAAGTGGCTTCGCTGGGAGCAAGCTGTTAGTGGTGGAACTGGCTTCGCTGGGGGGGCAAGCTGGTTGCGGTGGATCGGGCTTCGCTGGGAGCAAGCTGTTAGTGCTGGATCTCGCTTTGCTGGTAGCGGTGGATCTAGCATCGCTGGTAGGGGTGAAAGTGGCATCGCTGGGAGCAAGCTGGTAGCTGTGGATCTGGCTTCGCTGGTAGGGGTGAAAGTGGCTTCGCTGGGAGCAACCTGGTAGCGGTGGAATTGTAACTCTCACCTCTCTGACAATCTGGCTTCGCTGGGAGCAAGCTGTTAGTGGTGGAACTGGCTTCGCTGGGGGGGCAAGCTGGAAGCGGTGGATCGGGCTTCGCTGGGAGCAAGCTGGTAGCAGTGGATCGGGCTTCGCTGGTAGGGGAGTGTTACATAAATTTCATGGAAAGATAATCGAAGAGTAAAATACCCAATGCTGGTGATGGTGATGGTGGTGATGGTGATGATAGTGGAGATGACGATTGAAAAAAGGGGGTTGATTGAATGCATGCAGTATGAGAAATTTGCTTCATTCTGTAATTCGATATTACATATGGTAACACTCACATAACATTCTCATCACTCCTCTATAATGGCCATAGTACATAGTAGGCAGTCATAATCTATAGGAAGCAATCGTAACACAGTGGTAACAGGGATAATATATGTCGGTTACGGTTGCACTGAAGGTTTTCCCGACGTACTGTTCCCATCCTGGTCCAATATTGTTGAAAATTGTGATATCCCACTTGCCCAAAGCCAATATCATTCACCCCAACTATTTCAATGATCAGTTTTCATCTGATTGTGTTGACCATAAGTGTTCCTGAATTCTCTCATCAAACTTGTTCCAATGAGACCATTTTAGTCAGGATCTGAGGAGGTCACATTACTCTATGGGGTGATGTATTGAAAATAAGAGAGCTCAGCAGCTGCGAGCTGCTTGTATATTTAACACATGGCACCAACTATCATAAGCGTATGATTTGCCTGAAAGTTTAGTATGGTACGGTTAGGGGGGTGTTTTTCCTAAAGTACTAATACTTATCACAGCTCTAGATCCTATTTTCATAAGAATAGTTGCTTAGCAATTATTATTCTTCCTCAGAAGTGCAAAACTTCTAAGTCACTTTTGTTCCCTCTTCTGTTGACTCTTTGTTGAAGGCAGTGGATTAATTCGTCCTTTGCGGGTACATCGTTATGGATCCAGAATATAATTGCTGGCTGTATCCAACCTCAAGGTTCTCTTCAAGTTATGTTCCTCGAGATTGGAAACATATAATCCTTGCTGAATATCTTTTCAGGTCGCAGATACTTTCCGAACCACTGAACATTTAGGATGCAACAACTGATGCTGAATTTCTCTGGTAACTGGAGTATCGGTTCTCGATTGTAGAGATGTTGAGGGATGATATCATACGGATGGAAATCGTCAAAAGTCTAAACGATAGACCAATGTGGGTTATAGCCCCACTAGCACTGCTATCCACCAAATACACTGTGCTGCAAACATGCACTGTCTTTCATAGAACATATTGATTAATCTTCTGAAGCTTCACAACAATATGTCTGCTTTGTGCTCGAATGTAATTGTTATGGGGTGGGGCTGCCGCTACAATACTAATCCTTTGTATCTAACTAATAGTATAGGTATATATATAATAACAAAGTATATAGGTATAGGTATCATAAAAACACAATAATATTTTAGATTCGTCTTTTGCTGGTAGGTTTTTGACTGTTCGCTGCTAGAACTTGTTCTTCTCATTGCCGCAACAATGTGATCTCTTTATAGCCAGGTCTTCAGGATAAGACTCCTTCAGAACTATCTTCCGACTATAAGGCCAATACTTAATTACCAGCCAGTGTTATCAGCCACACATCCCTTTAGTTATCATGTCGAAATATGAGTGGTTTTGAAGAGTTGCTCTCACAGTGCTTCCAGGCCATCCTGATATCTGATAGCAATTAAATAATACATCAGATCATAACCTCAACTTTGACATATCACATCCCATTTGTTTCAATGGATGGAATATTTTAATTTGTGCTTTATCACAATATGTTTCAATAACTGAAGTTATTAAGTGCCTTGCCATAATGTGGTTATTTGGCATCACTTCAGAGTTGCAATATTATCATTATTACATGGCGACCAACCACAACTCAGCCATTATAGAATATGACATGCCAGCTTATACTATTGACCAAGTCTCATGTTGCAATGCATACTAACTCAAACCAATGAACAGGGTTGCTTCCGGCCTCTTATCTTCAGCCGACATCATAATTTTCTCAGTCACCTCATGCTTAGGCCAAGACCATCCTCTTTGGCCAAGAACTTGTACCCTGATTGATTCTAACTCCTGAGGTGATGCATCAGAGGTCCCACGTACTCGCACATTGACTGTTGATTGCTGTGTGTGCAGGTCGGAGTAATCTCCGGTCCAATCAGGCATTGTCCTGCTAGTTTCTGAGATAATGAATGTGGTCAAAAACTATGCGCACTGCTGAAGCTTTTGACTTCCCAGTTGTAGCAACATTACTGCATCATCAAAAGTGAATCCACTAAGCTCAGATGCTCACCCAATCGACATGTGACTTATGTGTAATCCTGCTGAAGACCGCATGACTAGCACACCTGTGATGTCTTAAATAGGTGTTATGCTGATCACGTGACTAGATCAAGAGTAACTCTGTGACCTATATTCATTCGACATTGTCATCAACTACCATTATCATTAGTGTTAGCAACAGGTCCAGGTAACCTGCCAGCGGTCCGGGTTTGGACCAGAGAAATGGTTTGGTTCAGTTCCCAAACCATCCAGAAACCCGACCCGCTTTATCTTGACGGGGTTGTTACCCGGAACGGACATAAACCCACGGCTTTTTGGCCGGGTATAACCTACTGCAGAGCCTCACTTTCGCGAACTCAGAACTTTGGCTCCAATTAAGTCATTGAGTTCTGATTGTATCACTATATGATATATACGTAAAAGATTCAGTTTTAGATGCTCTTTCGCCTTCCATTAACCAATTCGTGATCTGATCACTATTCGTTGAGTTGCTGTGAAATTACGCCAAAAATTGGGCATTTTTTGAAGTGACTCAACGAATAGTGATCGAATTGCAAATTGGAGAATCGGAGGTGAAAGAGCATCTAAAACTGCATATTTTACATATATATCATATTGTGATACAATCTCAACTCAAATGCTTAATTGGAGCTAAAGTTCAGAGTTTGCGAAAATATGGAACCGGCCAAAAAACCGCGGGTTCAGTGTGGTTCGGTTTTTTGATGGGGTGAAACCCATTGCAACGGTTCCAGTTCGGTTCCAACCTGGACCCGCAACTGAACCACCAATTTGGAACCCTTGCTAACACTAATTAACACTGCTAAGTGAAAAACCCCTAATAGAAACCAAGTAGATGATGAGAATGTAGAGGGCATGTGGAATTTGAAAAAGGAGCTGCTGCAATCTACAGGGAGCTGGAACTATTGTGATGGTAATGAAGATGAGCAGACAGAGGAAGAGGAATATGAAATAACTGATACTGAAGATGAGGTTACAAAGTTTGATAGCAATGTATGCAATACTCTACTGGCAGCAAGTAAGAATCCAGGTGTATTTGAAAATGTTTCTTTTGACTATTAGCAAGGTTCAGAACCCAGGTTGCCTTCAATTCAGGGTGGAGAAAGGATGAACCAGGAACTCCAGAAGAGTGCAAAGGGACTTTGTAAGAAATACACCTACTTTGGAAAGCAGGCAGTTGTCCACCAAATGCCACATCTCTCTTACCAAGAACTATTAGCAGAAGAGTGTACAAGGGCACAGAATGCATTAATAAAGAAGCTGTAATACACAAAGTATACTCTTCAGACACAGAATGTGACGCAACATATGGCAATATTGACTTTCCTTCGAGTACAGCATGGAATACCGCTCAGGGAAACTCCAGTACACATGGCTTATATTGTTGTACAATGCTTTGGTAAAGGAATTCTCTTCCCATAGTTGGTTGTTGATTGGGAAAGGGAATAGATTGGAAATCAAGAGATTCCGAAAGGCAGAAGAAAGTGATATTCAAAAGCTTAAAGTTTGTTTAATGTTGAGGAAATTGAGAATACAGTATGCAAATGGCTATAAGGCAGTTCAGGTGAAGGTAAGTAGTTTATTCAACAGTAGAGCTTCTTTGGTAGCAGCTGGTAGAGTTAACATCTCAGATTTGATAGATCAAATAGCATTTACTCTTGCAACGGTTATTGAAAATCCTTAACCAGATATTAAGAAAGCTGTGCATGCCATGGAATAGGCTTTGAAATTTGGTTCTGGGGGTAACACAGTGAGAGCAAGAACTGCATGCTGGCGGTTGAAGAAGTTGAGGTTGGTTTTTGGCTGCTAAATCAAAGGTGTACATAATAATAACCATAAAAGCGTAGATGTAGTATACTATTACAACAAGGTTTTTTTTCCCACAGTGGCAGAATCTGAAACATTGGTTTCTGGTTATTAAAGAGAATAGGATCTATGAGTTACCACAAGGCTAGTATCTGTGCAATTATTTTTTCCAATAATTCTAATTGACCAGAATAGGTATACTGGAAGATATGAAGTCATTAGTTTTTATAGTACATAATGAATCTTCTTTCAACCAATATGATAGAATGAAACAAGAGTGGATGTGAAAAGGCCATCAACCATCGAGGTGGAAAATGAAATGAAGAGGAATGATTGTATCAGGATATATCACAGTGGGTAGTAAGCTATGAGTACTAGTTACAATCCAGCGTACTTGACTCTATACTCCAAAGATAGTATTACCAACGGTTGTGGGTTACCAGGCTGCGGTTCGCGTTTGGAAATGTACTGCAACCCTCGTTTAGGTCTGGAACTGCAAAAGAAACCGGTCCAAATAACATGGCCGGGTTGTTACCCTGACCAGACCTAATACAGCCATGTTTGGGCTGAGGTTGGAACCAGACAACTGTTTCATTTTACAGTTCCTATAACTTTCGCTGCGATTCAGTATTTGTGGTCTGATTATATCACCACATGATCTGTATGTGAAATGTGCCATTTTATGTTCTCTTTCATCTCCCATGCTCCAATTTCTGATCAGATCAATATTTGTCGAGTCACTGTGACATCAACCCAAAAATTAGTCAAACATCGCCGTTTTTGCACAGCGACACAACAAATATTGATCAGATCGTAAATCGGAGAACGGGAGGTCCAAGAGCATCCAGAACTGCATATTTTGCGTCTAGATCATGTTGTTATATGACGTGATTTCAATAATTTAATTTGAGTGAAAAATCTGGATGGTCCAGAGGGGGGTTTTTTGGGTAGAAACTGGCCCAAATGCAGCGGTCTGGGTTTTTTGGTGTGGTGAAACCCGTTGCCACAGTCCGAGTTTGGTCACAACCCTAACCCAGAACTGTACCAGCGGGTTGGGACCGTTGCTAACAGTATCCAGAGTACACCTCCAAGTAGTACATAGTGTTAGCAACGGGTCCGGGTAACCCGCCAGCGGTCTGGGTGTTAGGGGTTCTCCTTTAACAGTGTCTATGTAACCTGGAATAACCAATGATGGGTACTTGGCAATAACCTTCAGGTTATTAGTCATGCAAAACACCTACCCTAGGCATCGTCAGAACTTTCAGTCATGGTTACATTTAGCGGGGTATGACTGGGCCACGTCTCGATTGAATAGAGGAGTCTCCACCTCTAGCGGATTCCCTTAAGATGATGCAACAACAGTGCCAGATCGAAAGGGGTAGAACCCTGCCGAGCGTGTTGTTTTCAACCAGATTCATCTTCCACATACTAGTGGGACATGTCTGATTGGACTGGAGATTACTCTGACTCACAGACACAGCAATCCTTAGCCACCGAGCTATTAAGCGGGATCTTAAGCCTAATCTCTCAAGCAAGGTTAGAAACTGGGCACTCCGCGGTCAAAGAGAATGGTCTCGGCCTGAGCTATGGTGTGATTGAGGGATTATGACATTGGCTGATGATATGAGGCCTGGAGCATCCCCGCACATTGGGTTGTGACGGTATGGCAACTGTGAGAGTACGACTTGCCTGAGCATGCATGTGTATACATGTGATTTAATCTACATTGGCATAGTATCAGTTGGTCGCTGATTAAATCTATGACATGATGATTACGAAAGTATTCATTTACGCAAAGCGCGTTCTGACGTAGTCAGATACGTGTTCCAATACCGAACAAACAAAAGCAAGATGTCCAAGTTGAATCTATGATCTGATATATGATATCGTGCGGGTGTGGCCTGAGTCTCATCAGGAAGCATAACGCTTCAATACCTCACCTGGATGAACACAATAACCTTGGGGATTCGTGGCAATCTCTACCATGTGCATTCTAGTACAGCTTGCCTTAGCATGCATGCGTACGTAAAGGAATGTAAGTCACACAGCACATTGCTATCACAATCATGAAAGACGAAATATGGGTGCGTATGCGTAACACCCGAGAAGCTTCTATATAAGAGATCACATTGTTCCGACAATGAGAAGGACAAGCTCTAGCAGCGAAACAAACAGCGATATCTACCAGCAAAAGAAAACCTTTATTTATTATTGTGTTTTCATGATACCTATATCTACCTATTATTATATATAAAATCTATTAGCTTTCTGTACCGGCAGCCCCACACCTTTGATAAGTATCGCCTATGACAATTACCGTCGAGAACGATAACGACATAATTGTGTATGCATTGGAGCAGATAATTGATTACGCCAGGAAGAATCAGTATATCTTTGTGGCACAGAGTGTTTGGTGGATAGCCTCCATTATTGGTCTTTCGGAAGGATTAACTGTCCATATTGATAATTTGAGGAAACGGTCAGAAATTCATCAAGCATCAGTTCAAGAGATTGGACGATTATCTTCGGCTAGTACAGCTCCACCTAAACATAAGGATAAAATTAATCCACTTGTTATAACTTGATTCAACAAAGAAACATCGGCTACACGAATTATAGAGGAAGCCGAGGAGTTTATTGGAAATCCCCGAGAGACATGGAAAGCTTTTAAAAAGCAACCTGATCTACTGTCGCGTACACATTCAGGACAAATTCCGGCAAAACCTTTAACTAGAAAGCAAAGGAATTATTTACAGTCAATTCCTAAGCATACTATATCAACATACCTGATTGGGAGAAAATAGGATCTACGGCCGTGTACCTAGTACTCACTTAGAAGCATCTTTGGATATAACTAAGTATAGTAAGTTAGGTGTAAAGCACCCCCGTAACACTTGGTTCGGGCCGCGAAAACGGTTCTGTTCAGTTCCAGAACCATCCAACAACCCGACCCGCTACGTCCTGCCGGGCCAAACCCACACCTGTACCCGTCTTACAGTGGGTTTTGCCGGGTCATCAGCAAAATGTAAAATGGTTTGGAAGTCACAACTGAACAACTCAGCAACTCTGAACAGCCGCACTGATCCTTCCAGATGCTCCCAGATGCTCCCAGATAGGCTGAGTGGAAAGCGATGAGCTCTCAGGTGCTCCGAGACTACTTCACCGGTGCTCCTCAATGTTCTGGAAGTTGTGGAACAGAATACAAGAGTATCCTGAAGAATGTATGGTTGTCTTCGAAATGCTACAAAATCAAACTATTAGAATGTGCAAATTTCGGAGCTATTGGGAGTATTGGCCGCGTCTCCAAGACTATTCCAGGGCATCTCGAACCTGGAGCCGTCCTCTCCAGGAGTGATTATTATAATGTTTATATCAAATAGTACAATTCAATTAACTAACTATCTTCCTCCTGCACACCTTGATTCAGGCATTGTAACTTAATATACAGTCCAGTAGGTATCTAAATCCACATGAT
>Ga0307515_10019946_pt1 | contig 12011 bp, 2 predicted proteins | sample 17_EM_MG_FD_194513 | JGI IMG/M metagenome (GOLD analysis project Ga0307515, IMG submission 194513) | Populus trichocarpa ectomycorrhiza microbial communities from riparian zone in the Pacific Northwest, United States - 17_EM | ecosystem: Host-associated > Plants > Roots > Unclassified | place...
GGTGCTTAGGAGTCTGTATGGCTCTACAGTCCTTAAAGCATCTACCTTCTTTATCCTTCCCTATTGTCTTAGAGAAGGATTTAAAGAAGCCTTTTCCTAGTTTTAGTTGATAGAAAGCTGATTGTAACCTTTTAGGATATTTATCCTTAGGGGCTTCAAAATTTAGACTTATAAACGTACTAGTAATATTCTAGATATAAATTAATAGTATATTAGGAGAATACCTTAATAAGTTTAATCTGGTATACCTTAATATTATTATTATCTACTTAATAACTAAAAAAGAATACGGAAAATATATTAAATAGGTCTTAAAGAGACTATAAAAAGAATAGATGCTAGTAGCAATTAAGAAATACAAGTTCTTTATAAAAAATACTAATTTTATTAGATTTATTATTAAACTAAGTTATATTAGTATAGACCTAAAAAAGATAGAAGCTATAGTAAGTTAGTAAGAACTAGAAAATGTAATATAGTTAAAGTTATTTTTAGGGTTTTATAACTACTATAGGAGGTTTATAGTATAATAGTTAAGGAATATTAAACCCTTTACTAGGCTTATAAAGAAAGAGAAACTATAGGTATAGGGAAATAAGTAAAAAAGGTTACTTAAGGAACTTAAGGAGTTATTTACTTAAGAACTAATCCTTAAAATCTATTAACTAGGACTAGAAACGGTTATGGAAATATATATATTAGACTTTATACTAGGAGTATATTTACTATAGAAGTATAAGAATTTATAGCATCTAGTAGCATACTATAGTTAAAAGATAATACTACTAGAATTAAACTATAACATCTATAATAAGGAGTTATTAGGTATAGCTATAGTACTTAAGAAATAGAGAGTATTTTTATAAGGTATAGAAAAATTATTTATAGTTAAAACGGATTATAAGAACCTAGTAGGGTTCCTAATAATAAAAGAGCTTAACTAAAGATAAGTTAGATAGGCAGAAATGCTTATAGAATACTATTTTAAGATTTAGTATACTAAAGGCATTAAGAATATAAAAGTAGATGCGTTAAGTAGAAAGGCTAAACTATAGAATAATAAGAAGCTATTAGGAGTAATACTATATAAAAATAGTAACGGACTGTCACGGCACTGACCTGACGCGTTGTTATGGCTCGTGTACGCGTATGCATGAGCACGGACCTAACCCCTAACCGACACGTATATATACCGCCTCACCTCCTACATAGATCCTCACACAACATCGTTTGTCAATTATATACAGTTATCTCGTACATCGTACCTTGACAGTCCGCACGTACTGTGACACGGACTAATTAGGTATAATTATCCTAATATTATAGTAATTTAAGAGCATAAGCTATTAGAAAGTAATTAGATAAGAAGAATCTAAGAGATATAATTTAAGGACTTAGAAACGGACTAGTATAAGTAGAAAATAAATATATATATCCTAAGGGGAATAGTAAAAGAGTTTATTAGAGATTTCTATAAGGGAATAATATAGGGATATAATAGAGCTATGGGCTTAGTGTTAAGACTTTAAGAGGAGTATATTATTTATAGAATTTAGGGCTTAGCGAGAAAAATTATAAAGGAGTATTTAAATTGTTAAAGAAATAAACTAATAAGGTATAAGCCGTACGGAAAGCTATAACTTATTAAAGTACTAGAACGTCTATAGGAGATAATATTATATAATTTTATTATAAAGTTACTAAAGTTAAGAGATCTTATTACCGGATAAGAGCATAATATAATTCTTATAATAGTAGATAAGTTAACTAAATAGGGCTACTTTGTAGTATGCATAAAAGAAATCTTAGCAGAAGATATTGCTAGAATTTATATTAAAGAAGTATTTATAAGATATAGAGCACTAAGTAAGATTATATTAGATAAAGATCTAAGATTTATAGTAGTATTTTAGGAAGTATTCTTAGCGGAATAAGGGGTTAGAGTAGTAACTTCTATTATATACTATCTATAGACAGACAGATAAATAGAAAGATTAAATTAGACACTAGAGCAGTATTTAAGACATTATATTAACTACGTATAGAATAATTAGATATCGCTATTACTAGTTATATAGTTTATATATAACGCGACACTATAAGAAGGTATAAAGATATTACTATTTTAGGCAAATTACGGGTATAAGCCTAGAATATTATTGTTACTATAATAAGTAAAGAAAATAAGTAGTATAGTAAAAGAAAAAATAGAGACTTTAATAAACCTTTATAAGGACCTTTATTTTATAATAAAAATAGTATAAAAGAAGATAAAAAGGTACTATAATGCTAAAAGATCTAAGGGACTAGATCTAAAGGAGGGGGATAAAGTATAGCTATTATATAAAAAATTTACGAGCTAATAACTAAGTAAGAAGTTGGACTACGTTAGACTAGGACTATTTAAAATCGCAGTAAAGGTTTTAAAAGTTACGTATAGACTTAACTTACTAGTAAAGATAAAGATCTACCCTATATAGTATATTATAATACTAGAGCCAGTATACGGAGATATAAAGCTACTAGTCTATAAGGTAGACATGTATAGAGAATAAGAGGAAAATAAATAGCAAGTTTTAAGAATTATTAATTATAAGGATATTAATAATAAAATATAGTATAAAGTAAAGTGGATAGGCTATAATAAGACTACCTAGGAACTACTATAGAACCTAAAGAATTCTATAGGAAAGGTATAGGAGTATTAAAAGAAAATGGGTTAGGTAATGTAGATAAGGAGCTAAAGATAAAGGAATTAATTAAAGGTAATAGACGAGCTAGATTATTTAGGGGATTTACTACTAGCGTATAAACTATTTCCGCCTCTTTATAAGTGGAATCCTTTTAGCCTTCTTAGCCTTAAGCTTACGGAGACCTTATTTGGTAAGACGTTACTTCTTAAAGCGTACCTTCTTATAACCCTTTTTAAGACGGACTAAACGGGCATAAGCAGTTAATTAAGCCTTAAATACTTTTTACTCTTTAGTATAAATTTGCTCCCTATTATTATAAAGCTTTTATACTTTAGTAAGAGTAGTAGCAAGTTTATCCTTAAGGTAGGATGCCTTAAACTAAATATAGGACCTTATAATAGATTAAATAAGGGAGTTAAAGACTAATAAGACTAATAAGACGCGTACACTTAGTATTAGAGATATTATAGGATAATTATATATTCGCTCGCGTATACTTAGTATAAGAAAAAGGTTAGTAACTAGACGGAGCCGTAATTATAATATATACTAACTTCCTTTCCTTATAATAAGAATAGGACGGTATAACTTTACTAAGTAAAAGAATAATAGTTACTAGCTAGTTATAATAATTAAACGTAAATAATTTAATAAAAGGCATTAGAAATAATAAAGGTTATTAAATTAAAAATGGGAATGCCATATCTCTAATAAACGACTTAAAGATAGGAGATGTAAGAGTACATATATTAGATCCCGCCGCGCTTACAAATAAGTTCGCAAGCACTCCGTGTCTTTTTGGCCAAATGGTAACGTTAGGGCGGGAAACGTTACAGGAGATATCTTTAAGGACGAAGATAAAAAGGTATTACGGACCTTATATTAGCAGTAGTAAAACTACTAAGGAGAGATATAAACGGACTAGTAGTAGAAGTATAGGAGGTACTAAAACTAGTTAAACTATAGGATAAAGGGTAACTAAATTACGTAGAGAGTTATATTATAAGTTCGGAATATAAAAACATAAGATATACTGACGTACTAGCGTACCAATATACTTAGTATATTTCTTAGGCGCAGTATTATATATTTAAAGGACTATAGTCCCTACCTAGATAGTTCTCTTCTTTATAGTAAATCTTAGAATATAATTAGAGTTAATCTATTAGGTAACCACTCCACTAGTTATTATTATATTATTGACTTTTTATTTACCTATATACCTAGTATAACGGAACCTTATAGCAGGTACTACAATAGGCTCGTTAATAGGCTAGGTGTGTAGGTAATGCAAATTAAAGTTAATAACGTAATAATAACTAGTAGAGTAGTTGCCTAACAGATTAACTTTAATTATATTTTAAGAATTATTATAAGGAAGGAACTATCTAGGTAGGGACTAAGGGTCCTTAAATACATAACCGTACTCCTATAAAATCCTTCTTATACGTAATATACGTGTTATATATATTATACGTACGTTCCCTTTATATACTGCGTATATTGCATACAACGTTATATAACTTGCTTACCATTCTTTATTATATAGCTCTACCGGCTCTATCCTAGACCGTGCTTATATTAACTAACTAGCTTCTTTTAACTCCTCTCTAAGTAGTTGTAATATTGTGCTTAAAGCGCCCGTAATACTATCTCCCTTCTCTTTATCTTTATCCTTAAAGATTCCTAATATCTCTAAGTTATTTACTAGAGATATAATATCCGTCTAATTAATTTAGTTAATATTATTACTTATTATATCTCCTAAGGTTTCTAAACCTTCTTTATTATTATAAGTACAGCGTTATACTTATACTATCGCTAGCATACTATCGCTTAGTAAGATAATACTATCTCTATATTCTTATTATGCGAAAGAGGGGTTAGTCTATATTATGTTAGCGAGTCCTTTCTCTTAGTAACCCTCTTTATATTTAGAGTGCACTAAAGCAAATATTTATTTATCCTATAATATTCGCTCTATCTCTAACGCTAAGTATACATATCCTATTACTCTTAATAGTTGTTAAGTTTCTTAAGTAATTTATTATAGGGTTTTGTATTTAATCTACCGCTATAAAGCTTAATAGTAAGCTATTATAGGCCCTTACTAAGCTTAAATATTCTTATAATGCGGAATAGAAGGCCCTAGATACTTAGATCGTAGCGTTTACTTATCTTCTTTATCTTAAGAAAGTTTATAAGAAGGTTTATTCTAAGGAATAGAAACTTATAAAATAAGGTCTATAGGAACTTAGTAATAAGAGAACTAACTCTCTTTTACTAAAGGAAACAACTCTAAGTAGTTTAGTAGTCGCTCTTCCTAGGTCCCCCTTAGGTAACTTATTCTTTAGCAATCTTTCTTTATTAATATTACCTAACCTATTTTCTTCCGATACTCCTATACCTTTCCTATAACGTTTTTTAGGTTCTCTAGTAATTCCTAGGTAGTCTTATTATAGCCTATCCACTTTACTTTATACTATATTTTATTATTTACGTCCTTATAACTAATAATCTTTAAAATTTACTATTTATTCTCTTCTTGCCCTCTATATATATCTGCTTTATAAACTAATAGCTTAATATTCTCGTATACTAGCTCTAGTATTGCGATATACTATACTAGGTAGATTTTTATTTTGGCTAGTAAGTCTAACTATAACGGTGCTGGGGTGCGTTACCTGCCAAATTCTACTATATTGCTGCCAAATTCTGCTAACCTGTTATTGGCTTGCTTATTACTAGCGCCTTGGCGGCCCTTATAGGATATTTGTTTACTCTGCCTCCTATATATACCTCTTCTTCTTTTCCTTAGCTTAGTATCTTTACTAGATAGTAATCTATAAGCTTTAGTTTAGAGGCATTTATACAAGCCGTTATATTATATTAAGCTCTCCCTACACTGCCTAGGAAGGCCTTAATAATCTTCTACCCCTAAAAGAAACTTCGTCTACAACAACGCGTTAACGCGCTATACTTAGACACTAAACAACTTTATACTGCCTAGGAAGGCCTTAATAATCTCCCACCCTATAAGCTAGATAGGATTGGACCTATACCCCCAGAGTTAAAACTATATAATTCTAATAAACCTTTAGGAAGTTAATAATAGCACCTAAAGCGAGCTTATCTAAAAGAGCTGCCTTAACCCAAGAATATAAGATCTAATTAGGATTAGAAATTGAGGACAATAATAACGTTATAAACGTACACGAACAGATTTATGCCCTTACGGCTAATTAGGAAGCCGACCGTCTTTAAGCTTAAAGTATATAGGAGACCCTATAAGAGATCCTAGATAGCCTTACGGCCCTATAAGGTAGCTTAGCTCCTCCTTTTAAAAGTTTAAGTTGGCCTATCTACTTAACCGAATATAACATACTAGGGAGTACGGATACGATAATAAAGTAATTAAAGTCTGTTAAGCTCCCTAACCCCTAACTACTGTCTAATAGGATAGACCCTACCTTTAAAAATTAGAGGATTTAAGTATAAGGAAAGCTCCGCGTTAACTATAACTATTTCCTTTCCGAAGAAGCTAAAATGCTCTACCTCTTTGGTTGAACTACAGGGGATGCCTAACGGTACCTTTAAGCTAAGTTTAAGGACGATTCCCCTACCCAATTTATATCTGTTAATAAGATAATACGGCACCTAGCTGCTATCTATATTAACCTAAACAAAGTATAGGATGCCTAGTATAATTATAATCGCCTAATAATAAAACTAAACTAACCCTTTAGTAAATTTTAGACTTAATTCCTATACCTTACGGGAGAAGGCTAGGTTCCTCTTAAGAACTACTATTTAGACCTATATAACAAGCTAACAGTCTAGCTATAAGAAAAGATCGCTATAACCTTAGATAACCTACTAACCTATAAAAGACTTGCAGCCTATTACCTATTATTAGACTTAGAACTAAAGCGGATTAACGCCCGTCCTAATTAGTAGAAGTAACTACGTAGCGATTAGAACTCGTCAGCCACACCTATAGGAGCTGAAGTAGGAAGATAAGCTATGACTACTCTTGCACTAAAAGCGGTCACAACTATGTACCGGCGAGCCTTGCCCGACCAGCTACGTACTATACCCTTAGCTGGTGCTCGTTGCAATACCCCAATCGACCCTATCTTGGCTACGTACTACAACTATAATAGGGAGGGTTACTTTGCCTTGTCTTGCCTAGAGCTAAAGGATAACGGCGATATTAAGGAGATAGAGGAAGGAGAAACGTTCGACGAGTTGGGAAAAAAAGAACCCTAGGGAAAGACTCCCCCCTAGGGTACCCTATTAATCTTAAAAAGATTAATCTAAGTTAGTTAATAGGTGGAAAATACTTTACGGTTCTATATATAGTATCTTAAAATAGATATAGAGTTAATATAACCGCCCTTATTAACACTAGAGCAAATAGCTTTGCTTTTATAAATACTGCCTATATAAATAACGTTGCTAAGTTTTTAAATATAGAAGCTACTATACTAGAAAAGCCTGTCTAAGTAAGAGGCTATAATAGTTAAGCTAGTAAACCGGTTACCTATATCTTAAAGTTATATATCGCTCTTAACGGATGACGCTAGTATAGTATCCCCTTTTGCATCCTAGACCTAGGGTCCTACGATATAATCCTTAGCTAAAAATAGATGTTCTATTTTAATATTTGGCTAAATATATAATAAAGATAATTCGTCTAGCCAGAGAATAGACCGAAATTACCCTCCTTTATTAGGGAAATCTGAACTAACCGCAAGACGCTAGCCGCGAAGGCTAACCCTACCTATTAATAGGATGTTAGGGACCGCGACCTAGCCTTTACCTAAGAAGATGCCCGCCGCGAGGCTAGAAGGAACTCTTTTATACTAATAAAGATACTCCCCTAGAGTGCTACAGTTAATAAAGACTTTACTTATAGTAGCGGGATAAATAGTAACGTAGACGACGTCTAAATTACGTAGATTTAACTAATATAGAAGAGAATATACTAATAGGATATGAGGGATAACCTCCAAAAGATGTAATAGGAGCTAAAAGGAGTAATATTAACGCCTTTACCCCAGAAGCCCCTAGGGTCCTATATACCCCCATTATCATATAACCCCCCTATAGTAGATATTACTGCGATTAGCGCTATAGCATTTTACTTTAATATGTATAGGAGGGATAACGAGGTCTTTATAACTAGCTTATATAAAATTAACTAGATTATTAACAAGAGAGAAGAGAAGCTAGCTAAGGAAACTAATAAGGAGCTAGTTAAACGCCTCCTCCCTACTATCTATGTAGGATATAAGGACGTATTCTTAAAGGCGGCTTTAGATAAGTTACCCCCTTACTAGATATATAATTATAAGATTTAACTAGAAGCTAATAACTTGCTAGGCTATAGCCCCCTTTACTAATAATTAATAGATAAGCTAAAGGTAATAAAGTAATATTTACTTAATAACCTTAAAAAGGGGTTTATTAAGCTAAGCTAAGCCCCTTTTACTTCCCCTATTTTATTCGTAAAAAAGCCTAATAAAGGCCTTTATTTTTATATTAACTATTAAAAGCTAAACGCTATTACTTAGAAGGATTAGTATCCTATCCCTTTAATTAATAAGACCCTTATATATTTAAGTTAGGTAAAGATCTTTACTAAACTTAATATTTGCTAAGCCTTTTACCAAATTAGAATGGATCCTATAGCTAAAGACTTAACTATATTCTATATCCGTTATAGGTTCTATAAATATAAAGTCCTTTTTTTAGACTAATAAACGGGCTGGCTACGTACTAAAGATATATAAATAATGTTCTTTTTAATTACCTTAACGAATTCTATACGGTATACCTAGATAATATTCTTATATACTTAGATAACGAACTTAAATACTAGGTTTATATTAAGAAGGTTTTAAAGAGACTGTGGAACGTAGGCTTATAGGTTAATATTAAGAAATATAAATTTAGAGTAAAGCGTATAAAGTACCTTGGTTTATTATTACTATAGAAGAAATTAAAGTTAATTCTAAAAAGGTTAAAGTAATTTATAACTAGAAACCCCTTTATACCGTAAAAGGGATCTAGTCCTTCCTTAGTTTTTACAACTTCTACTATTAGTTTATCTATAACTATAGAGTTATAGCAAAGCCTCTTATACGACTTACCCAGAAAGACACGCCTTTTATCTTTAATAATGACTATATAGAGGCCTTTAGAGAGTTAAAAGATCGGCTTATCTCTTCTTTAATCCTTTATTATTATAACCTAGACCTTAAATTAATACTAAAAACGGACGCTTCTAACGGAGTTATAGTGGGAATTTTATTATAGTTATATCCGGACGGCGAATAGTACCTTATTGCTTTTTTCTTAAAGATAATAGACCTGGCTAAGTATAACTACAAAGTATATAATAAAGAAATGCTAGCTATTATTTAATTACTATCCTAATAGCGCGCGGAGCTTAAAGGCACGAACTCTTAGATTAAGGTTTATACTAATTATAAAGCCTTAAAGTATTTTATAATAATAAAGCAGCTTACCAGTTAATAGGCTTAATAGGCTAAAATACTCTCTTAATTCTTTTTTACGATTATATACCGCCCTAGTAAGTAAAACTTCTAGGCTAATGCCCTAACCTAGAGAGAATAGGACGTAAGCCCCTAGGACGAGCTAAAGGTTTAATATTAGACACGCGCCCTCCTTTATCCCAAATAGCTTAACCTACGCATCTTTAAGAAACTAAGCTTTAAATAGAACGAGCTAGCACCTATAGAAGGAAAGTTCTTAAATAAACTAATAGGACTAATTAACCGTATCTTAACCGCGAACCGCATAACTAAATCCCTAAAGGCCCTCCGTAACTAAGCTATAAAAGGTAACCCTAATTTAGAAATAGAAGACGGACTACTCTTATATTAAGAGCGGCTTATAGTTCTAGATATTAATAACCTATAGACAGAGCTAATCCATAAAGCCTACTATTAAGTTTCTACGGTATACCCTAGTTAAGATAAGACCCACCAACTATTAGCGCCCCGTTACTATTAGTAAGAACTCCTATTTAATATAAAATATTTCATTAAAAACTGCTACGCCTATAAACGCGTAGATGCCCCTAGGGATTAAACTTCTAAGTAGTTATAACTACTGCTAGTTCTAGAACGCCCTTAGCAACATATTATAATAGATTTTAAGTTGTTTCTAAAGGACGCTTATAGCTATAATATAGCCTTTATAGTAATTAACCGACTATATAAGTAATCCGTCTCTCTCCCTTATTTTAAGACCATAACTATAAAGGATATGGCCCGCCTTTACGTTAATAACATCTACCAATTCTATAGTGCTCCTAAATTAATTATCTTTAACCGCGGTTCCTAGTTTATATTAGATTTCTAAAACAAATTCTACCGTATCCTTAGGATTAAGATTAAGCTCTTTACCGTATTTTACCCTTAAACTAACGGTTAAACCAAGATTATAAACTAGTACCTTAACTAGCGACTACACCCCTTTATAAACTATTATTAGGACAACTGGTTGGAATTACTGCCTATAATAGACTACGCGCAGCTTACGCTTCCCTATAATAGCATAGGAATGTCGCTATTTAAACTGCTCTATAGGTACGCACTATAAACGTCCTTTAATTAGGATAGGCCTACCGAACCCACTACGGCTCGCGAACGCCTTAGCTATAAGGAGGCCTAGACACTAGCTAGGAGAATATATAGAGCCTAGGAGACTACTTAAACGATTATAAAAAAGGCGTAAAAGAAGAAAGAGGCCGATATAAATTAATATCATTATAAAGTAGACTTCTAAGTAGGGGACTAGGTATAGGTATTAACGAAAAACTAAAAAACCTAGAGGCTAAGCCATAAGCTAGACTACTAAATAGCTAGTCTATATAAGATCTTAAAGAAGGTAGGATACTCCTTTAAGGTCAAACTACTAGATTTAATAAGGATCTACCCTGTTTTCTCCCTAGACTGACTACAAAGGGCTGCAAACGACCTATTGCCTGGATAGTATAACAACCCCCTACCGCCAATCTAAATTGCAGAGGATGAAGAATAGGAAGTTAAAGAGATCTTAGCAGTTAAGAAGGTCTGTAGTGTCTTAAAGTACTATATAAGCTAAGTAGGCCACGATAAGGACCTAGAGTGGTATCCCGCATCTGATTTTAAGTACTCCTCCTATAAACTACAGGATTTCTATCTAGCCCACCTAGATCTCCCCGGACCACTATATAAATTAAATAACTGGATTAAAAGCTAGGAAGAGGGGTTAGATAATTATAATAATCTAGACGACAATAAGGAACTTGAACAACGCCTAAGGGTAGGCTTTTTCTAGAGGGGGGGGTAATGTGACGGTGCTGGGGCGCGTTACCTGCTAAATTCTGCTATATTGCTGCCAAATTCTGCCAACCTGTTATTGGCTCGCTTATTACTAGCGCCTTGGCGGCCTTTATAGGATATTTATTTACTCTGCCTCCTGTATATACCTCTTCTTCTTTTCCTTAGCTTAGTATTTTTACTAGATAGTAATTCACAAGCTTTGGTTTAGAGGTATTTATGCAAGCTGTTATACTAACTTAAATATAACTAGTAAAATTCTTTATATAATTTTAAAAGGTCCTAGTCTAATATAGTCTAACTTCTTACTTAATCGTTAACTCTTAAAATTTTTATATAGTAGCCACACTTTATCTCCCTCCTTAAGATCTAGTCCCTTAGATCTCTTAGCATTATAGTATTTTTTCATTCTTTACTATACTACCTTAGCTGTCTCTATAAGGTTTGTATAAAGATTTATTAAAGTCTCTATTCTCTACTTAGCTGTACTACTTATCTTTTTTACTTATTATGGCGATAACGATATTCTTAGCTTATATCCGTAATTCGCCTTAAATAGTAAAATACCCATTCCTTTTTAAGGTGTTATATTATATGCAAATTATATAACTAGTAATAGCGATACCTAATTGTTCTATACGTAATTAATATAGTGTCTTAAATACTATTCTAGTGTCTAATTTAATCTTTCCATTTAACCGTCTATCTGTGGATAATATGCGGTAGAAGTTACTACTTAAACTCCTTACTCCGCTAAAAATACCTCCTAGAATACTACTACAAATCTTAGATCTCTATCTAATATAATTTTACTTAGTGCTCTATGTTTTATAAACACTTCTTTTATATAGATTTTAGCAATATCCTCTACTAAGATTTCTTCTATATAGGCTATAAAGTATCCCTACTTTATAAGCTTGTCTACTATTACTAAGATTATATTATAATCCTATCCTATAATAGG
>Ga0307515_10019947_pt1 | contig 12010 bp, 12 predicted proteins | sample 17_EM_MG_FD_194513 | JGI IMG/M metagenome (GOLD analysis project Ga0307515, IMG submission 194513) | Populus trichocarpa ectomycorrhiza microbial communities from riparian zone in the Pacific Northwest, United States - 17_EM | ecosystem: Host-associated > Plants > Roots > Unclassified | place...
GCCCTCAGCGGTCGCATTGACCGCCCGCAGGTCCGCGCGTTTCGATCCACGGTTCTTCTCTTCGAACGCCAATACTACCCATTTACCGGTGTTGTCATCTCCTGGAGTTGGAGGGTGGTTGATGGGGTCCGCGGGATTGGTTTTTGCGGTGATTGTGGTTGGCGGTGTCACTCGTCTCACCGAATCTGGTCTGAGCATTACGGAATGGAAACCAATCACAGGCACGATACCTCCGCTTAATCAAGAGGAGTGGATGGTAGAGTTCGAGAAGTACAAGGCTACCCCGGAGTTCAAGCTGTGTGTTGTTTCTATTGATTCCATCTATTCCGAGCCTCAACTAACGGACGACGTATCTACAGTTTGAACCACTCCATGAACTTGGAGGAATTCAAAAAGATTTTCTACATGGAATGGGGTCACCGCGTTCTAGGTCGCATCATCGGCGTCGCATTCGTACTTCCCCTCACGTACTTCGCCGTTCGCAAGAAATTGACCGCGAGCCTCCCCAAACATTTGACGGCAATGGCACTTCTTTTGGGTTTCCAAGGCGCACTTGGATGGTATATGGTTAAATCCGGTTTGGAGGATTCGTTGATGGATTCGCCCAACGCTGTTCCGCGGGTGTCGCAATACAGGTTGGCAGCGCATTTGGGCACGGCGTTCTTGTTGTATGCGGGGATGTTTGGGACCGGGTTGTCTGTGTTGTACGATTGGCGATTCGCCAAGAAGGGAACCTGGAGCGGGATGACCGACGGCGCAGCCTACGAAAAGGTGTTGGCGAACCCTTTGGTCAAGACCTTCTTGCGGAGGTCAAAGGCATTGACTGCATTGGTCTTTGTCACTGCGTTATCTGGTGCATATAATGCGTGTTTTTGTGGGCCTGGGGGATATTGCTGATTCGTGGTGTATAGGTGCATTCGTCGCGGGTCTCGATGCGGGTCTCTTATATAACGAGTTCCCCTTAATGGGCGGAAGGCTCAGCCCACCAAAGGATGAACTCTTCGACCCCGTGTACGCTAAGAAGGAGGACAAATCCGATCTGTGGTGGCGCAACATTCTGGAGAACCCCATTACCGTTCAATTCAACCACCGTTGCCTCGTAAGCAGCTCTCGATGGCCCGCACGTTCAGTGCTCATTCGTCATTCAGGCTATCACGACTTATGTCTCTACCGGTCTCCTCTTCGCTTCGTCCTTGAACCCAAGGACGAAAGCGGCTCTCACTCCAATGGCCAAGAGGATGGTCAAGTCCGCTTTTCTCATGGCAAATGTCCAAGTCGCGTTGGGAATATCTACCCTCCTTTATCTTGTCCCCATCCCCTTGGCAGCTTTGCATCAAGCTGGGAGCGTAGCCCTCCTTACCACCATGATCCATCTGCTGATCAGTCTGCGCCGACCAGCGGTTGCTGCAAGACTCTGGCGTCAAGCCAACGTTGCAAAAACAGCCGGGAGTGCTCATGCATAATGATCTATCCTGCGTCCTTTACTTTGGATCACAGAGGGTCTCATTTCGTGTTGTACAAGAGTATTATATTCCCAAGTCCACCCCGCGTGAGGGGTGGCTTAATAAAACACGCATCTCAGCTCATCTCGTTAGTTGTCGGTCATTTGGATATCAACATCTCCCGCCGTGGGCGGGGGAGCGGTGACTGGCGGTGCTTCGACCTCTTTAGGGACCATGGATTGCAGGTAAACGTCGATTTTCTCGTCCTCGTGGATACGGAAACTTCCCTGGGAGGAGACTCCCACCTCGTGCACTCCTGCTGGACCAAGAATGCCTATTGAGGTGTTCTTGATGGAGAGTTCCTTATCCTGTTGAAGGGTTTCTCGGAGGGCATGCAGGCCATGGGTGACGAGTTCCTCTAGCGAGCCTGTGTGAGCACGGCCGATCGATCACAAGTCAGTCATGGGGATCTGCAGTCGGAGGATGGAAAACAACGGACAATCTGCGAAACTCTCGTAATTCTTTTCGAGATAGGTCTTGGCGCTTTGACTCCTGGCACCAATGGACATGGCAAAGTACTCATACGAGTTACCTGAGGGCGAGAACTCGTAGAGGTGCGGGCCAGTTTTGTCGAGTCCGATCACGAGGAAACCAACGCCGTACGGTCTACGCCCGTACTCCTGGGTGTTGACCTGTGCCTCTTGATAAATCCGTCAGAACGTAGTGCCAGAGATTGAATGCATAGAGTTCGTACTATCGGCGATTGAGGAAACGAGGCGATTAGCAGGAATGGGACGGTTGTAGATCATTCGTTCGGCCATGGCTTGTTGTCGCATGAAATTGCTAAGAAAAATATTAGGGCGTGTGAACGAATGATACGAGGTGCATACCTCAGCACGCGAGCGTCCGATGTCAGTCCTGCAATCGCAATGCCGACGTGATCATCTATGCGATACATCTTCTGTTGATACGACGCTAACTCCCCAGTGGATCGCTTCGGACAATCAGGACCTGGGAGTCAAGAATGATGGTTTCCGGCGCACCTTTAGTGCCAGGAGAACGGCATGGGTCTTGGAACGAAGGCCCACGGCTGCTGATCCCTGCTTCACGGCCTCCAAGGCATATTCAACCTGATGGAGACGTCCCTGCGGCGAGAAAACTGTGTTATCCGAGTCGTATGTGTTCCTGAACTAGACTTGGAGTTAACGACACGCTCAAATCGAGTACAAACCGACTTGCCATGGCTTGGGACTGGAGTGGGATAAAGGTAAGATTTGGCTTACGCGTATCCGACCAGGACCTCGCCTCTTTCCTTTTTCGTGCACGACATCCACACTCCGCTCGGTCTCACATCTCTTCCTCCGACGTTGACTCCCAACTTGCTGTCGACGACGACGACGACGATTCGCAGCTGTCCTCAAGAGACGGTCTCGAAAGGCTCACACTCATAGAGGTTATGCAAAAAAATCCTTTTTTGCCGCCATCGTACAATCCGCAACAGCCACCTCTACCTCCAGGTCCTCCCCCTCAACGCCCGCCCCAGACGGATTATTCTCCCTACTGGTCCGCTGCTGCAAACCACAACCACGTCCAGCAGCCTGGTTCCGGAACTTACAACTCGCAATGGAACCCGCCTCAGCCGACCCAGCAACCGCGTCCTCCAGCTGAGCAGTCTGCTTTGTACGCGAACTACGGTTATGGTGGTAACCAATCCTACTGGCAGCAGCAGCAACACCAACGTCAGCAACAGCCTTACCAACCTCCACATCCACCACCAGTACCCCATCCCCCTCCCCACCCTCCCACCCAACAGTATCCCCAATACCAACCACCAACCGCCTATCAGTCCCAGCCCTACGTGCCTCATGTTCCTGGACCCCCGCCCACCCAACAATACCAGCCGCAACCGCAACCCCTCCAAGCTCACCCGACACCGCCGTATTTTCCCCAACAACCTCGCCCCCACCAGAACCAACCTTCACGTCAGGGCTCCCAACAATTCCAACAACCACCCCTGAAACGCACACGGTTTGAGAATGGTTCCAGGAACCCTCAGCAACCTCCTCAGTTCCCACCGCACCCAGCGAACCCTATGCCCCCTCCCCTTCTCCATGCACAACCCAACCTGCCGAGCTACATACCCCCTCCACATCCAATCCAACAGCCTCTGAACCCGCAAAACCGCGGCGCTATGCAAAACAACAACCGCGGACGGCTCAACAAGTCTGGATCTATGAACGCAAACAGGAATCGACCCCCTGGTCAACAGCACAACCGCGGGAACTTCCCGAACAACCAGAATCGCAGGAACAACCTTGGAGGGAATCAAGGCGGTGGCAGCTTCCGCAATCAACAGCGGCAGAGTAATCTAGGCAATCGCGATCATAACAACAATCGTTCTTTCAACGCTGGTCAGCAACAGCAAGGTCGTGGACGGAACAACCAGCGTTCCGGAAGGAACGACGGAAGCTTCATCGCGCATGGTTCTGGCACTGGCGCCAAGAAGGAGGAAGTAAAGCGGGCTATGACTGATTTCAAGTTGGTCGCCATTGAGATCAAACAGCTCAGCTGGAACTGGGGCGCCATTCCTTCCTCTCAGAAAGTCGATCTTGCTGTTGAACCGGATCGTGAATCCCCCGTACCCGCCAAAACCGAGGTAGATGAGAAGGTCTCTGAGGGAGATCCTGCTCAGCCTCGTTCGGATACGGGGCAGGACGGTTCTAACGTTAAGGTGAAGGCAGAACATTCCGAGCTAGACTCGTTGCCTGCCAAGCCGGACCTTAGTCTTCCACCTGTCCCGCATACTGGGGATGGCCCCGCCCTTCCTTCTCCTCCTTCCCGCGTTCGCATCTATTTCCACACTCCTGTCACGCCCAAAGATTCCATGCCCATCCCTCACGCATCAGCTGTTCCTGTTGATCTTTCTGCTCTCGCCACCTCCCAGGGCTCACCCCGGAAAGGCAAGCGAAAGAGAGTAGACGATGAAGAGGATGACGATGCGGAAAAACGCACCTCGCATCCGTCCACTGCACATCAGGACGATGCTGTCAGTGTGACTACTCATCCTGATCAGGATGGTTTCAGAGGCAGCGCCGCGCCCAGCATTGGGGAGTCGACCAGCGAGGGTGACTGGCTCATGGCTGCGATTGGCGAGGGTAGTAATGAAGGGGACGGGCCCGGCACTTCTAATCATCCTCCTCACGACAGTCACATGATAAATGGTAAGCTTGATGTCTTTTCTTCATCCCGTTCTTGCGGGCGCGGATGAGTCTTCTCTTCATCAAAGTTCCGACGATTCCCCTGACTTGGTTTTGTCGCATTTAAGGTGTCGATAACGACGAGGCTGACGATGGTGAAGTCGAGCGCGCGATCGTTGGTCCTCCTGATGACTCCGTTCATCCCGGGGATGTTAAGGCGCCTGGTCAGATGCATACCACTAGCTTGGTGTCCGACTACGTCCCTCCACCTTTCAATGATCCCCCTGGTCTTCCGACCGGAGATCCTTCTATTGTTGACGATGCTTCGGGCGCTCCAGACGAGCAGCAGACGCAGCAAACGCAGCAAGACCCGCCCGTTGAGACGGATGGGGAGGACGAAGACGAGTCGCCGGATTTCGTCGCTTTCCCAGATGACCAGTCCTCTGTCCGTGACGAGGATCGCCGCTCTGCCTCCCCTGAGTCTCATACCGCTTTCGACTATGCGACTTTTACTAACAGGCGATTGGGCCCTGCGGCGTCGTTTGCATCCACTGTTGCGGAGAACGATTCACAGGAGGTTTCGTTCTCTGATTATGGTTCGACGCTTGTGAACGAGGATGTCAACATGTCTACCGAACAGAGGGGTACCCAGACAGCTGGCGATTCCACTCGTGTTTCACTTTCGCCTACGTCGACTTTGCTGACCGCTGGTCAGGAAGCCGCTGACCCCGCTTCGCAAGCTGGGGAGGCAAAGACGTTATCGGCCAATCGGCTGGCAATATCTTATGCTTCGGCGAGCCGGAGGATATTGATTGATGCTGCGATCGTGGACACTCTCAGAGTGTTCCGGAAAGAACATCGGATTGAGATTGGTCTCAACGCCGAGAAGGGTGACGAGACTGAGATCAAAGGCATCATCGTAAGGACTTTTTATTGTCCTTTAGATTCCGAAATCCTGATTGATTTTGCCCAGGTTGAAGTACTTTCTGAGGCTACAAAGAAGTACACGCCTTTGCAACTCGCCTCCGAGGCTTACGAGTCCGACCTGATGTTCCCACCTCTACTGACCGCGAAACTCCCGTCCAAATTGAGTCTGGTGATTCACTTGGATACTGAGAAGCCGATTCCGGAAGCGAAATGGGTCAAGACCGGAGACATTCATGAATGGGTCCGATCCACATTTGGTCGAATCTTTTCTGACGTTAGCGTGGGATGGGAGAAGAAGATTGTGGTTCAAGATCCCGATCCGGTGAGTCGGCGTTTGTTTCGAATAGTGACGTCGCGGGGTTGACGTATTCTTTCCTTTTCCAAGGCACCAACAATCAGGAGCATTCTGGATGGATGGGCTGTGAATGGGAACGTTGGCTCCCAGACAGAACGTCAGAGGTTCGTGAAAACACATCTGTCAGAGACGGATAACGTTCTGGAGATCCTTCTGCGTCTGATTCGTGGGGAACGAGCGACCGCATTCCCTCAGTCGAACGCTACCGTCGCTGCGACGCGGAATGGTGTACCAGGACCCCTTCTGGCTGCGATCGAGGGCCACGCGCATGGCGCGCAGCAAACGCATGTTTCCCTCGCGGTGCTGGCGATGTTCCGGATGCTCGTGGAGTTCGCCAAACGGGCGGACGGAGATAAGGGCAAAGGGGAAGTGGAGGAACGGGTGGGGGAGATTATCCGGTGTTTACCCGTTCAGCTCTTGCACAAAAGCGTGGAGGGCATGTTCAAGGAGTGGAAGGTTGAGAAGAAGGGAGGGAACGCTGCTGCGAGATGATCCGATTTCGTTCGGGGTGTTGTCTTCGGGGCACGTTTCGGTTTCTTCCAAGGCACTATCTTGATATCTTTTCGCTGGTCCCTGTTCATTCGTTTTGTCGTCGCTTTTCTTAAGTAGAACGATCCGTTAACCGTTGTAAATATGCATAGTTCCTAAAGGTACCTTAACAGATCAGCCCAGAGTGCTCTATTTTCCGGAGGTGAATCTGCATTCTTGAGGACGCGCGACGTCATTGTGGGGACACGGGTCATCATGACATGTACCCCACCACCAGTCCATCACCTGGACGGCCCACGTCCTGAATACAAATCTCCGCTCACCCACTGTCATGGGTGGGGCTTCATTGGACGAGGCTACGAATGGTGGCGTCCTGTGAGGTATTCGAGTGGATCTCTCGGGGGTAAATCGCACCTCTGGCGATGACGCATCTGCGTCCACCCTTGGCGTATAAATACGAGGCGTATCTTGAACAAAGCCTCTTCTCTCCACCAATCAACACAACTTCCAAAGCAACCCTCGAAAACCCCAATCACCCTTTACACTCTACACTTCGATAACCCAAACACCCAAAACACAACGATGCCATTCTTCTCTTCTTCACCCCGCCGTACTCATGTCACCACCACTACGAGGACGAGGAGGACGAGGTTCAGGAACCCATTGAGGCGACGCGACCCGGATCGTGTCGCTGGAGGGTACAAAGCCGCCCTTTCGAACCCGAACACCACCCATCATGGGAGGAAGCACGCGAAACGAGAGCTTCGTCATATGGTGAGTTTTTTTCCGGTTCACCGCTCGTCCTGCTATGCTGTGGACGTGGATGTATCAATACTTACCGTCGTGTCGTGACTTTTTTTTTTTGTATAGGGTCGAGGAAACGAAACCCATGTTCCTCTGATGACCAAGATCAAGCGGTCTCTTGGGATAAGGAGCACGCCCAGGCACGCCAGACCCATACATTCCACCACGGCCACGGGGACTCGAGCTCGCAGGCGCGGATTGTTCCGTCGTCGAGTCTACTAAGTCTCGAGACGCCCCTCCGCTCGGTTTGCGTCCGAGGAGTCCCCCCCAACCCAACCGAACGCTCGAAATATGCTAGCTCAGTGTCGTCGTCGGTGACCGGGCTTAGTTGTTACCCCCCATCTCCTCCTACACTTCGCCTTCGTCTTTGGCACGACGTTGCGCAATATGCCATTCCATCCTCTCGTCCTACCTTACAGCTTTACTTATGTCGCCAACTTAAGTACCATTGATGTATCCACTTAATCGACCGTTCCCATGTGTAGCGATTAGTAATTTCAACTCTGGAATTCCCTCTCATATACCGTCGCTTTGACGAGGCGTGAACCCGTTGTTGCTTGAATTCAGTCCAGGCTGAGTTCCCTGAATGCTTTTAAATTGCAGGGTATCATCGACCACAAATCCTACGTGATAATTTACCTACGTTATACTTCAAGTTCAAGAACAATACCGTACACGGAATCAATGATAATCCACACCGGCCGCAAAAAGGGTTCGAATCAAGAGAGAGAAAGACTACAAGATCAATCATCGTAATATTCCGTCCTGCCCGCCCTCTCGACGTACTCACGTACCCAATCTGGTCTTCGAGCGTGTTTCTGAATGGTCGCCAGCTTCAGCTCTCTAGCCCTCCTCAACTCTTCTCGTTCTTGGGCGGAAACCTCATTCTCGCTCTCGCCTTGCGTTGGGGGATTGTGAACCTGAGCGGCGGATCCACTAGATGACAGAGGAGCCCTAGCAGCGGTGATCACGTTCATCTCCGTCCTCAGAGCACCCTCTCGCCTCATCAACTCCGTCCGCCTACGATCCCACAGTGCCGGAATGAGGGTGACAATCATCAGCAACGCAAAGGCCTTGACCTTGTGAAGGAACGTCGGCGGAGGGAGGTCCCCTGATGCCTCCAATGTTTCGCTCTCCTCACGGAGGTTGATATTGGCCACGGCATTTAAAACGGCGTTCATTTGTTGTCGTGTGGGATCCGAAGGACGGGCCGCATCTTGACCCTCCTGACCATTGGGTCCAGGAACGCCCGCTCCACCGTTAATATCACCCCGGGCTTGGAGGCCCTCATCCCGCCTATGTTCAGCTGGGTCTTGAGTAGCGGCTACAGCAGCCCTGATGGCGCCCCACGCCTCGTAGAGTACCCACAGCCCCATGATAATTCCGAAGAATGGCGTCTGACCAGGAGAAAAGAAATACATTATCAGGGTAGCCCTCATCGCCAGCATGAATAGCGGAGTCAGGAGGGCCCGCACAGGGAACTGGCGGAAGTTGATGGCGATCTCGAAGAGGACTTCTCCTTCGGCTTGAGGTTGAGCGACGTTTGGTAAAGGGACATTGGGATGTACTGGTGCGGGTGGGTAGAGAATCGTTGGCGTTGGTGTTGGAGGGTATTGGGGCCACACCACGGGTGGTGGCGGCGGAGATGAAAGGATTGTGTAAGTGTAACTGAGAATATTCAATACATGGGTTTGGAGAACCGATGGAGACGCGTTTTGATCCGACAACGAGAGGAAGGATTGGCCACTGCGTTCCCAAGATTCAGTATTCGGCGTTCCGCAATTGATGACCGCAGTCACTCACTCTTTCATCACTCGCTCGTACTTGAGGCCGGGAGCAAAAGGAGGGATGACTTCATCGAAAACTCCAGGCCAAGCCCAACCACGGTACTGTAGCTCGAGCCTGGCCGCTTGCTTATGGGCGTCAAGGTCATTGAGGTGGAATAACGGTACCTCTTCCGGGCTGTTAGCAGTGAGGACCGTGAGTGCCCACTCATGGATGGCAAGGATATACGGTTGCCGGTGAGCGTATTGCGGATAAACCGGTGTCTGGTAGGATGTGAATGGGAAGGGTGGAGTTGTGGTCACGATTGGAGTCGGCGCAGCGACGGACTCAAGTGGAGTAGGCCGTCTCTTTGGTGGACTAGTCGTCCAAGCCGACGGATGCACGGCCAAATGAAGGGTTCGCGAGTGTTGAGGACTCTAGACGATGCGTGCCATTGATTAGCAACCCGTAGCACACTCAGCGATAGCACGGGTCGTGTGGGGACAGCTCACCGGCCAGATATCCCGAATCTGCTCGTCATCATGCAACAGCCTTCCAGCGTAGATGAGCCTCTGGCCCTCTACTTTTGGTCCCCCTGGGCAGGATTTGAATATTTCGGATTTGATGTTCGCAATCGAGGACGATTCGGGAACTTGGACTCGAAAGGAATGGGAGTGAGCCGGCAGCTCGACTTTGAGCGAGATGCTGGACATTGTGGACGGGAACTCAAGCGAATGAGTCTGTAAGGGATAATGGGTGGGAAGGTGGAAGAGGGTGGACGGGGGTGGGTAGAATGTGAATGTAAGCGACGCGTGGATCGGGATGATGTCGGACTCGAAATTCAGGTTTGGCCACGTATGAGTTTCAGGTCGAGCTAAGCCTACATGTGCTAATCGTACGTTCCAGAATAAAATCCTTTTAAATTTACAGAGGTTTAACCGGAAGAGTCTTGCCCTCCTTCGCGCTCTGGTGGGCCAACTCGACGAGCCGAATGACGGAGGTGGCCTCTTCCCATCTGACAGCCAGCTCTGCTCCCTGTCGGATGCTCGCGGCGAGGTTCTCGTACAACTTGACATAAGAGCCAGTCTCATTGGACGGCCACCTGCAGACATCAATAAGCTAACTCTTGAATGCGTCAAGATGAGTGAAGATTCTTGCCGGTTGTTGACGATTTGACCGCCTTCTTGGAGATTTTCGACTGTGCCATGGATGTCCCTTGGTTCCCTGCCGAATTCAGACCCGCGGATGGAAGTAGGGTCCGTAATCACTCTCAACTGGTCCTCCTGGACATCAACTCCATGCTTGTGGAAGGTACCCGTGGTCCCCCTCACGACGTATCTCACCGGTCGAGAGTGAACCGACAAGATCGCGGCGCGCAAAATCACGGTCAATGGGTGGAGACGGTTGGGGTCAGCTGGATAGTGCAAGAAGATGGAGAACTGAAGTCGATGAGTCAACCATCTCGATTCAGAGACAGAGGTTCCACACAGACCGAATCGTCCACACCAGGATGCCCAATGCCTCGGATGTTCTGCTTAAAGGCGGTCAACGACTCCGGGTGCCCGAACAAGACCATAGCCTGGTCGATGAGATGGGATCCCAAATCGTAAGCCTGACCAGCGGCGGGCAAAGGTTCGTCTTTCCAAGTCCCCTTCAAAGCAGTTCGATAACGGTCAAACCTAGGGGGATCGGATGTGATGTCAGACACAGAACACGCTCATCATCGGTAAATAAAAACCGAATGCACCTCGATTCAAATTCCCAGACGTGGCCGAGGTATTGGGGGGAAGACGGAGGCAATGAGAGAAGCTTGCGGAGGGCCAAAAAGTCCGAATCCCAGCGTCTGTTCTGGAAGGCGTAGAGGACCAATTTCTTGGATTTGGCCAACTCTCCGAGTTCCTTTGCTTGATCTACAGTGGCCGTTACTGGCTTGTCGACAAGGACTGGGTGGAGATTAAATAGTGAGAGAAATGTGGATGGGACGATATGTCCGGGATCCACGCTTACCATGCTTTCCCGCCTCCAACGATCTCTTCGCAAGCTCGTAGTGAGTTTCGTTGGGAGTAGCGATGGTGACCAACTCGATGTCCTTGTCGTTCAAGACGTCGTCCAGAGTCGTGTAGACGGTAGCTGTGACACCGAACCTCTCCTGGAGTTTACCCCCCTCGGCCTTTGGGTTCCTCTCCAAGACGGCGTTCAGGGAAAATAGCTCTGGGAGACCGAGGATGAAGGGTACGTGGAAGGTGAGACCGGCCAAGCCTGTTCCCAAGACGCAAGTACGGATGGGTTCCATGACTTTTTCTGCCCAGTTGCTACAGTTCGCGGAAGCCGTTTCCCGTGAGACCTTTCCCCCTTCTCAACTTCTCGATAACAACGGTCATCCACGGCCATCTTTGATATCGATGATGACACAGGCCTGTGACCAGAGCGGGGCCGGTGGATCACACGTACACGTTCTTTTCTTCTCACCACTTCCTCCAGCGCGAGTCTCGCAGGCCATGTGGAGGAACTTTACGCACTTCTGTTCTTACCCTATCTGCCTACGCTATGGTCGTTCATTTTGGCCCTCGCCTCTTCGGTACCCTTGGTCGTACTGGCTAAAAACATCTCACCCGGATTTTGTCAGCCGGAAATACCTAGCTTCCTCATGCAGCCAAAATCGCTTAAGCGCATAGTGACGACTCTTTGAAACCCTGTGCCTCAGATGGAAAGCGGGAACCACCGGAGCGTTATTCATCGTGCACTATTTACTGTTTCTGCTACCTCTGTGCGGCGAGTTTTGAATAAGCACCCTTTAAAGCAGCCGTGTGATTTTGAAATGGCGGGGGAGGGTAAGCAACAGAGTATCCGTTTGCTGAAGAAATCTCGAGTTTAGTATGGGTTTGGGTCAGCATCCGAAGGATAAACCGAGTGGAGAGACGTTAGGTAGGTTCACGTGTTGGCCAGAGTGGGGACGGCTCCCGTCTATTTCACCGCTTTAATCTCGTGAGGTTTCCATTCGCCTTTATCTTGAGTTAACTGATTCAAACCTC
>Ga0307515_10019948_pt1 | contig 12010 bp, 9 predicted proteins | sample 17_EM_MG_FD_194513 | JGI IMG/M metagenome (GOLD analysis project Ga0307515, IMG submission 194513) | Populus trichocarpa ectomycorrhiza microbial communities from riparian zone in the Pacific Northwest, United States - 17_EM | ecosystem: Host-associated > Plants > Roots > Unclassified | place...
GGTAATTGTGCATTCTTGATGGAATACCGTGCAATAGGATATTGAGCTTGCTCTTGTCGCTATGATTGTATGTTCGTGTTACTTTGTTTTGGATATAAAATAAATATGCTTATGTTTGCGTGTGGTTTTGTAAAGTGGTGATGGGTATCCTAATGATGGGATTTTTGCCCCATTTTTGCTCTTTTTTTTTTATTTTTAATTCTTGCATAGTCTTTCCTCATTGTCTCAGCATCAGAAAACAAATTACATGTATTTCATGATTGAAAATTCTGATTTGCCATTTCTCAAGACAGTTTTCTGTTATCTTAATTCTTTCTGTGCTTTGACTTTGATGGATGATTTCTGATATCACTTGCAGTTGGCTGAAGACTCTATGGTGAAGCTTGAGAAAATCTGCAGGGAGGCAAATGTTTTGTTAATTTTTGCACGCTCCTATGGCCTTACTGGGTTTGTCAGAAATAGTGTGAAGGTGATTTTTTTTGTTACTTCATCATGATTGAAATTGCTCTAACCATCTTGACCTTCCAGAAACTGAGGATTAAACTGCATTGAGGCACTGAATGGATGACCTACTCGGTTACTTTGTGGCTACATCATTATTTAATTTTCTCTGATTCAATGTTTTGGACATTTCCATCTCTTTCATAAGTTGATGGCAAAAGAGTCCTGGAATTCTCTCTAGGGAGTTGTGTAGGGGAAGGGAAAGCTGGTGAGCCAAAATTGGAAGAATATAAAAACTGAAATGGGCATCAGTTGGAACAATTTTTAGCATATCAACTATCAAGTCTGGAAATTGCTTTCCATGTATCTAGATGTTCCAAAGTTGAATTTTCATTTTCTGAGGCAGGAACATGCAGTGATTGAGTCAAAGCCTGATCATTTCTTGGATGACCTACGGTTAAATAACCCATGGCCTGAGCTCAAAAGGTACATATAGCTTTGTCTTTGAATCTATTTTTACTTGATATTTTGGAATGCACATGTATATCTTATACCAGTAGACTACTGCTTACTCTAGTGAATTGAAGAAATTTATTACTCCCTCTGTCCCATTCTATTAGTCTACTATTGGATTTCCAACTATTAATTAAACAGCATTTACTGCTCTCTCTACTGTGCATATGCTAAAAATAACTCTGCCTTGGAAAATGTAGAATTCCATATAATTTGAAATGTAGATGTAAATCCTCAAAAAATCGAGGATAAGATAGGAAAATAATATTTTTTTGCGTACTTATTTAGAAAGTGTACAAATATTATGGGACATCTTTTAAAAGGAGGCAAGATAGGAAAATAATATTTTTTACATGTACTTTATTTAGAAAGCAGACAAATATTAGGGGACATCTCTAAAAAAGAGACATGGACAAACAAAGTGGGATGAAGTATCTTTCTTCCCAGTCTCACTTTATGTTGTACCTAGAGAACATGCTCCCATTTGTAATAAACATCCTTCGTTTTTTGGTTGGAGCTTAAAGCATACATGCTGCATTCTACTTAAGTTCTTATGTGATATTTACATATGATAGGTTTGCTGAAAGTATTGATTTAAAGGTGGCAGATCCTGTTGCCCATAAGCACACACCTTATGTTGTCATTCTTGTCAAGATGGCTGAGGAGTGGGCCAAAGCTCATGGTGGTGCCCTGCCATCAACTAGGGATGAGAAGAAAGAATTCAAGGTTTACAATTTAGTTTACAAGTCTACCTGTAACACTCTCTTCCTATTTCTGTCTGTTAATGCCATTTACTTTGGGGTTTGAATCTCTTAGGAGCTCTTAAAAGCAGGAATGGTTGCAATTGATGAAGACAACTATAAAGAAGCTATTGAGGCCTCCTTTAAAGTCTTTGCTCCTCGAGGAATCAGTGAGTATAAAGTATTCAGAAGAATGGATTTGAAATTTTTGGAGAATGATATTCCTGTAGAAACTTGTTGGTTATTGATAGAAGTAGAGCATTTTTGTTGTGCTCACTTGTTCATTCCTCATATTAGGTAAAGCATAAATGTCTAATAGAATAATTTTACATTTTACCATAAAGGAAAGAAAAAGGTTGCATGCACACTTGTGTTGCTTGGAGGATCAGCAATTGGTCATATATTTCCATGAAACTCATCTGTCCTACCCTACCCTGTAGGATGGATGCTTGCCTTATATAACAGAATGAGTTAACAAGAAATTATCTGTCACGTTGCCCCCTTATCCTCATTATTGATTCAGTTTTCTTGCACTTTTTTTTATCCTGACTGATTCTGTATTAATCTAACACAGTCAATATGCAAGTAGCTTTTTAATCTATTTCCACGGGGATCATTTTGGCATTGAAATTAATATGATGTTTGTGGTGGACATTAAGAATATAACTGTAAAAGAAAAAAAAAAGGAAAGAAAGGAAAAATAGAAAAAATATTAACAATATTGTTTAGTTCCTTGTGAATGGTGGCTTTGTTCTCTCTAATGTTGTCTCTCTCTGTTTTTGGTATCCTAGGTTCTGATCTGCTGCAGATAATCCATGACAGCTGCAGTGAAGTTGATTCTAATTCATCCGACTTTTGGGTGATGGTTGCTGCATTGAAGGTTAGGCATTACAATCTGACTTTGATCTTTGATGTCATAGCTCACACTTGTTTTCCAATTGTTAACTGACAGTGGTTAAAGTGCAATTCACTTGTATTGCAGTCTGTAGAAATGATGCTTTTAGGATTATATCATGAACGGATTGACAAGCTTGTTGTGGACTTTAGGGAAACTGAAATTGGCCAAATGTGTATCATGGTGGATAATTTTACTATTGGAAAAATTTGGATCACTAATCTTTGTTTCTTTGGAAGCCCATTCTCTTTAAGGGAGCATCATGTTTATATTATTTCTAAACTATTAGTTTGGACAAAAGTCTGGGGTAAACTCTGGATGTCTAGAAGTTGTGCCTACTCTTTAGAGGTTCTTTGCAATCATTTGATCAGGCACTATGCATGGAAGTTTGCTCATGAATTTTCACTTTAGAAAGAAAGTAATAGGACTATTAGAGGTTTGGGTTTCATGGTAGATGGGCTTGCCATAGATTCTTTCTTTTCAGTCTTTGTGCACAAGTTCTGAAGGGGTGGACAATTTTTTTCAAGCTTTAATGTGCATCTTGCATTCATCTCACTTTCTTGTCTTCTTTCTCCGCTTTTTCAGTGTCCAATTGGAGTCTGTGAGACACGTTCTCCTATTATGTATGGATAGGATCTAGTTTGATGATAACATTAAGATCTATCACACTCCATGCTTAAGATTTTGATTTCTTGAAGTGGGCCTTCACATTCTTAGGAGTTCATTGTGAATGAAGGTGGAGGGGAGGCGCCTCTTGAAGGTTCAATACCAGATATGACATCTTCAACTGAGTTAGTGACTAAGCCTATCTGGGTTGATTATCTTTCATAGCAGTTTAAATTATGAAAATAAAAGGAAGATATAAATGGAATATCAACTCTTTTGCAGGCTTTATGTAAATTTGCAGAAGATCTACCTAGCAAAAGCAGAGGCTGATTTTCTTGTTATTCAGCAAAGAGTTAAGAGTATTTTGAAGAGAATTGGTAGAGATCCAGATAGCATCTCAAAGGCAGTGATTAAAAGCTTCTGTAAAAATGCAAGAAAACTAAAGGTAAGTTCATATATTATGTTTTATTTTCTGTTTGTCTGTAATTGATTGTGTGCATCTCCTCTTGAGGTGACCGCTTATCTTTCAGATATTTGTTTGTCAAAGTACCTAGGCAGAAGTGCCTTTATCCTTACATTATGATTCATGATTATTAAGCTAACTAAAATTTTATGTTTCTCCCTCTTATCAGAATAAACATGTTCACCATTAACTACCCATTTGTATTCAACTAATTTCAAGGAATTGTTGAAGTGATAGCATATGGACTCTCACCTATGTGTTATCGTTGAGTTATGTAACTTTTGGAATGTTACCCAGTTAGACAATTCAGTTGAGATCACTGGAAAAGCATATCTTTTTCGTGTCCCAAAAAGTCCTCTTCTAGACATGCAACTATGTCATTATAACATAATAGAGGCTTGATATTGTTCCTCTTTGAGATGGATTATATTGTTCTTAGATAAGGTGTGTTTGTGAGCATTTTAAAACTCTTCTTTGTAGGTTTGCAGGTATCGACTTATTGAAGATGAGTTCAGCAATCCTGCAGTACCAGAGGTACAGAAGTATTTAACTGATGAGGAATACAGGTGAGGTTCACCTTATGGTTTACAATTCAGATAGCATTGTCTTGCAACAATCCTGTTTCCCTGGTATGAGAAGATTTTTGAGAATGATTCTCTGATTAATTTCTGTCTTGTACATCTATATAATATGTAGGGAAGCATTAGAATGAGATTTCAAAAATATAAACAATATCCTTATAACTGTTATCAAAACTATCTCCTGTATTCAAGGAAAATATTATGTTGGTGGCACTTTATAGGATATGCCATATAATAAATGGTGATAATTTTTCATAGAAAAATGCCGAGTTTGTGTTACGAAAAACAGTAACATATTAGTTATAATAATCTCTTTTTGTTTGATGGTTTTTAAATTTTTTTTTTTTTGAGTTCATGAAATTTATTTTTCTCACAAATTCATTTGTCATTCTTGATAATTTTTTTTATCAATAAATAATAATTTTGTACAGTTATTTATTTTGTCTAAAATTTGTTTATTATTGTTGCTGTTGTAGTTGTCCTCAAACCACAAATTACTAGTAGTATTTTGTGTAAAGAAATCTAATGATAAACAAGTAAAGTTTTGTTTACAAATTACAATAATGATTAAAAAGAAGGAATAGTTTGAAAGATTTGAGGAGAATAAAATGGTGGTATGTGTTTTATTGATAAAGTTCGTTTTCTATTAAATTACCTTTTATTTGAAGAGCCATGTGCTAAAAAACACAAAGTACCTAGCACAAAAGGCTTGTGGTCTTTTAATGCCGGATGCCTTGAACATAGACGAAAAGTTATTTAATGTAAAATCACAGTTGTGTTGCAGCTGTTAAAGCATCAAAATTCACGTTTCTCAGCAAAACATGAATTGAGCAGAATTCACATGCATTATTCACTCCAAACATAACAATTGTTGGAATCCCATATTATGGGAAATCTGATTCGCCAACTATCTTGGAGAATTTCAATATGGATCACAACTGCTATGTTTTTTTTAATTAAAAGAATAATTTTTTGTCTGAGTTTTACATCAGAACACAAATGAACTGTATATTAGACTAGCTGAGAGGAATTTGTTTGGCTCGTAACCTTTGATTTTCTTTGAACTTGAGTTGCAGTGTTGCCATGGGGTTTTACATCCTGCTTCGAGCTGTTGACCGCTTTTCTGCTAATTATAATAGTTTCCCTGGGCAATTTGAAGGGTAACATATGAGAATACTTCCTGCAACTCTTTTTCCAAAAAGCCATTGTATTCTTCTACTAAACTGAGATCTGCTCTAACATTGGTGTCATGTAGGGAAATGGACGAGGATATATCTCGATTGAAAACTGCAGTTGTTGGTCTACTTAACGACTTGGGTTGCAATGGCTCAACTGTAACTGAGGACCTTATCAATGAAATGTGCCGGTTTGGTGCTTCTGAACTTCATGCAGTTGCTGCCTTTATTGGGGGAATTGCATCACAAGAAGTGATCAAGGTGCTATATATATCTATCCCTAGTACACAATGTGCTTTTATCTTTGCCAATATAATGTCACATTTAAGATTTTCTTGATCAAAATTGTGTTTTAAGAATACCTCCATGATATCACAAATTTTGATCTTCTTCACAGCTCATAACAAAACAATTTGTTCCCATGGTGGGAACTTTCATATTCAACGGCATTGATCAGAAGTCTCAACTATTGGTACTGTAGAATGCTTTGAAGGAACAGGCAAGCTCTTGCCCTTCCCCTTAGCGCAACAATCAAAATTTCTGTTAAGACTTGTACTCACTCCTTTTGGTTTCTAATTGCAGGCCAGCATTTCATAGGATACGATGGAGCAGTAGACCTTTTGCAGGTAAAGAGCTTTATTACATCATTTAGTGGAAGCGGTCTTTACATTGTCGAGAGACGTGTGGGGATGCAGATGCAGAGAGTTCTGGTGATATTCAAGTTGTGTGACATTATTGATGTATAACTTGGCTTAGAAAGAGAGTGAAAATGGTAGAAAAGAAAATGAAAGGTCATAGGTAAAGCTCTCACCTTTCCTTGGCCAAAGAGGGCAACAGTGGTAACGTGATTGATGAGTGGCTTTCATTTAAAACAAGGGTAATCCGTTCTCTCTGCCTTACCCTTTACAACTTTTTTTATTTGTGTAAACTTCTGTAAGAGATGCCTGGATGCACGCCTGGCTTGTTCCAGCACACTGCTTAAGTAGCAATTTGTACCAAAATCCACTTTGCTAAGAGTTAAAGTTATTGGAGAGTTTTACTTTGAATGATGCCAGGGGAGAATATCTTGGGCTCTTTTCAGTAACATAAAAGCTTTTCCCCCCTTCTTTTTCAGTTTTCTTCACATTTTCTAGTTTTTATATTCCAATGGAAAATCAAATACTTATTTTTTAAACTTTCAGTTGAAAACCGTGTTCACATTATATTGTTTTCTTTTTGGAAAATGACAATGAAATTTGTGTTCAAATCAATTTGTTTTCTAGAATATTTTTTATATTTTTACTTAGACAAATAATGTTTTTCTTATTTTAAGGGTATTATTCATTTTTTATTTTTATATAATTGTTTTGAGAGAGAAATTCTGAAATTTTTTTCAATATAATTAAATCGAATGAATTACAAGAATATTGTGATGAATATATTTGTTAGTATGACAAGTTAAAATCTATACTAAAAACACCAAGCACATAATTAAGCATAAAACTAAAATATTCTCAATACAAATTTAACCTAAACATTTAAAACAAGTAAACTAAACTCTTCACAGGTAAAAATCCAAACTTGCATACTGAATACATAATCAAACCTAAAGTTAAAGTATTCAAACTTAATTTAAACATTCCAAACAAGTGACTTAAACATTAATAATTACTAAGCCTATTTTAAGCTATTAAATATTTTCATAAACATTTTTTATTTCAATCTGGATCTTTGAACTTTTCGAGAATTTTGATATAAGAAACATTGGACACGACATCAAAATTCTCCAATACATCTATATATATACTCGATTGAATATGGATTTTAGACAAAGCTTGGTGCTTGATTTGGTATTTATTTTTACACCCTTTGCTTTAGCTAAATCTTTTTAAGCTCTAGCACTTAAAAGAAGATGCCAACATTTCCCCATCAAGAATCAAACTTTTCAAATCTAGTTTCTTTCTTAACACATTTGTAGCAAGGGAGATAGTTACATTTTGGCCATTTTGCTTTGTAACTCTTAGCACAAGACTTTTCTCTTCCAGTGACATGAACCGTACAACCAATTCTTCATTGGAGCTAAGAAGTAACCGAGTAGATGAATGATGAAGGAGTTTAGTTGTCATAGACTTACTAAATATTTGACCAAATATCTCATAATTACTTCATTCCTTTGATTTATATATGATGAAGTATTTAAGTTTTTGTGATTTAAATTAGATGCGTTATATGAATAAGTATGAATTATAAAAGTATTGCTATTAAGGTTTTATAAAGAAAAGAAAACTTTCATTACCGTCTTAAACATTTATCAAGCTTCTCTTGTGATAAATACTTGATTTGAGCTTGAACAATTTGTAACTCTAGTGTGACTTAGCAACTCAGAAAATTAATGATGTTTTAATATGAGGCAACGTATATATTCTTGCCCATTAGCTAAAAATAATTCATCATTTATCTCATGCCAATCCGTTAGCTAAAAATATAGAGCAAATAGGTTGCAAGGAAAGCACAACCGCTTAAGATTGAAACATTATTAATTCTTTGAGTTGCTAAGTCATATTGGAGTTACATATTGTTCAAGTTCAAATCAAGTATTTTCCTTAGAAGAAGTTTGGCAAATATTTAAGATGATACTGAAAATTTTATTTTATTTTCTTTTAAAAAACCTTTATATTATATATATATATATATATATATATATATTTAAATTGCAGAAATATAAGAACTTTATCAAATATAAATCAAAAGAATGTTGTAATTATGAGATGCTTGGTCAAGTATTTAATAGGTCTATGGCAACTGGACTTCTTTGTCATTCATCTACTTGGTTACTCCTTGGCTCCATTGAAGAATGTTAAAATATGGAAGAATTTCCTAGTCTGGTGGTTCATGTCACTCAAGGAGAGAAGTCTTGTGCTGGGAGTTATAAAGGAAAATGTACAAAAGATGACAATCTCCGTAGCTACAAACATGTCAAGAAGGAAACTAAGTTTAGAAAGTTTAATTCTTGCTTGGACATGGTGGCATCTCCTTTGAGTACTAGAGTCCAAAAAGATTTAGCGAAAGCAAAAAAGTATAAAGAAACACCAAATCAAGCTACAAGTCTGATCCATATTCAATTGATGAGTGTATGGATGTATGCAAAATCTTGATGATGTGTTTGATGCTTTTTATATCAAAGTTCTTGAAAAGTTTAAAGATCCGAAATGGAGAAAGAAATGTTTGTGAAAATTTCTTTTATTAGGAAGAAGTCTAGGCTCAACAACTTAAAATGAGCTTAGTAATTATTAGTGTTTAAGTCACTTGTTTGAAATGTTTAAATTAAGTTTGTATTGAGAATACTTTAGTTTTATGGTTAATTATTTTAACTTGTAATTAAGTGTTTAATTTACTTGTTTTGAATGTTATCGATTAAAATTGTATTGAGAATGTTTTAGTTTTAATTATGGTTAATTATGTATTTGGTATATAAGTGTGGATTTTAACTTTTCATCATGTTATTAATTTATATGTGTGGTGTTTTTTAGCCATTGATTATATATTAGGTTTCCTAAATTCTATCATCTTAATTAATATATTCATCATAATATTCTCGCATTTAATTCAATTTAATTATATTGAAAAGTTTTCTCCCAAAACATTTAAAAATAAATAAAGATGAGAAATTCTTTCTATCATGTTGTTTCTTAGAAATATGAAGTAATACTTCATTACCGAACACTTTTCTTGTTTTCTCTTACAATGAATTACTTTCATTTGTCAAAACAAATTATAATTTTCTCTAAATCTAGAAACCTCCCTGGAAAAGACTTAAAACTAATTATAGTGGTGCAAATTGCTGGATTTTTCATTTCGTAAACCATCTTTGATTTCGTGGACCAATTAAGCATAGTTTTGAAACTCGGACCGATCTGGCGAGTTGACCCGTGACCCGGTCGACCCAGGCATGGGACCGGTCTGGGTCTAAGCAAAAACTCGCCTGGGAGTTGGCCCAATAAAACCTGGTCGACCCGGCGGGTCGACCCGGGACCCGGCTGAGACCCGACCTATTCTTTTTTTATATGCAAGAGGTGAAACGACGAAGATGAACGATGCAGTGATGCAGAAAAGACCAACTTCCCTCCATGTATTTGTTATTTCTCCTTTTATTCTTGCCTCTACACGTGCAAACCTCCTCCAACCATCCATTTCTTTTTATACAAGCGGCTTCTCTCTCCTTCTCCCAATGGCTAGTAGTTAGATATTTTATCGTCTCCTCACAACCATTTTTAACTCAAAGATTGGTTTCGGTAATTAAAGAGATTTGTCCTTTTTTTAATTTTTATTTTAATATTAAAGTTATTATTTAAAAGAAATTATTAAATTTGCATCCCAACATACACGGGTGTTTCTAAAATTAAAAAAAAAAAACTTGATAATCTTTTTTTTAGAAAATCATGAAGCTGTTATATATTCGCAGTTCTTGATTGGGCATTGCTTCTTTGGGTAATGTATTAGTTCTCTTGTTTTAAATATTTTAGAATTTATGTTGTTGGATGTTTTGTTTTAAATATTTTAGAATTTATATTTGGTTTGTGTTTTGGATATTGAAATAAATTTATGTTGTTGGTTTAAAATTTAAATTTAGTTTATGTAAGTGTTGCATTGTAACTAGTTAGGTGTTTTATATAGATGTTTTTTTTGGGTTGACCCTGGTCAACCCATCTAACCAGTGACCCAATCACTGGACCGGGTTGATAACCGGGTCGGATTTCAAAACTATGCAATTAAGTCTCAGTCAGATTTATGGGCACTCAACAAAAGGATAGAACTAGCATGGTTTAAATGTATTTGGGAGTGTGGTTGTGATTGTTTTTCATAGTGTTTTTTATTCGGAAATATATCAAAATAATAATTTTAAAAAAAATTATTTTTAATATAGTGCATTAAAATGATCTAAAAATATTAATTTCAAGCAAAGAAAAAATAAAAACAAACAGAGCTTATAAAAATATTATTTTTGATAATAGGATATTATTAAAATAATTCAAAAATATAAAAAAATAATTTTAAATAAAAAATTTTAAAATTTAACAACCTCCGTTTGAAACATAATTCCCAACAAGAGCTTAAACCTCGTAACAACATACATATAGATGCTTATAATTGTATTTATGAAAATTTATTATTATTTTTTTATTTAAAATTAATTTTTATATTCTTAAATTTTTTTATATATTGATATAAAAAATTAATATTTTTTTAATATATTTTTTAAAAAAAATATTTTAAAAGACAGATTCTAGCACCCCGCTTTCAAATTCAAGGATGGCCACATGAAACAAAACAAATGTGACCGTTGACTCCCTCGGCGCCCCGAAATAAACAAAATAAAATATTAATGTAATTTTTTTTTTAAAACTCTTTTGAAACGCAAAAACAAACAGAGTTAACTATTTCGTAAAAAAAAAAACCTTTTTTTTGGCATCACTAACGTCAATTTATCACTTGTATTTTCTATCTCAAATAATTGGAAGTTCAGGAAAATCAAAAAAGAGAAAACTCAATGATATAAGCATGAATGAAAGGAAGATTTACAAGTTTATGATTATGACTCGAGGAAAGAAAGAAAGACATTACTCAATAGGATTGAAGATTTTTCAATGTTGGAAAATTGTACTTAATTGATTGAATTTGAAAATACATGTGTTCATTTGACCAAATTGATAATAAAAGGGCTTTCTTTATGAATTAATGAAAATATATAGTGCAAATAACGGGTTACTTTAGCCTTTAGCGGAGGCATTATTCATACACTACAAAGTTTAATCCCGTACCTTTTAAAAATTTTCATGTATAAAAAAGATAAATTAATCCTTAAATCTTCCTCCTACTAATTTGCAAATATTCCAGAGATTGCTTATCTCTCAAGGTCCTCGGGCAATCTGAATTGAAGTTGATATTTACAAAAAAAAAAAAAAAATTGAGACAACGTTATATTAAATTGATTAAGATTTTATAATTTAATATGTCAAGTTTGTAAACCGGGTTATAGACTTCATTAAGTTTAATAACTTTGTTTTTTTTTAAAAAAAATTATTTTTTACTTAATCATATGATAATAAAATTAGAGGCTCTAAAAATCGAGCACCAACTCAATGTTGGAACATTTGTTTGAGACCGCAGTAACTTTATAAAAAAATAAAAAAAAAATTATGAAATCCAATTCCCAACCAACCCTAGTCAACCTGTCAAATACGTGATTTGGATCATGGACTTCACCGGGTTTAATAATGTTTTTTTTAAATAGATGTTCATAAAATTAAACACCAACCAAATATCGGGATGTTTATTTAAGGTTACGATAATTTCATAAAAATCAAACCGAAACACACTATGAAGAGCAATTTAAAATCAATCAAATCTTGAATGATAAAATTGAAAAACAAATCAGTGAAAAAAATTCAATAAAAACTCAATGTTGAATGATGAAATTAGAAAAAATAAAAACAAAAAAAGGCCAAGCTCACTGGCATGGGCCTTTAAAAAAACCCATGCTTTTTTTTTAAGCGGGCGATATATCATCTATTGGGTTGTTTGTCCAGAATCCGGCTATAGTGGTTGGAAAATTAAGA
>Ga0307515_10019949_pt1 | contig 12010 bp, 13 predicted proteins | sample 17_EM_MG_FD_194513 | JGI IMG/M metagenome (GOLD analysis project Ga0307515, IMG submission 194513) | Populus trichocarpa ectomycorrhiza microbial communities from riparian zone in the Pacific Northwest, United States - 17_EM | ecosystem: Host-associated > Plants > Roots > Unclassified | place...
ATAATAACTTACTTGGCGTTCTCCTTCTCAACACGCTCTCTCTCAGTGCGAAGTCTCTCCTCTGCTATCTCGGCTTTATAGCCTTCGCGATCTATATTCTGCTCGGGAAGAGGCTCTCCCATGAATTTGTAGAAGGCCTTCTTCAACTTGTGCGCAAGATTCTTCTTGACGTATTCATTGCGGATTTCAGTCTCGGCCATATCCTCCTTCGTACGAATCATCGAAGGATGGATAGGGAAGGACATTTTGTCGTTAGCTCCGGAATACCGGTTTGATGTTGTTGCGATGAGGTCCGTGCGCCAGTGGTTGTGGTGTGAAGGAGAATCGGTGCTCGGTGGAAGAAAGAGCGATACTTATGTGTGATTTTAGCTCCGGAAGGTTCTTGCAGTTTGCTCTCGCTAAGTGAATATCATAAGGCCAGTTTGAAAGAATTTTGGGGAGGGGGTGCTTAGACTCGGAATTTAGTCACGGAAGTGCGGTGGTGAATGTCAACAAGCCGCCCCTTTTTTAAGCGAGATTCACCAAAATTCTCAATAGACTCACTTTTGCAGATCGCCTTCCATTAGGGATGTCACATGATGAGTTTCAGAAAGCAACAAAGAAATATACTTGCAGCGGCTAGGAAAATTGGCAGCTGTGTTCAATTTTCGAGGCCAAAGCTGGTCATTGATTCGGAGTTGAAGCGTCGAGAGGGAGTTATATACTGTATTTTCAAAATATTTAAAGAAAGTAGTACACTTTGGATGTATAGCAATGGATGTTAAAATGCAGTGAAGACGTTCTTGAGATGTCCAACTTGACCTTGGAGATTGAAAATGAGTGCCGGGCCTTGGCTGTCCCCTGGTGGACTCCACCAGGGGACAGGCCCGAGTCTATCCGTTCCGTTTTTACGATTTGAGGATGGCATCCCAAGAACTAAAGCAGATTGGGTGCTTACAGGGGAATATTGAACGAAGGGTAAACCTGATAGTGTTCTTCGATGTAGATAGTTCGACATCATCGGCAACTTTTACCACACTTCAACCTGAGGGGATCGATTGGATCAATGTGCAGGAAAGCTGCGTCCACTATGTGGAGAGATACCTTGGAGTCAAACAGTAAGGCAAGGTGGAACTCTAGGTTGTTTAGGACAGGATGGCAAGCCCGAGAGGGCGGAGGACCAGGTCATATTCAATGGAGATTGATGACCGTGCCAGATTATTCCTCTGTCGGTCCCCAGCGAATTAAACGGGGAATTCCAAGATTGAGCAGGACTGATGCCGGTGGAGTGCGGACTTGTGGAGCACACTCGAGAATCAGAGAGACCCAGCAATGGATAGATCGAACAAGCGTCTCTGCACGAGGACCCATTAGATTCATCACGGAAGTGCTCAAGATTAAGTGATGTTCTATTCTTGTGCAGCAAACAACAGCATAAAGATATAAAGATCGCCCTCTTTCTTCTGCACCACATCAGATCTTTTCGTATCTGAATCTTTGGCCTTGTGCTTGGTTTCATCGCGAAAGTAACACATCACTTCCTGACTCCTTTCGACAAGCTCATGATAGTCTGCAACTCCCTGGTCTGGTTAGCAGTTTTCTCCTGCTTTAGAACTGCTCGGCCGAGAAGCGTTCGCTCGCCAGAGGAGAGAAATCTATCGTGCGTGGTTGCGCCGATATCGCGCTTCTCCAGTCCCCAACTCCTTCCACCATAACCCGCACGCAGAATGAGTCTTCAGCCAAATCAGCGTGTTCCCCACCATAGATACGCGACATGCCTCACATCTCCGCCCTTGAAACAGCAATGGAAATGACAGCAAGGAAGCCCGCGTACGAGATTGAGTGGGTGGTTGAAGGTGATATCAAGAGAACCGCGAATTCGAGGCAAGGCGACGACGGATTCGAATGTCTCGTACGATGGAAGATGGGGCGACTAAATGGAGGGATACATAAACAGCGACCGACATCATGATACCATGAAGAAGTCGAAGCTTTCCGCAATAGCTGGCTCGAGAGGCCATCGCCAGTGTCTCGGTCCCTCCGAAGATCTTCCCGATCTCGACAATTATTTGCGTGATTCTGAGATACGATGGTTTCTTGTGGATATGAGGAGGATTAAAAGTCTTGAAAGAACGTGGCGACTGCAAGACGTGGAGGCCTCTGCCGCAGGGTGTGAAGTCAAGATCGAAGAATAGAGGGGCTTCATATCCACTGCTGCTGTTTACTTGCCTGTGCTGATAGAGATCCGTGCTACTTCCTCCACTACCAGCCTTGTAATGTAAGATGAGAGGAAGTCGCTGCTCGAAACTAAACTTCAATGTTCCGCAAGAAGATCAAGTGTTCAGAGAGAGTGTTCCAGAGACAGGTGATTGGCCTGAGGAAGAAATCGAGATGTGCAATTCCGCTGCCAGAATCCAACTATTAGCCTCGATCTCTCCTCCCAACCTCCCATCTTCGAGGTCGAATCTAAAACCATTCTCAAAGAAACGCAGAGGTTTAGGACATGTTGAGCAAGGCATTTTAAACGCCTTTCACAACTCCGGCGTAGAGAATTCAACTTCGATCTGCAAAGGATTTGGGAATGGGGTCCAGGAGAGAAGTGAGTGGAATCTTTCTGCATTTATTGTGTATCTATCTATCTTTTCAAGAACTCCGCCATCCAAAGGTGGCTCAGTTCCATTGCCATCCCATAGAAAGGAAATCATTATTTATTGTACTTGCCCCTCTCCAAATTAGTCCCACTTCAATGATCCCACACGCATATGCCTCAGCCACCTACATAACAGTGCACCAACCACCAGCAGGCTTGCCTCTACCCAAGTCGTGCTGTGGAACACGGAACCCCGGCTCATCAGCAAGCACGCCACGCTCAAGCTCCTTCTCCCCACCACGCTTCCTAATCCCCTCATCCTTCCATCCTCCCTGAGGCCACAGAACCTGCATCAACCAATCCTCTCCCTCGTCATCCTTAACTTCTTCCAAACCCCTCTGGTAATCAACCGCCTTCTCCACCTTGCGCGACACCCGCTCAACCAACTTCTTAAACGTCTCGTGCTCAGCTCTCAGAAGGCGAACCTCTTCCTCAACAACGCTCTTCGACTCCTTGAAAGTAGCCAACTCATGCATCAATCTCTTGTTCTGGAGTGCAAGGGCAGCGAAATTCATTTGCTCATGCTCGCGCATCTCCTTCATCTGGCCCATCATCTTCCTCATCATCTCCTTCATCTCGTCCAAAGCCTTAGTATTTTCCTTTTCAGCCCCGACAGCAGAATGGTCGAAAAAGTTCAATTGAGTGGCCAAGTTCGAGTTCGCGGTCTTGGCGGAAGCAACTTCTTGGCTGAGACCTCGAGTGAGCTTGCCGATCTCGTTGACCTTGGTGTCGAGTGTCTTAGTCTGGATGCGGATGTCGGTTACCCATTCGCCGATGGAGTTGTTCATCTTGAGCAGACCTGCATCCATTGCTGATTGAGGAGGTTCCTTGGTTGTGTCAAGACCATAGACTGCGGCGTTCAGGTTGGTGACAGTCCCATGGAGAGTTGCGACTGTCTTTGTGAGTTGGGCAAGGGTTGAGACTGTCGGAGCGGTTGGGGCTTTAATGTTGCGGAGTGTTTCCTTTGGATATTCGCCGAAGTTGAAGGATGGGATGGACGGTATAACAGGTGGCGTAGAGGTTGATGGCGGGGGCCTCGAGCCAAAGAATGGCGGTAGGCAGATTGTTGCGGTGGTAGGCTCTGCGTTGTCACCATTTTTTTCACCGTTGCAGGCTGATTGGGGTGTGCTCAACTGATACACCGATGTACCACCCATAAGTGCTGAGACACCCTTTTCCGGGGGCGATGGATGATTTGCCGTGGAGTCAGACGGTACCGCCGCCGTGACTTGAACAAGTGTTGGGCACTTGTCTGGGGGCGGTGGACGAGAGGGTGTTGTAGAGTCTCGAACTGCCGACGCAACTTGAACAAGTGTTGCGCGCTCCTTGCCAGGGGGCAAAGAACGAGAGGGAATTGCTGTGGAATCAAATGGGACGAAGTCGAAGTCAAACGCCTTGGATGGCGACGTTGTGGCTGGTTGGGTGGGAAGCGTTGGTGTAGCTTGAGCCGGCAATGAAGGTGGCGGAAGCTTTGCTGCAGTGATTGCCGGTCCGAAAGTGTAGTTGAATACGGTTGACGGAATGGCTGCAACTGGAATAGATTGAGCAGGTGTTGGTGTACCCTGAATCGGCGAGACAGGTCCACGGGACTTCCTAGCGGCTGGAGACGTTGAGCCTGAGGTCTTTGGTCGCAGAGACTTTGCTGCGCGTCTTGAAGGCGAGAAATTGAGCTCAAACATCTTGGGCGGGACAGTTGTCTCCGCGAAAGCTGGGAAAGTTAGCAGTTGAGTTACCTGGGGACGAACAGGCAACTTTCATGTAGAAGGGGTGTTAGCGGCCTCCTCCGCCTCTAATCTCGTAATTTCGAGGGCATAGTTCTCCAACGAAGCAATCATTTCTTCCGTGACTTCAAATCGCTCTTCCTTGGAGGTGATATTGGAAGGTGAAATATACTCCATGCTCTCGTTGCCGACGTCACTTCTCATATCATCGGTTCCCCGAACAGATCCATCAGACTCATTCGACTCGATACTCTTCAGCTCCTCTGCAAGCCACTTTGCACCACGCTTCTTCACGCCAGCAACCCTCTTCGCAACATTGCTCTCATCAACATATGACTCGGACTCACTCGAGCAACCACTGTCACTATCACCTCCACCACTCTTCTGTCCACCCTTCTTCTCCCTCTCCTTTCTCCTCTCGTCATGAAACTTCCAAATCCTGTGCCGAACTGCTTCCCAATCAACCACAATACGCTCATCGAGCTCTCCCAATTTCTCAATGCAACCAGTCCACTCCGAACTTGGATATGCCTTGTCCCACGCCTCACACAGCGACTCAATCTCCCTAACCTCCTTGCTCCAGACCTTGCCATCCTCCATCTCCGTCATCAGTTCACAAACATAGTTATCATAAGCCCTCACAAACGCCTTGTTCCCAACAATCAAGCGCAAAACATGCTCCCTATCGTTGTCCGTGAAACCCTCACTAGGCTCGGCGAGCTTCTCCGCGGTGACTTTGATATTGAAAACGGTCTCGTCGATGATTCTGGCGGCGGTCTTCTGGCCTTTGCGGCGCTTGCAGCTGAAGCAGATGAGAAGCGCCCTGTCGTTAGGGCTTGGGGAACGTGACCACTTGGGAGACCATTTCTTCAGTTTTCCGACGAGCTCTGGGGACGTTTCAGCGCAGACTTTTGCCGAGGAGCGATTGTGCTTTGGTGTAGCCGACACATTGATATTCTTTGCTGCTTCGGCGAGGACCGAGCTGCCATTACCCCGAGGGCTGATGGTAGATGGAGTCGGGACATTGGAGCTGAGGTGCAGTCCTTCCAATCCCGGAGTAAGGCTCGTGGTCGAGGAAGGTGCGACGTTATACTTCAGGCGGACATCGTCCCTTCCCTTCATCGTGTGCGGCGGCGCCATTATGTTTAGCTCGTAATTTTGTTTGTCGTGCGTGGTAGTGTTGTCGTTCGTATGAAGTTGTATTGGAGGAAGGAAGAAAATCTTTTGTGAAGGAAAGCAAGAATTACTTAAGGGGTAGCTGGTGTGCTATTGTCGCTCCAACAATATGATAAGGAAACTTGCTTCCTATTGTGGTGTGGTGGTGACGTCGTGGTATTATATTCACTTTTCGTTGCGAAGTGAGGCGATTCCGATTCACCCTTGCACACCAAATTTGGCCACTCGCGAGGCAGAATAACATAGCAGAGCAGAGTACGAGAGAAGCAAGAGAAAAGAGAGTCCAGTTCCAGGGCTTCAATTGATCATTCATTCCATTTTCATTTTTGGATGATACCATGCCTCACGGCTCGAAATTCTAGAGTACAGTTCCTCTCATCCTCATGATTATCGCCCTCTTCTCTCAACCCCTCGCCCGCCCATCCATCATCCAAAATACCTCTCTTCCCTCCCTACACAACATCAAGTCTTTCTTGTTCAGTCAAGCCCAACCCAACCGTTCCATCTAAAATATCTACAAATCTCTCTTGACCAAACCAAAAGAGGAAACAAAACACAGGGAAAGCAGACAAAGGAGATTCGTGTGGAGGCCTCCTTATATGGAGGATTCATGCGCTGTATTGTAATGGACGAGAAGAAAAGAAACCAAGGGAAGGACCGCTGATGTGACGTCTGAATGCAACTGAATCGAATCGCTGTATGAGAATGGTATCATGATGCTTCCCTCCCCCAATGCCTTATATGATCCCCTTCGCCGCGTCGTGTACTGCTCGTTTTCGAAGCCCCTTCGATCATGAGAAGGCCGATTCATCATCGCTCATCGGCGCTGGACTTGCTACCTTAGGTAGAGGTGGTAGCTGTTTGTCCAGACTGCTCCTGCTGATCGCTCGCCGCATCGATCCATGAACATTGGGACTGTAGTCCTTAGCTGGCGTTACTGGTCGATCGTCGTTGTTGTCTTTTGCCGGTGTCAACGGCCTCCTGTCACCATTTCTGTTTTCGTCGTTTTCATCACGTTCTCTGCTCGCGCCGCTGCGTCCGCCAGTGCTGCTCGCCTCACCCATCTCTTCCACCACTGGAAGCGTTTGTCCTTGTAGACCACCTGATCGTTCTGCGCTGGGACTACGGATCGTGCTGATCAATCTTGGGTCAGGACGATCGGATTCGTGTTCGCCCCTCTTTTCGGACTTTATAGCGTCGTTCTCGTTCCTTTGGACTGTTGAATTTGAGGTTCCGGAGGCTTTCATTTGTAGGCCCGCTGAGTGCCTCCTTGCTGACTCGATGGATGTGGTGTTGCGATTGGAGACTGGGATTGAGTTGGCATGGGCAACTGCAGACGGTTCAGCGTTTTGTGCTTCCCGTGCCGCTTCCTCGGGACTTTTGGTGATGCCTTCGATGAACTGGATGAAACGTTCACCATATGGATCTGGTGATATGGGTGAGATCAACCTCTTGTCGTAGTGGATGCCCTCTGTGAGATGTTAGTATCTGTGAGAAAATAAAATCACGCTACGTACTGAAAAAATGCTCAAGCTTCTTGACTGTACCATAGTGAGTAAGGCAGTCTATGATAGAGAGAAAGAAGATCTGATCCCCGGGACTGTTGTCCTCATGCGTGGCCCTGAATCCTCCGTCGTCGCTGTAGAAAGTAAAGTCTCGCTTTGCAGTATTTTCCTCAAGGTGGTCGGGCATCCTCGAACTGCTTTGGCCCATCGGGATTGGTTTCTCTTGCTTAATGATCTGTCGTAGTTCCCTGGCTTTCCTAGCATTCTCCAGTTTGCTTGGCGTCCTCATCAGCATTGCTCTTCCATCGGGACCTCTCTCAATATCTTCCGTCGGATTGTCTCCACCTGGTTGGAAGACCCTCAGCGTCTTGTCGCGCAAATTCTCTTGGTTCCCTTTCTGGAGATCATGTACCCCAACAAGCATGCTGTAATCCATAATTTTTAGCCTTTGAAGCAGATGCACATCCTTCTCCATCTGTTCGAAGAATATTCGCCTCTTTTCATTTCCAAACTCCAAGTGTAAACCTCGTCGTAGCCAATTGAGATCCTTCAGCGTCGCCCGAGGGTTCTTCTCGAGGTCCTCCTCCTTGAAATCTCGGCCGATTGTCGAGCCTTTCAAGTCGAATGTTTGATGGATGTCTCGGTGGGGAGGAAACAAGTTGTTCATGACCACGAAGTGTATCTTCCTACCATATGGCATCTTGACCCGATGCAGACCGTAGAACTGTGATAGGAGAGTGTTGGGGTTTTCTTCGACGTGTGCGTAGTACTCCCTTAGAATTTTTCGGAGGAATTTGTGCTCGGCGTGGTGGATCGTCTTGATAATATATTTATAGTCTCGAGAGAAGTAGAAGAAGCTGCCGCTTTTCCCTGGTGACCCCAACTCCGAAAGTATGTATTTGGACGTCAAAGACATTAGGTAGTCCGCCGGGTCAAGCTTGAACTTCGCCCTCAGATGTCGAAATACCCAGGGTGCGTAATCCTTGAACTTAAAGTCATACTTCGCAGAAGGGGTCAATTCGTTTCCAGTACTATTCCAAGTCAGCTCAAGTCTTCCTGGGTCTAGTTTGCCCTTACATATCAAAAGAGAATTTATGCCGAGCCTCGAAGTCTGCATCGGTCAGGGGTCTGTCCAATTTCGCATTTGTCCTCGAAACAGTAAATCGAATGCCAGTTAACATGTTGTATGCTGTCACCCAATTGACATGATTCTGGTCAACTCTTGTCCCAACCACGACTCTCTCGTCGTCTTCCTCGTCCTTTCTTTTCCTTTTGCTGGCCCGTTTTTGTCGTACAGCTTCAGCCCAGCGCATGGCATCTTCATCTGGCGGTATCTCTTCGTGGGGCATGTTCGAATGTATTGATTGTGTATTTCGTCGATTGAGGCTCAAGGAGCCTCGCCTTACGCCTGCTGCCAAAGTTGTTGGTGAAAATCTTCCTGTGCTGAACACAGCATCCTGGTCATCCCGGGAATTCCGGGTTGGGCCAACTTTTGGCACTTGTAGTGTATGCCTATGCTTCAATTGTGAGATTCCAGGGTGTTGTGCAGAGGTGGAGGACGGTGATGGTACAGGTGGGGCAGGATATGAAGGAGGTGATGAGAATCGATGGGGGGAGGCGGTTGCTGCGCGAGACGGTGATTCGGATGGCAACGGAGTCGCAGGGAGAAGGGACGAGTTGTATGTCAACGGGCCAGTACTTTGTGGGTTCGTAGATATGGGCGGGGGGATTGTGGCCTTTTTCGAAGGTTCACTGTCGCCATTTGTTGATGGCTTTGTTTCGATGGTTTCGTTCTGAACATTTCCGTTTGTTGACGCGACTGAACTCCTATCTCCATTTGAAGTTCGAGGCAGCCCATTCTGCCCAACACCCTGCTGTATAGGACTCCTCCTTTCATTGTCAACTGCTCCATTCACCGCCCCATTCAGAGACAGCGCACTGCCATTCCGCGATGACTTGTGGTCCCAGCTGCCCACACTCGACCGTCCATTTGGTAGCGAATTGAGGCTTGCATCCTGGACCATATCGCCATTGACCAGCTGTCTGCCAGTACCTCCTCCGTCTATAAAGCCATCGGATCCGTCCGCCAGATTGTCTTTTATAGACGTGTGCGAGGAAGTTCTCGCGTTCCCATTGCCTTTCTCGTACGGTTGGCGGAGGTGGCTTGGGAGCTCGAAGGGCGGGCGATTCGACGAGAGCATGGGTCCTGTGTCCTCAGCCATGAACGATGGCATCTCTACAGCGTGTGGCATTCGACTGAGTGATGAAGGTATCACCGGCTTATCGCACTGGTCGGTGCTACCGCTGGTGAAAGGAGGTAGGATCTGCGAAGTTGGCTCCGTTCCTTGGCGATTCGTATCCCCTTGACGAAGTGGAGCCTCCCTTTGGTGCAACGAGAGGGGGAGGTGCTTCAATCAAGTATATCGACATTGTCCTCGCACGGTAGTGTCATTGAGGATGGATTCACGGGGATCGTGCTTGCTGTAGAAGGAGGTGGAGCTGTAAATGAGGATTACGAGAATACGGCGCTCGGGAAAGCTGGTCAGTAGCGGGACTGGGCAGCGGTAAGCAAACACCCTTCATCAGGCACAGAGCGGCCCAATGACACGGCGGATGCTCTCGGAGCAGGTCAGTCGCATCTCTATATTAATTCTATATGCCTCCAGCTGTCGCGCCCCGCTTATGTGTTGTGTCCATCGATTCCGTGATCCGGGCAATCATTTGCTGTGTGCGGCCTAGCCACGTCAGGGAAAGCCGCCAACGTCACCAAGCCCTTTGCGTCTTCACCTCAACTTCAACACTTCACTTCAACTCCAGGATTGACACCAATATCAATCACGACCGCACATATCAAGCTGCACTTGAATTATGTATAGTGCTCAAAGGCGTTTGCTCTGCGTTCAATAGCAGTTCAGGTCAACGAAGTCGAGAACTCAACAGCAAGGTATCGAGCGATATCATATCCAAACCTGCGCGTCATCGCTATCGGTTCTGCACAGAAATTACAATTATCCCATATTCGTAAATCTCTAATCGTACTCAATTATTTCCCCCTTCGAGCCTCGCTCTGAGCAAGATTCCTGCTCACCGTAGTCGTTTCGAATATATGCTGTTGGTTGATTTCGGCTTCGTTCGTTTAAGTAAAACTCGAAAACATGGCGATCATTCCCGAGATATCAGTTTTGATTGGCGTATGATTAAATCAGATGAATTTCTCTGTGTTGTGCCTTCTTCGGTGCCTTCATATATCGGACGAGCAAATTATCCCCTATCTTAAGCGAGCAAGAATGTTGCCTTCACGGATCACTTGCGGTTTTCTCGGTGATTCTACATTTTAGCCTGTTATACAGGGAGTATTTCTCTGCAGGCCGAACAGCAACGCTACCTGCATTATGTTCATGACTAATTACCCAAAGAACCAATGGTAACCTCAACATATCAGCATTATTGGGCAAGGGCGAGGAAAGAGATAGGATCCAAAATGTCATTCGCTCGGCGGAGAAAAGTCATGCCCGGTTTTTTTTGGGGATTTTTTTTTAGTAACGGGAACACAAAAAATAAACTCTCGAAACCTCCCCGCTTCCGCTCCGAGAATCCTCAAGCACCAAATTTATTAGGGACTTGTTTAGTCGCACCCCTCTAAATCTCACGATGTCTAGCTGCTAGGCATGCCGAGAAGATTCTACTCTTTTCAACTGTCAGCTATAGAATTAAGACCTATACATGATCTAGAAGTGATCATCGATGATTGTCACGGACTTGCAAAGCACTCCAAAACTAAGCCAGAATATTTGACATTAAATGCGAAAGGAACGGTAATGGATATCGTGAACCCTGCTGGTTTCTCTTAAAAGGAGCCGAGCGTTTCACGGAAGAGCAAAGTTGAGCAGGAAGCTGAGCCCTACTATCGCTTAAGCTTCCCCTACTACTAATTAGTGCAATTACCCTATCGTAAACTATTTCTCAGTGTTTTCTACGCCTCGGCAACATCGGGCTGTGCAAACCCACTATGCCCAGACAATGACCCCGTTTCAGTTTCCGGTTGCGTGGAGTGTGTAGGACTTCAGGCTGCTGGATGATACATTTCTACCTATGGACTTGTTCTCCCAATCTTCAAGTCCGACTATGCTAGAAGATTCATGAAAATCTGGCAAGCTTGGGCACTTTTTCTCGTCGCAACCGGAAATCAGTGCACAAACGGTTACCTTCAAAATGGGTGGCCACGAAGGCTTCTCTGATCCTATTGTTACGCATTTGGTGGAACCGTGGAACACGATAAGACACCATGGTGCAAGAAGTCCGACCTTCGCAACATATATTTCTTCCTCTTTCTTGTTTGTATGGGCATTGAGATGACCTCAGGATTTGATTCAATAATTATTAACGCATTAAAATTCCCCGATCCATGGAATAAATGTACGAGCTACTCACTACCTGGTCTACCATAGCTTCGAGAAACTAAATCTCTGTAGACTTCACCGATGACACGCACGAAAGACTCTAAACGAAAGCCTGCTATCTCGCCACAACTTACTGGACTTCTTCAGTCTGTGTCTTCGCTTGGCGCTATAATCGGTGTCCCTTTAGCTCCTTGAATCCGCCAAAAATTGGGCTGATGTTGGTCTATCATGGGTGGCTCAATTATGATAGTAATCTCAGCCAAATCTTTACCTCCCTTCCTTCCAACGCCGTTAGTCACCATTGCTGCTATGCTCCCTCGCCTCACCTTTTCCTCGAGTTACTCAGTCACGTTCCTGCTCTCCTGTTCGGTGGTTAATTATAATTTACTTATTATTTGCTTCCGCCTCGCAAAAATTATCAAGTCTACAACATTGTGTTTAAGGGGACCAAGCCAGCTCCTAGGAAGCCCAAACAGGACACCCCAAATGTACATTTTGCTGAGGCCACTTCTTCACACCAGTGCCGTGGGATCCAATCCGACTCTCAAGTCTCGTCAGTTTCTGACATATTATGCGCCG
>Ga0307515_10019950_pt1 | contig 12010 bp, 4 predicted proteins | sample 17_EM_MG_FD_194513 | JGI IMG/M metagenome (GOLD analysis project Ga0307515, IMG submission 194513) | Populus trichocarpa ectomycorrhiza microbial communities from riparian zone in the Pacific Northwest, United States - 17_EM | ecosystem: Host-associated > Plants > Roots > Unclassified | place...
TATCTTCTTTCTACCTTTTTATTTATATTTCTCTTTATATAAAATACTATAAAATAAAATAAAAATAGGAAAAAAGAGAGGAGACCTAGCAGTTTAAATTTAGTAACTTTTTTCTACTCCTTATTATCCCCTAGTTCCACAATCCGATCCTTACCCTCTAATGCTCCCGCTGCCGCCACTATAGGCTAAGAATTTATATTGTATAACGAACATCGAGCTCTATAATCCCGCCACTTATAATTTCTATAGCACTTACTATAGAACCCTAAGAGACTCTAACATTTAGTAAAGGGGCAAGGGCCTACTAGATAATATAAAGTCGCTATATAAGCCTTATAAGGCTAGTATTAATTAGCTCTCTACCTTATATAAGTAATATAGGTTACTTATAGTTATATTTAGAGACCTACGGCTCTAAATTAGAATTGCATTTATATATAAGGGCCTCCCTATCTATACCTACCTCTTTAATATACCCCTAACCTAAGCCTCTATATTAATTGCTAGTAAAGCTTTTACCTTCTCCTACTTATTTTAAGAGTAGTTAGTTATATAAGTATATTATATAAAGAGAAGAGTTTACTTATAGTATGGCAATGTTACTAGAGAATCTATTATACGGTAGAACGAGAAGTATACTAGATAATTATATTTCCCAATTCTTAATAAAGGACAACATTAGTAGGATTTAAACTTATAATTTATTAAGTTTAAAGCTAGTATATATTTACCTATGCCACCTATACGCCTTTAGTGGTTACCTTTTACCTAAAATTATTTTATTTATATACCCTTCTACCCCCCTTTAGTGTTATACAACATACCCCTTATATATTTTCCCTTATACAACTATAAGAGAATACTTAAAATCTTATAAGCTACCTAGTCCTTTGCGCATTCTAATGCCTTAAGTATTTATAGAGTAGTACTTATATGATCCCATAGAACGCAACATTAAGAACCTAAAAATACTCTCTTTAGCTTATTACTTATTCTAGGTATTAAAAGAACTTTAATTATAAGCTATAAGAGTTATAGAAATCTTATATACTAAAAAGGCTAGTTTTACTATTAAATAGCTATTATATAGCTATTAAGCGGAATTAGGTTTTTATTAATATAGTTATTAAACTTATCTAGACTTTATAGATAAGTATATTTTAAATAATACTAAAGACGAGCCTTATAAAAGGTAGAGAGGTTTTTTTTAAACTCTAAAAGCAACTTTTAAGTTTTCTTAGTTGCGTATAATATAGTTAAACCTAAAAGTATTACTTTTTTATAGAAACTCTCCTAGAGCTTTTATACGCTAAAAAGCTTTTTTTTCTTCTTTAACGGTAATATAATTGTTCTAATCTTTTAAGAAAGCCGTATAATACTCTAGGTTAAGAACTTATACTACTAGATAGTAGGGAGAATTATTTAGCTTTTTAACATACTTTATAAGCTTTTTCTTAGCATATTAGAGTTAAGAAGTTATAAACTTATTCTTAGCCTTAGTAGCTATTACCTATAGGAAAGTTAGCTAAAGAAATATTAAGAGTATTATATAATATACTAATGCAGTTTATATTATATCCTTAAAAATATTAACTAATTCTAGAACTCTCTCTAGTATTATATAATCTCCTTAAAGAAATAGAGTTACTTTATAAAAAGACTAAAGGAAATTATAAATTATATAAAGATATATCTATTTACTTATTAAAAGGATATTATTTTTTAAGTTATCCTTATAGCGCTTTATATAGAGTTAAAGCCTAGCCTTTACCTTATTCTTTAGAGCTATATATAGTATAAAAAACTAGCTATTCTATCTTATATAGTTATTAAAAGGAACTATTTTATTAGTATATTTAATAAACTATATTATATAGTTAGCTAAGCTATAAATATAAATAATATAGTTATAAAGCTTTCCTATTAGCCCTATAATATTTTAAATATTTTAACCTCTTTTACACTTTTTATTTAATGCTGTAACGGAACCTTATAGCAAGTACTACGATAGGCTCGTTAATAGGCTAGGTGTATAGGTAATGCAAATTAAAGTTAACAACGTAATAATAACTGGTAGAGTAGTTGCCTAATAGATTAACTCTAATTATATTCTGAGAATTACTATAAGGAAAGAACTATCTAGAGTAGGGACTGTGGTCCTTTAAATACATAACCATACTCCTAGGAAACCCTCCTTATATATAATATACGTGTTATATATAAGGTATATAAGTTCCTCTTATTTCTCTCGTTTAATATATAGCATATTATATAACTTGCTTACTATTCTTCATTATATAGTTCTATTGGCTCTATACTAGACTATACCTATATTAACTAACTAGCTTCTTCTAACTCCTCTTTAAGTAGTTATAATATTGTACTTAAAGCGTCTATAACACTATCTCCCTTCTCTTTATCTTTATCCTTAAAGATTCCAAGTATCTTTAAGTTATTTACTAGAGGTATAATATCTATTTAATTAATTTGGTTAATATTATTACTTATTATACCTAAAGCATCCTCTTCTTTATACGCGTAATATTATACCCATACTATTGCTACATTTTATTACTTAGTAAAATAATACCATCTCCTTATTCTTATTATGTAAAAAAGAGGTTAGTTTATATTGCGCTAGTAAGTCCCTTATCTTAGCAACCTTTCTTTTACTTAGAGTACACTAAAGCGAATATTTATTTATCCTGTGACGTTCGCTCTACCTCTAACGCTAAGTATACGCATCCTATAACCCTTAATAGTTTTTAAGTCCCTTAGTTAATCTATCTTAGGGTTTTATATTTAATCTATTACTACAAAACTAGATAGTAATCTAGCGCAGGCTCTTACTAAGCTAGAACGTTCTCGCGACGCAGAGTAGAAGGCCTTAGATGCTTGCATTGCTATATCTGCTTAGCTACTTTATCTTAAGAAGGTGCGTAAAAAGGTTTATTTTAAGAAGTGGAAACTTATAGAATAAGGTCTGTAGGAACTTGGTAATAAGAGGGCTAGCCCTCCCTTATTTAAGGGGGAAATAACTCTAAATAGCTTAGTAGCTGTTCCTCCCAGGTCCCCCTTAAGTAACTCTTTTTTTAACCTTTTTTTATTAATACTGCCTAACCTAATCTCTTCTAATACTTCTATACCTTTCCTATAGCGTTCTTTAAATTTTCTAGTAGTTTCTAGGTAGTCTCTTCGTAGCCTATCCACTTTACTTCGTACTATGTTTTATTATTAACATCTTTATAACTAATAATCTTTAAAACTTGCCACTTATCTTCTTCCTATCCTTTATATATATCTACCTCGTAAACTAATAGCTTAATATTCCCGTATACTAGCTTTAGCATTATGATATACTGTATAGGGTAGATTTTTATCTTAGCTAGTAGGTTTAATTTAAATGTAACTGGTAAAATCCTCTTTATAATTTTAAAAGGTCCTAGTCTAACATAGTCTAACTTCTTACTTAGTCGTTAACTCCTGAAATTTTTGTATAGTAGCTATACTTTATCTCCCTCCTTAAGATCTAGTCCTTTAAATCTCTTAGCGTTATAGTACCTTTTTATTCTTTACTCTACTACTTTTACTATTTCCGTAAGGTTCTTATAGAGATTTATTAATATCTCTATTCTTTATTTAGCTATACTACTTATCTTCTTTACATAATATAGCGATAACGATATTCTTAACTTATATCCGTAATTCGCCTTAAATAGTAATATACCTATTCCTTTCTATAGTGTTGTATTATATATAAACTGTATAATTAGTAATAATAATACCTAATTATTCTGTGCATAATTAATATAGTGTTTTAAATACTACTCTAGTATCTAATTTAGTCTTTCTATTTAACTATCTATCTATAGATAATATGCGGTAGAAGTTACTGCTCTAACTCCTTATTCTGCTAAAAATATCTTCTAAAATACTGCTATAAATCTTAGATCTCTATTCAATATAATTTTGCTTAGTGCTTTATATCTTATAAATACTTCTTTAATATAAATTCTAGCAACATCTTCTACTAATATTTCTTCTGTACACGATATAAAGTATCCCCACTTTATAAGCTTATCCACTATTACTAAGATTACGTTATAATCTTATCTGGTAATAGGATCTCTTAACTTTAGTAACCTTATAATAAAGTCCCATAATATAACCTCCTATAGTCTCTTTAGTATTTTAATAGGTTGTAGCCCTCTATATAGCTTATGCCTTATTAGTTTATTCCTTTAGCAATTTAGATATTTCTTTATAACTTTTTACGCTAAGCCCTAGATTCTATTAATAATATACTCCTCTTAGAGTCTTAACACTAAGCCTATAGCTCCATTATGTCCTTAAGTTAGTTCTTTATAGAAATTTTCTATAAAGTGCTTTACTATGCTTCTTAGGATATACTTTATCTCTCTATGCTTATACAATATTTCTTCTTCTAAATATTCTAACTGTTCTTCTAGCTACGCCTTAAAGATTCTTTATACCTAAAAGCTTTTTAGTAATTTATAAACTCTATCTAGTTCTTCTTAAGTTGCTATAATTTTTGGATAATTATACCTAATTAATCCGTTTATATCCTTTCGCAGTAAAGCCCCTAATGGCTTTTTATTATTTTATAGTTTAGCCTTCTAACTTAGAGTATCTGCTTATATATTGTCTATACCCTTAATATATTAAATCTTAAAATAGTATTCTATAAGCATCTCTACCTATCTAACCTATCTTTAGTTAAGTTCCTTTATTATTAAGAATCCCATTAAGTTCTTATAATCTATTTTAACTATAAATAGTTTCTCTATACTTTATTAGAATGCTCTTTATTTCTTTAGTGCTATAACTATACTTAATAACTCCTTATTATAGATATTATAGTTTAACTCTAGTAGTATTATTTTCCTACTATAGTATGCTACTAGGTACTATCCGTTTAGATATTTCTATATAAAGCATACCCCTAGTATAAAGTCTAATATATCTATCTTTATAACTATCTTTAGACCTAGCTAATAGATTTTAAGAACTGGCTCCTAAGTAAATAACTTTTTAACTTTCTTAAACAGTTTTTATTATTCCTTTCCCCATACCTATAATTCTTCTTTCTTTATTAATTATATAAATAGCTTAATATTTTTTAACTATTGCGCTATAAACCTTTTATAGTAATTATAAAACCCTAAAAATAATCTTAACTATATAACGTTCTCTAGTTCCTACTAATTTACTATAGCCTCAATCTTCTTTAGATCTATACTAAGTTAGCCTAGTTTAATAATAAATCCTATAAAATTGGGTTTTTTGGTAAAGAACTCGCATTTCTTAATTACTACTAGCATTTATTCTTCTTATAGTCTCTTTAAAACCTATTTAATATATTCTCCATATTCTTCCTTAGTTATTAAGTAGATAATAATAATATTAAGATATACCATAACAAATTTATCTAAGTATTCTCCTAATATATTGTTAATACGCTTCTAAAACGTTGCTAGTGCGTTTATAAGCCTAAATTGTATAACTAATAGTTTATATAGTCCTTCCTTTAACCTAAAGGCTGCCTTTTATTTATTACCTTTCTTAATTCTAATCTAATGGTACGCCTATCTTAGATCTATCTTTATAAAGATTTATATATTGCCTATTTTATCTTAAATTTTACTAATTAAGGGTAAAGAATACCTATCCTTTTTAGTAATGCTGTTTAACTATCTATAGTTAATACACAGTCTTAGCTTACTATTCTTCTTTAGTATAAATAGTACTAGATAACCTGCTAACAACTACAATGGTCTAATATATCCTTTTTATAAGTTTTCCTAAATAAACTCTTTTAACGCTCTACCTTCTTCTTTAGTAAGCTTATAAATTAAAAAGAACCTTAGACTTATTCCTAGTTCTAATTCTATCTTATAGTCCTATACTATATACTTTAATAGCTTTTTACTTTCCGGTAACTATAGTTTCTTACTATACTTACAGTATCTCTTTAGTATATAGCTTAGTCCTTTTTCTATTTCTTTATAGGTTGCTCCTATTTAGTACTATACTATTTTAGCTTATTGTTATATCTTATATTGTTAAGTATCTCTAATATTAACTTAACCTATAACCTAATTAATCTTTAGATTGTATTTCTATAACTAAGGCATTCCTAACACTGCCTTATTATTCCCTAATAGTAATATATTAAAAGATATCTTAATTTATCTCCCTTTAATGGTTAACTAAATAGGTCCTATTTTAAGATTAATAATGCCTCCTCTATAGGCTATTAAATCTCCTAAAATTATTACTAATAGGTAAGAACATTCCTTCTTCCTATATAGTAACCCTATTTTTTTAACTGCTGCTAGTAAGATATAGTTCCTTATTACTCTACTATCTATTAATACCTTAAACTGTTAATCTTGCTACTTTACTTATAAATTTAGGTGTTATTCTTAAATTCCTTTAAGGGTTTAAGGCTCTATTACTAGTTTCCTCTAGTTTTATAGGCCTCCACTTTTCCTAACTATTAACTACTAGATCCTATTTATACTTAGTCTAACTTAGGCCAATACTTAGTTCGCTTTTTATCTTTAATATACTATAGATAGGTGTTCTCTAGATATTCCTACTATTGTTATTTATCTAGGCATTCTTCCGTAAGGAATCTTCCTAGCTAAAGTATTAAGTCCCCTTATTTTTAAACTTTTACTAGGTACTAACTATATATATACTTAGCGTTTTAATATTTCGCCTTATCTGTTAACTAATATATCCTTACTAGGTATTTCCGGTTCTTATCTTTTAGTACTCTATATATATTATACGTATTATCTATATATATAATCTATACCAACGTATAATATACTTAGTGTCTTAGGTTAACTCTTAACTTATTTTTATCCTTAAGTTTAAACCTCTCTTATATTAATCTAAGTATTATAACTTTATTTACAAGTACTAAGATTCGTTTTTTATTTCTCTAGTCCTTTAATTACTTCTTTAGATCTTTTAATGTTATAATTAATAATAAATTCAATTTACCGCCCGTCCCGGTCCCCCTAGTGGGTCCACGCAGGCTAATACCTTCTATAGGAAAAACTCTAACTTAGAGAAAACCCCACCTCGGGCCGCGCTGGAGAGATAGCAGCGTTCCGACATCGGAGCGCCGGCGGCTCGCCTTCTACCTGTCTTCAAGTCTGCATATTAAGCCAACTGGCCGCGCTTCGCGGATAATCTCACTCTACCCCCTTCTTTCCTTATCCTTTTACCCTTATTCTTTTACCAGTCCTCTAGGCTTTAAAAGGGCTGGTATCCACTTATATCCTCTATATCCATTGCCTTTACTACCTAAAACTAGGGTAAAACACCTAACTGTACTAGCCATTTTACTGCTGCTTGGGCGCTTTCTTTATTATTTAAAACATCCTAAAGGCGTTTAGAGGCGCATTTTGCTATAAAGTCCGCCCTTTGGTAGTATAGACACTAGAACAGCATATGGTAGACTGTTTGCCTTATCTAGCCACATTCATACTACGGGAGAACCGCCAGTACACTGACGGATACAAGCCATGCATTAAGCCCTATTACCTCTATACGAAGGAGAAATAGTACTATAGCCTCTGCTTTTATTAGGCCTTCGTATAATAGGATTATAGGTTTCCCCTATAGGGTCTTCCACATAGTTTCTATGCGGTCTTTAGCCTTTACCTACTACCATTATCGCTATTCTAAATCTGCCTATTTCGCGATAAAGGTGGTTGCCTACCTTTGGTGCTGGTGACCTCCTATACAGTAGTGGCGCTCCGCCTACGCTCTACTGGCGTTCCACTAGCCACGCTTACAGGGGTTTATTACAGCTTCCCGCTTTATACAGTCCTTCTAGTACGCAAGGAAGCCTTATATTTTATTTTTACGGTCCTTTACGCGTTCCCTAAGCGCTTTTAATAGTACTAGTAGCCGTTTTATTTTTTACTGGCGCTTTACTAATATATTCTAGATACCATCAAGTACCTCTACTAATTCCTTTTCTACTCTATTGGAGGCCGTCTTGGCGGCTCTTTAGAGGGCTATCGTTTTAATATAGAGTTAAATTAGGGGAATAGCCGCTTCCTTTTCTATTGCAGCTATTAGTGTTCGCCGGTATGCCCCTATAACCCTATAGAGATACTAGTTCTGGACTTTCTATAGTGGTTTAAGCAAGCTTTTCGCTGGCGTTCCGCCGTCGTCCCGTACTCCCCACACTTAGGCGCCATACAGCATCGCTAGTCGGACGGTGGCTGTATATAGGAGGCGTGAGCGGCGCATTAATGGGCCCTATATAGACGCGGTGATCCTTAATATCGCTTTAAAGGCTGCTAAGCCCTTACTCGCGGCCTTTTTAACCTATTCTTTCCATTGGAGCTTAGGGTCTACCCAGATCCCTAGGACTCGCATGCTGGTTTTCTGGGGGGCTGTCTTACGGCTGGCGATACGCACAGTGGACGCAAGGTCTGCGATAGCATAGCGCCGTCGCCTTGTAAAGTGCATAAGCTAGTACTTCTTAGGGGCGAACGCCGCCCCGTGTCGATTTGCCCATACAGTACAGCAGTTATAGGCGGCCTCTAATTATCAACAGTTCTCTGCTGTGGAGTCCCCCTAGGTAATAAGGTTTATATTATCTACAAAGCTAAACCCTAGCGTGCTACTATTGGGGCGCTAAAATTCCTCTAACAGCTCTAATATAAAAAAGAGGAATAAGATTAGTAATAAGGGTGACCCCTAGGGGATACCTATCTGTGTCTGAATCCAGTTGCTCTCATATTCTATAAACTTAATACGGGTTTTACGTACTATTAGGAAGCTTTATACGAAGTCTGTAAGCTACTTTAGAAAGCCTTTTCTTTTTAGGATATAAAGGAGCCTTTTATGGGAGATATTATTAAATGCCCCTACTAAGTCTAGGCTTAGCATTAATACTACACACCCGCGGCGCGTTCGCCACGCCGTCTATACGCAAGAGCTAAGCAGTCCTACTATTAACAGTGTGGATTATTTACGCCTTACTCCTATCTGGTTCTAAGGAAGTAGCCTATACTCCTCCGTAGCCTTAGATATAATATTAGCTATATACTTTTCTAGGACTTTTACTAGCGTGTTTTTAAGGGTAATTAGTCTATAACTGCCTAGGAGAGAGTAGTCTTTCTTTCCTTCTTTACGTAACACTATAGTTATAGATTCTTTAAGGCTTTCTAGTATTATTCCGCTGGTAAAGCAATAACTAGCTGCTTCTGCTAAATCTTTTATAATAACTAGGGCGACCACTTTAAGGACCTCATTTGGTATGCTATCTAGCCCTAGGGCTTTTCCATTTAGAAGACTCCTAATAAGCTTACCGATTTCTTCTGTTAAGATAGTAGGGCTAATATTAAGTATATTTTGTTCCCTTATTGTCTCTATATCGCTAAGGTCTGCTATTCTAGTTTTAGGAAAGAACTTAGCTATAAGGATATCAGCCTTTATAATATTATTGTCTATTAAAGGATCCTCAGTAGACCTCCTAAGGTTTAGTAGATAGGGGTCCGCCTTTACTACACTTACTTTTCTGCTCCATTTTAATAGAGTCCAAAGTCCCTTATTATATAGTTTTAACTAGTCTTTGGTAAGTTCATAAATAAAGCGTCTCTAGTTATTATAACTGACTCTCCTAGTCTCTTTTTGCAGTTAATTATTTAATACTAAGTATCTTTAGTAGTCCTTAGGGTTGTTATAAGCTTAGAGCTGTTATCGCGCCTATTAGGCGCCGGCGTAGAGTAGTATGGCCTATAGCAACCATTCTCAACAGGCCTACTAGCTAGGCTGTACTTATAGGTAGTGTTCTTTAAGTACTTACTTAATCCCTTCCTAAAGGGCTTAAAAGGGGTCTTTAGATATAGTCTAGTTAAGCTTCTAGATGCTTTAGAGAAAGCCCTATAAGTTTAGCTTCTTAAGGGTAAAGCACTAGCATTCCGCTAACGGACAGCCAGCGTTATTGATTTAGATGCGGATTGGTATATAGTCTCTTATAAGGGCCCATTCCTTAACTATACTATAAAAGTTAACTTTTCTATATAGATCTGGTGATATAAACGTGAGGTCTATTACACTCTCCTATTGCCCTCTTTTCTATATAGACTCTCCTTTTAGTGTGGCGAGTACTAGGCCTCTAGTATTAGTTTCGGCCAGAAGGCGTTCCGCCTACTCTTCGCTGGCTACATATTTTCCGCCCTATATCAGGTGGTAGGCGTTAAAGTCACCTAAGAGTATAATTTCTCCCTTAGCTTCCTTAATAGCTATTTTAACCTTAGGCTATGCCCTAATCTAAGGGCCATCTTCGCGCGGGTTATAGATATTAATAATTGTGGCCTTTAGCCCCTTTAGGCGTACCCAGAGGGCTACGGTAAAGGGGCTATACTGTCTACGCTTCCAATACGCGGCGTTAATATTCCAGCTAATCATAAAGCAGACCTTTATTATAGGGAGAGCGTTGTATATAAGTGTAAATCCGCTAGGGCAGTATGTTAATTTAGTGTATCTATTATATACTAACTCCTAAATTGCGAGGACCTAGTAGTCCGCTAGTGTGACGCTATTAAAGAAGGGGCAACACGCCCCTTAGTTTGTATTTCCACAGTTATACTAGATAATTATACACTTACTTATTTAAAGTGGGTGTAGGCTCATCTATATCTGTGTCCTGTTCCTCGTCGTTTTCGCTATTAACTATTATTACTCTATTGGCGCGAAGCCGGAGCCTTAATTATAATCTATCTCTGCTTACTATTTTAATAAAAGATAGTTTACCTAGTCCCCGTTTAAGTAGTTATTCTTAGGTCCCTAGGTAAGATATTTCCCATCCTCTTTTCTTATTAGTGCTAATTATAAGGTTTCCTGGTATTAAGGGTTAGTATATTATTTCTACGGCTTCTTATATACGGAGCGACTGCGTTAAAAGGGCCATCCTCTTTATTTGGATACCTTTAAGGTAGCTTTAAAAGGTCCTACACTCTTTTCTTTACTATACTTTATGGGCTTTACCGCAGTTAATACAGGATACCCTTTCCTTAGGGCAATCTGTGGTGTTATATGGTCCCGCACATTACCTATATTTTATTTACTTTCCGCATACGCTTTATATATGCCCCTATTAATTACAGCGGTAGCATTACTTTATAATTACGCTATTCTCAAATAGCCTAGTCTTAAAAAGCTGGGATTTAATAACTATCCCACTTTTTACAATCTTTTACTGAATTACTTAGGTTAGGACGCTAATTATAATTATTCCCCTAGTCTTCTTAGGTTCTCTCTAGGCGCTGCTGGGGTTTGCCTAGCATTTCGCCTGCGCTTTAGGGTCGTATAGCCATTAGATCCGGCTAATGGCTATCCCAGGCATGAGGCGCTTTATAGCTTTATAAATGAATTAAGTTAATTCCGAATTGTCTGCGTCTCTTCCGCTGTTAATTAGAGTCTTAAGCGGGACTCCCGGTACTTCTAGGAGATAATCTTTCCTTAGTATCCTAAGTCCTGGCGCGTCTAGCCCGTTTAGGATTTAGTCCTTTGTTATTTGGGAGGGGATGTAGATATCTACGTCCCCACTGTTGAGGGTGCGTACGGCGTATGCGCTTGGTATTGTTCTCTAATAATGTTATAATTAAAGCTCCTTTAATATAATTTATAGCCTATTTTATAATTAGGTGGTCTTAAATAACTTTTTTATTAACTATATATAGAAATCTTCCCATTTATTATTGTGTCGTTGTCTATACTACTTTTAGTATAACCCTTTAAGTATATATAGCTCGTCCGTAAGAAAGTATCTTCTTATTACTGCGTTATAACAGCCTTTTATATATTATTCCTTAAACTTAGTTAAAATCCCTAAATCCTCTTCTTATTCCAGTTTAGTAAGCTATTTAGCTCTTAGTATGCCTGTTCTAGGCCTATTAGTAACTTTTTATACAGGTGCTCTATCCCTCGCATATTCTAATGTGCTAGATCT
>Ga0307515_10019951_pt1 | contig 12009 bp, 17 predicted proteins | sample 17_EM_MG_FD_194513 | JGI IMG/M metagenome (GOLD analysis project Ga0307515, IMG submission 194513) | Populus trichocarpa ectomycorrhiza microbial communities from riparian zone in the Pacific Northwest, United States - 17_EM | ecosystem: Host-associated > Plants > Roots > Unclassified | place...
TCAATCCTCAAGTCAAACGAGTGCTAGATGTCAGCTTGGTTCACACCCTCACCCACGACAGGTTGGTGGTGGCATTCGTTCGGTCACCTCTATAACAGGAATCACCGGGCTGACGATTTTTCTTCCGCGTTTAGTTATGTATGGTGTGTTCGATTTTCTGCAGACGGCAAGTACTTGGCGACAACATGCGAAAATGCAGCCCAGATCTATGATACGAAAACTGGGGCTAAAATTTGGTTCGGCCCCTTCTTAGTGGATGGGACCCCTGGCTCTGACACCGTTATCGCTGCAGTGACCTGGCTGATAAAACTATGAGCAGCTACATTCAGAGCGTATCTTTCAGCCCAGATGGCAAATTACTCGCAACCGGGGCCAATGACGGGGTGGTCCGAGTAAGTTCTAGAATTATTATATTGGTGATCGTTGTCCGCGTCATCATCATTTTCGAGGCAAATGCTCAACATAGGGTGACTTTTGGCGCTCTAGATTTGGGATATTGCCAAGAGGCGAATCTGCAAAACATTCCAGGGTCACACCAGGACGGTCCACTCGGTCACTTTCTCGCCGGATGGGGGGCTGGTTTTCTCTGGGTCGAATGATTGTACGACAAAGATTTGGGATATGATGGGCGGGTTGTTGAAGACCCTTACGATCACCAACAATGTTAGCGCCAGTGTAAAAAGTGTGGCTATCAGCTCTAATGGACGACTGGTAGCCGCCGGCGACGATGATGCGGTACGTGTCCTATAATCGTTTGTTGGGATGTATTCCAAATACAATTCCTATAGGTAGTACGTATCTGGGACGCTCGCACCGGTGAATTGCTGGAGACGCTGCGGGGACACACAGGTTTCGTGTGGGATGTGGCGTTCGCCCCTGATGGGCGTGGATTGGTGAGCGGCAGTGAGGACAAGACACTGAAGTACTGGGACATTTCCCGTTTGGCAAACGGACCCGACGGTCGACAGAACCCGCGGGGGGCGTCGGAACGCGGCACTTTGGATGGGAAGCAGGATGTTGGCACTCGCGAGGACAACAGCGCGTGCACGGACTTTATCGGTCACAGGGTACGCGTCGAATTGGCTGACCGGGGATGTATCTAATTGCCGGGCGCAGAACACTGTATATTCCGTCGCTGTCTCGCACGATGGCCAATGGGTGGCGAGCGGGTCGCTCGATAACACAGTTCAGTTCTGGGACGCAAAGTCTGGGATCGTCCAATTGATGTTGAAAGGTCACAGTAGTTATGGTCCGTTATCTCCGAGGTCGATCTGAGCACCTTGGACTGACAGTCCTTCCGTTCTAGTCTCCTCAACTGATTTCAGCTCCGCCGGAAGCCTTTTGGCGACTGGTTCATACGATCGACTGGTCCGTATCTGTAAGTCTCGTTACTCTCCGGAAATTGCATTAGCCTCGATTCGTTGACTCGTTGACCGATTTAGGGAAATACACGACCATTTCCTGACGGCTGTGGACTTTTCTCTGGCCTGCTCTCTTTCTCTTTTTGTTTTTGCTCTGTACCCGTATTTTTCTCTTTTCCGTCTTGATGTTGTCCACACCCCACACACAACTTTCTGCTCCCTGGCATTTCCGTTCGTTTTGGCATTGAAAGTACTTCTGTCCGAACCCGTCACTCTGTCTCATTGGTATTCCGGTCTCCGTGGGCGGCGGCAGGGTTATTCTACAACTCCTTTGCCTTCTGTTCACCGTTGAGTTCTGCATTGTCCGCACGCCTCGAGGATCCCTCGTCCCTACCGCTCCATCTCTCCCCTCTACATACCTTCCGATCCCTTCGATAACGCCACGCCTGAACCAAGCATGCCTTGTCCAACTCTCAAGATCCCCGAGGTGCGACATCCGACCTGTCTAGGTAGCGTCACAACATTGCCGTGAGACGCCGGCACAGACTGGGGCTAGGAGGTACGCGGAGGACCCTTTCGAGAGGGTCTTCTCCTCATCCTACATGCCAAAGAGCATGAATTCTGCATGCCTTTGTACGCGGGCGATCTTGACATCCAAAGGTGTGGGGCTTTGAATTGCCTTGGCACAGCTACAAATAAGGGTCTTGGGAACACCGTGGGGCCGTGAGACCCTTCCCCTTCTCGTATCGCCGCCCGGAGTACGGATCATTGTCTGCTCGAGTCGGAATGTGGATTGACCGTGGCGTGAGCAGACCTACTGCATGGATTACGATCCGGCATCTGTACTTTGAACAGAATACGCACGAAAATTCGCTCATTAAAATCATTATGTACAATGCTACGTGTACCAAAAGTCACATAGACGTTGAAGAACATCTGGTGCCGTTTCCTCCCGTCGCCCACCTGAAGAGCGGGCCAAATAACCGATCATCGTGGCCCAGCTTAATGTTACCGATGTTCGGTTCGAACCCGTCGAACCTGGGTTCGAACCTGAACCGCACCTGTCCGAACCGTTACTTGCGGTTCGGTTCAGACGGGTTCGGATGGGTTCGGTTTGGGGTTCGGCCCCTGGGATTTTTGGTGCACGCGTGCGAACCTCGGTGCACACGTTCGAACCCGTCGGAGTTACGCTTAAGTTCAACCCGAGCCCGCTGTATTTACATGGCAAATAGACTATTAGCATGCAATCAATGCTGGTTTGGATCCACCACAAAAGCACTACAACAAGACTGATGCTTCCCCAGCATACATTTTCAGCCTCTGTACGTTGGATGATTACCAAAACAAACAACCATTCTAATTAACCCTTACAGATCTTGAACCAAAAACGAAGGATGCGGTCTTTCTTGTATCATGGTCAGAGGCAGGCCAGGAACATGCTAGACGTGTAATGGAAGACACCATGCGTTGTGCTCAAGTTTCCGCACGTTTCTGTGCATGCTTACGGCTTCTGCTCAGTTCGACAGTTACCTGATGTTGAGTCAGCAGGAAAAGTCAAGATCGAGTACTGGCGCCATGCCCGATGTCCGAGTCGCCCCAAGGGTGGAGACCCTGCCCTCTCTGTTCGGAGATGATCGAATTGTGAGAGCACGAATGATGCGGGCAGCTCGTGAGCAAAGCATGGACTTGACCTCTGTGCAGATTTGAAGTTATACTTGGATGAACCGCTCTATGACGGTAACTTGTCACGACCTGGTGAAGGTTGGTCCGCATTTTCGTGCAGAGGTTGTCAGTGATGACAAGCGTCGTGGGAGGATCTTGCCTGAGACATTTGGTATTCTATAATTTGTTAAGACGTACTACAAGGATCTCCACCATCAATTGCAAGAAGTTGGTTCGAAGAGAGCAACAGAGGCTGCTCGTTCGGCCTGGATGAAGACCTCTTATTTGACAGAATGCGTTTTTTTCCATATTTAGAAATATGATGAGGTTCGGGTTCGAACCGGGTTCGAACCTGAACCTAACCTAAGTTGCCCGAACCTAACCTGAACTCAGGTTAGGTTTCGCGTTCGGGTGAGCAAGAATTTCAGGTTAGGTTCGGGGTTCAGGTTCAGCAAATTTCCCCTGAACCGAACCTGAACCGAACATCGGTAACATTAGCCCAGCTACAGTCACCGTCCCGCTGTGGCTTGCGACACAAGTTCACCCAAGCGCGACTGCTCGCACTGGCCAAGCTTGTCTGGCTTTTCATCCGACAGCGCGCATGGCCTTGGACTATTCCGATATGGCGGTCGCGAGAAATTGACTCAAAAACTCACGGGGCTTGCTCGACCGGATTTAGATCGATTTGTTATTCGCCGTGAAAACCATCCACCACCCCACCCTCCGCTCAACCTCTCTCTGGTCATGGATGTCCAACATGAGAAACTCCCTAGTTATGGATCAACCCTCCAACAGCTACTCCAAGCCTTCAATGCAGAACTGTTGGCACAAATAGCCTCCGGGGAGTTACAGCTATTTGCGTTTCGATAGACCGTTTCCTATAGGATACAGCCCAAATTCGTTGTTTACCTTTTGATGGTATTGGGGTCCGGCACCCCGGCATCGGGGCACTGACCGACTCGTCCGTTGGCCTCAAGTCGGCTGGGAACTCGGTTTTCGGTCTGCGGGGCCGCCAACGACCCCCAGTTCATGCCAGGGATGTGCCTTGGTTTTCATGAGTGGTCTGATAGCGGGGACGGGTTTTGCATAGGGGACATGGCCCCAGTATCAAACGTCATGCCGGGGTGCCGGGGCCCCGGTCCCATTCAAAAAATAAACAACAAATTGGGGCCGTATCCTATAGGAAACGGTCTATCGAAACGCAAACAGCTGTAGCCTCGGACTTGAGCGTTAGCGAGGTACGGCTCAACTCCACTCATTCCGTTCCGACTCCGCCCTCATATCCTGTTTTGAGCTCCATAGCATGGAGATAGAGGCCAGGCATGCACTTTCAACAATCCACTCCTCGATGAACGCCTTCCCCGAAATTAATCGCCTTCCTCCAGAGGTCCTTGCCTTGATTCCTTCCTTCCTCACCGACCACAAGGACCTCGTTTTCACCACCCATGTGTGCCGTCACTGGCGCAATATAATCGTCGCTTCCCCTCCGCTCTGGTCATCTCTGGACAACGGAACGGTGCATGGAGATCTCGTCGCCGCATACATCGATCGTTGTGGTGGAACACCGCTCGACATAAACTTCAGCTTGGAGTCCAATAAAAATGCCTCGTTCCTCAAGAAAGTTATTCTTCATTCGTCACATCCATAGAGTCCGTACTCCGTGTGTTCGCTGGTATCATATCGCGGAAACCTCGGATGGTTTCGAAACCCCTCTCCAGTTACTACGAGACGTGGATCTAAGCATCATTTATGACCTATCACCACCCCCACTCGAACAGCCGTTCCTCGCCAGGGCCACAAATCCGGTCCCACTCCGCCGCTCCAACTACAATATCAATTCCGGCACTCTCCTGCACTTCATCATCCCTCCGTTGACTCACCTGTCATTCTCGTTCAGCTAACCACGTATCCCCATGGTCGGTGAACTGCTAGAGAACTTTTCCGGAACTCGCGTCTGATCGAGGGCCTACAAATCCATCCAGACCTCGTGCTGGACGCGTCTGAGGAAAACTCCGCATTTCCTGATCGGTTACAACCGGTCGATCTCCCCTGCCTGCACACCATACACCTCGGCTGGGTCACGCCACGATCTCTATAACCTCCCCGCCAACATCCAACACCCACCCAATTGTTCCGTCTCTATGCAAGCGCGGTCGGACGGCGACATTGCTCAACCTCCGCAGAATGTGTTTCCAAGGGGCACCTTCTCCCTTCCGGACCTCACCTGTGTCACACTCCGGATGAAGCGCAAACGGCTGTCAACCGAGTGGGCGGTGATTGTCAAGAAGTCCAACGGTGCCACGGTCTCTATTTCTCATCTCCACGACATCGACGGCTTCATCCTGGTTGACAGTGATGGAAATGTGACCAGGGAACCCAGCCGCAACCGCGACGACAGTCATGTTCTCTCGGACACGATTGGACTCGTTCGGAAGTTGCCCCTTCATCGGATTCGGAAGTTCATGTTGGAAGGCCTTGGAGCCGACAAGATGTCGATGCCAGAGTCGTTCGAAACCCCCCGGGCCCCGTCAAGTCGATCTGTTCGGACATGCCAAACTTGACTACCCTGTTACTCACCAGGACGTGTGTGACCAAGCTGTTCAGTATACTCACTCCGCCGCCACCCCTTCCTCCTACGTATCTCGCCGACCTCTCCGACTCTTACGTCACTCCCGAACCGTGCACCCCATGTCCAGCCCTTAAGGTCCTCGAGATGCGGCACCCCGTTTAGATAGCGTCACGTCACTGCCGTGAGGCTTTGGCCAAGGCCAAGGCCAGGATGTATGGGGATGTCCCTTTTGCGAGGGTCCTCTTCTGTTCGCCCAGTGTTCCGAAGAGCGTGGCCTTGGGTATGTCTCTGTGCGTGGGGAATATTGACACCCAAAAGTGCAATGGGTGTGAGTAAATGACTAGGGTTTGCGTATGCAGCGGGGTAACAAACGCGGAACTCTTCCGCCCTGGATGTGCTCCACTCCCCTGGGACACACAACGAGCGCGCCCGCTGTAGTTTCGGAAGCACTGGACTTCGAGAAGGCCGGGGTCACCAGTTCCCGTCTCGCCGTCGGGCCCAGAGCGTCCTACTGCTCACACGCGCGTATGGATTCTAACAGTAAGGTAGATCTATTGCAATGACTGCAGTCCGGGTTTAATACCCCGGATAAGCTACGCTCACGTGTGTACATCTATGCTTGTAACGTGCAGTAGTTGGAGATTTATCAGATCTGCATAGGGTGCGATAAACCTGTGAACAGGCGCCAGATCTCAGTCCGCCAGACAAGGGTTTGAAAGCAAGAGAAAACTCAAGGCATAAGTATGTCATCATGTGTCTCTGGGAACGGCGGGCTGCACAGCCGCTTTTCCGCGGTCCTGAAGCGCGTTGGTTCAAGAAACGGTGTAAAGTCATCAAATCATGACTACGCTCGACATGTCAACATTAAATGACTGTGCCGATCCCCCCTGCTTGAATAGAGTCGCGACACTGCCGCGAAGCTTGACCCTGACCATCTACTGCTCGCAAGCATGTGTGCACTATCCGTATGGTAGATCCATCACAACGGCTACAATCCAATTTTTAGTACTCCGAATAAGATCCACGCGTACAAAGTGATTCCTAAGTTGTATCCACGCTTACAATGTACAGTAAATAGAGGTTTAACGTTTAACGTTTATCACTGGATCCGCATGGGGTTACAGTAAACGCGTGTACAAAAGCCAGATGTCAGCCGCCCAAACAAAACCTCAAAGCAAGAGAAAACTCAGGGCATATTCCAATACTTCAACTCGCTCAACCTCGGCAACGCTATAATATCCAACGACACGCCTGGACTCTCCAACAACCCATCTAAATTCGCCTTTTGAAAGAGATCGAGGAGCCGTAAGACACTGGGAGATTCGCTCGGGTGGCCGTCGTCGCCAACGCGTTCTAGGCGGAAGACTCAATCACGGTAGTAGATCAACGGGACAGAGAGTATGTCCGCTGTCCGTTGGATGACGGAGTTCCATGGTATGGCAATGGGTGAGCGAGGTGGAGAATTTGGGTTGGGGAATCTCGCACACCGACGATCGCCTCGGCGGAAACATCCAAGGGTATAAAAGATACCGTCTCCCGGATGGTGAGAATGAGTAGCAACATGTGACACGTTGCGCGGCACGGTACCGCGTGAATGGCAGGTGCTCACCATTTTCGTAGACGTCAGGCAAACACTTGACACTCGACGCAGATTGTATGATGGAAGGGAACCAATCTGACGAGTTGCAATACCCGTCAAGGCCTCCGCTCACCTGCCTCTCCTCACAATCACAACGTGCAAGGGATTCCTGGCGATAGCTTCGATGAGTATGACCTCCGCCACCCACTTCGATTCCCTGTATCCCGATCCTATGACTACCGTTGCGGGAGCGGCGTGTTCGAGTATGGGCGACAGATTCTCCAGACGTGAAACGGCTGCTATGGAGCTGAGGAAGTTCGGGCAGTCGGCAACTCAAGACAAAGTCAATCAATTGGCGGAGATCCGCGGTGCAGATTTCGGAGGAGAGCTGAGTCAGGTTGAAATCTACCCTCTACGCTGCAAGGAAACGGCAACAAACGTTCATGTCGGTCCCAGAGGCCAGATCCGAGACAAAGCATCAGTCTTAGCGCACTAGTTCTGGAAAGTGGTGAAGTCCTCCTTCGGCTCGAGATGGCGGGGCCGCTGGGGGATCGACCGTACCGTGAGCAAGATGAGGCAAGCCCTCACAGAACCGGGCCGAAGCCGGACCGAGAGTAAGGGGGCGATCAGTTTCTCTGCTACTGAACAGTACGGTAACCTTGAGGCCCGGCTCCACTTCAAATCGCCTGGTGCCAGCTCTGCGGCACTTGCTTGGTACCATTCTCCTACACAACACTCCCCCTCGCTCGAAAGAGCTCGGGTCAGACCGGGAATTGACCAACGCCGGCCTACTCTGAACCTCGGATACCCCATGACCGTCGAGAACCCTCAATTTCTTCGAGAATCCCATTCGTATTGGCGGATTGGGACGGGATGAAAGACCTTCGCAGTTATCACAATAACCCCACTCGGTATTATCCCGCAACTCTGACAACGACTCTGCTGGATGACCTCCCATCCGCTTGACTCCAACGAAGAACGCGCAGCCCTGGGCAACCTATTCCCTGGTATTTACGAGACAGAGACTCATTGGGCGTGCTGAAACATATTTAAATCGATTCGCCGCCCGCCCTCGAAAAGGCCATCTCACGCTCGACCCCTATTTTGTCACGGAAATCTAACTCGAGAAACATTCTGGTTATGGATCGACCCTTCCAGCTGCTGTTGTACAGTTTAATGAGGAACTGTGGGCACAGTCAACCTCGGGGAGTGGGTTGGCCTGGCGCTTGAACGCAGTACGTTTCATTTCCACCCACCCCGCTCTGACCCAAGCCCTCATATCATATTTCCGGCTTCGTAGTATAACGGGACTAGAGGCCAGATGTGCATTCTCCGTAGTCCACTCCTCGGTGAACGCCTTTCGCAAGATCAATTGCCTCCAGAGATTCTTGCACAGATTCCACAGATCCTCATCGGTCACCTCCCGCGAGGATCTCGTTTACACCACCGCGTCCGCTGTCATTGGTGCAAAGCAACTGCCGCTTTTCCTTCGATTTGTCCCTAGACACTTACCGCATGCACAGCAATGTCGTCCGCGCATATATGGGCCGTTGCGGTGGCACGCCACTCAAAGCAAGCTCCCGCCCGCATCCTGGCGGAAATGCAAGAACTTGTTTGAGTATTCGTGGGGGATGGCGAGGATGCCATCGTGGATTACGGTGTGACGTGGGCCACTTCCGGTAGGTTTGCGACCCTTCCTCCCCCCGATCGAGAAGATTCTGTGAACGGTGTGGCAGGCTCTACTCGTCAACCATGAATATTTTCTTCAAGCTCCCCGTCAAATAAGATCCTCATAACACTTTCTCGTTGATATTTGGCCACACCAGCTTGATGGACGTAGTGTTTTATCGTTATCTATATGTAGCGTCCTACGCCTAGTAGCTCTATTATTTTGTGAATCCCGCGCGCGGTTCTGGACTTTGTTCCTTGCCGCACCTACACCTTGTGGAGACGAGGCCGGAGCGCAGTTGGATGGCCGTACAATCCACCCGACGGCCGTGTTCGAATGACGCTTGTCGTGGGACCAACCGCGCTGTTCGCAATATATTCCAACACTTTCTGGATGACATCCGGCGCTTACTATCTTAGTCCTTGAGCTCGAGCCTCCAGGTTCCGGCGAGGCACCTGTACATCCCCCTCTCCCCAGATTCACCAAGCCCCTCAACATTGGCCTGGCTAGGTGTCCATCGTGAGCCCACACAATGTCCTAAAACAACTCCGCGGTTTCGACAGAACTTCGTCGCAGTTTCGCAAGCGCCTCGGCGGCCTCCTTCGCAGTGATGGGTGTCGAGGTGTTGTTCCAGGCCTTCGGGGCGAAGGTATGGCATGGCTTGTCGAGTACTCGGATAGCGTGAGCCTCCAAACCGTTTCTCCTTAATCCCTGTCAATTGAACACCGTCTTAGGTTCATATCTATTTCAAATCGCACAAGCCCCACATTACAGGAATACTTGCACGAACTGAGAAACATCTGCAGCATAAAGGCCATACCGAAATCCCATACGCTTTCAAGTTCCCTCCCGTCAGTTTCCGGACCCGTGTGTTTGGGGACTTCGAAGATCCAAGCACCTCAACAGAGACCCCCAGATATCCAAGATCGTGCGTTTTTGATGATACTCTCCCCATGTTTGGGTCTTAAAGATCCCCAGGCCTTCCACCAAATGGCCGTCGTGTGGAAAAACTTGGCACACCCGAACGGAGTCGTCCCCCTGCTGGGTATCACCACCAATACTATCCAACTCGTTTCGGGTTGGATACCGGATGCAGACCTAACGGGATACATCATGAACCATCCAGATGCCGACAGATTGAGTCTCGTGGGTGTCCTTTCTACCCTACCGCGCGACCTGCTTACGTGTTCCCTAGTTATCTGATGTCGCGAAAGGCGTCAATTACCTCCACTCCTGCAACGTCATTCACAGGGATCTCAAGGAGGTACGCGATCGTTCTTGATCAGGTTACCACTGGCATATCGACACTAAAAGTTCACGCGATTACCGGGCTCGTGCCTGTAAGTCTCGGTATTCTCCGCAATTTCCATTGCCTTGACTGCTCTCTTTCTCTTTTCATTTTCGATCTGTACGCGTATTTTTCTCTTGCTCGTCTCTCGTTTGGCACGCTTGATCGTTACATGCAGTCCAAACTTCAAGCACAACTTTCTGCTCCCTTCTGTTTCCGTTTGTTTCGGCGTTGAAAAAATTTCTGTTTGAAACCGCTACTCCGTCTCAGTCATGGCGGTCTGATCCCGAAGCGGTTCGGTGGGGGCACCGAGCCGGTGTATTTCGGTCCCCATGGACCGTGGGCCTCCATTCTGGCAATTGTTCTGTTTCCCCTTGGTCGTGCATCCTGAGGACGTCTGACAGAGCTGCCGCCGACCTGGCATCATATTATTCATCCCAAACACAATTTCTAAGTTATCTGGGTTTACGTAGGCAGCTGTGTGACGGCAAGCGGTTTGAAAATATTGTCACGGAGTACTCAGGACAGCGGGTTCGAACAGCGGTGTGTTGGTCACTGGGAAGCCGTGTTCGAAATTTTACTAGTTTTCGCTTTCCCTGTCGCAGCGCTTGTCTAGGCTGGAGTCTAGCGTCAAGTTCAGAGGCGGGGAGGGCGTATTTAGAGGAGAGAGGGTGTAGAGGGGAGGGTGCCTCCGAATTCGCTTGTCTGGCCGGTTTGGAATAAGTCCACCGATCACAACCTCCCCGTATGTGCACGAACAGCGAACTCGGATTTTGGCCAGCCCGAATTGATATTCAGGGTGCAAGCGTATGAATGAGAAGGTCACAGACAACGAGCCGAAAGTGAGAAAGAGTAATTGGTAAGAGTACGAGAAACCGCTAGGGAGAGGCGGGTGCACATGTACATTACAAGCTTAGGGCGAACCGAGATGAGGGACCCAGCGGTGGGGAGAACGCGGAGCACTAGGGAAGGAAGAAAACGCGACCCAAGGGAACATCTAAGGTCCATCCAACATAAACCTTCCACACCACTCCCCCCATCTCACTAATTGCCGAAACGCTCGATCCCAGAGGCACGTCCACATCCCGCTCTCATCGTTTCCTGTTCTTGTTTTCCTTCCCGTTCGCGAAGGTCTCTCCATCTCCATCCTCCTCTTCGTCGGACCCATCGTTCGCCCCTGACGAAGCCGAAATGGGAAGACGGGAACGACGGCATTGTTTACGGTCACTGTCATATCCCCCCCACCTAATATTGCGTTCACCGGGGGGACCGTTGTGGTCGATGATGTGACAGCAGCGGGAGGGGAAGGTGTAACCTTGACTTTCCTCGGTCTCCCGACCTTTCCTCCACCCTTACCCTTCCTCTTTCTCTTGACCCCACGCTTGGCCGGGGAAGATCCAGCGTTGTAGTCACCATTCATTGCATCTCCTTCTTCTTCCTCCTCTTGACTACTACCTACCATTTCCACCTTGAGATTCGGATGGACGGTAAAGCAAGGAGGAGCACTGAACTCGACCCCACTTGTACCCAGTCCCTTCTCCTTATTCAACAATAAAAGCACTGTTCTGAGCGTTTGCAAAGGCACACGAACTGGGATCTTTGTCACAGTAGAGGCGGTCACCGTGTTTGCGTTTGCACTCGCATCAGGGTTGGCCGTGGTCGTGGTTACGCTAGAAGTCCCGTAATATCGAACCGGCGTGGATGAAGTGGTTGCCGTGGTGCAGGTCGCGTTCGTACCCGGATCCCGTCTGTCATTGAGTAAGGCGTCGCTCCCGCAGCCTCCCCGTCGAATCCTGGTCGTCCATATGCATATCCGTGTTATACTCAGATTGGACAGAGCGTTTAGCGGAATTGTCGTGGTAGAGGGCGTACACCCCGTGT
>Ga0307515_10019952_pt1 | contig 12009 bp, 5 predicted proteins | sample 17_EM_MG_FD_194513 | JGI IMG/M metagenome (GOLD analysis project Ga0307515, IMG submission 194513) | Populus trichocarpa ectomycorrhiza microbial communities from riparian zone in the Pacific Northwest, United States - 17_EM | ecosystem: Host-associated > Plants > Roots > Unclassified | place...
TAGGAAGCATGGGACACCATGCCATCAATGGAAGGCACTCGCCTTTCGAGATCATTCGATTCTCTCCAACGCAGGTGAACCGTCGTGCCCTGACCCGGGGCGGACTGAATGTCGAGCACGGCGCCGATGGCGAGTGCGCGCTCGCGCATGCCGACCATGCCCAGATGACCTGGGGCTGCCAACGCACCGCCGATCGGCAAACCGCAGCCGTCGTCGCTGACCGCCAGGGTGAGCCCGGTCCCGTCGCCGGTCAACCGGACGCGGATCGTGGCGGGGCGTGCGTGGCGCAGTGCATTCTGGACCGCTTCGCGGGCAATCATGAAGGCGGCGTATTCGGCCTCGGGCTTCCAGCGCAAACTCTGTAGCCCGGCCGCCACGTCCAGCTGCAGCTCGACGCCATCGGTCAGCGTGGCGCGCTGGCGCAGCTCGTTGTCGAGCGCCGCAGCGAGCCCCAGTTCGTCGAGCAACGGCGGCCGAAGGTCGACGAGCACCTGCCGCACCTGTTGGTTGGCCTCGGTGATCAGGCCATCGAGCCGTCGCATCAGGCCGTTCGGCGCGGTGTCGGCACGGCCGTTGCACGCGTCGTAGATCAGCCGCATGGCGGCCAGCGTCTGGCCCAGCTCGTCGTGCAGGGCCTGCGCGAGGCGACGCGTGGTCTGCTTTTCCTGTTCGAGCAGGCGTTGAGAGAACCCGGCCAGTTCGACCCGGTACTGCTCCAGCGCCTGGTTGGCCTGCACGCGCTGGGTCACGTCGCGCAGGATGGCGGTGAAGTAGACCCCGCTGTCCAGCACCACCCTCGAGATCGAGGCGTCGATCGGGAAGGTTTCGCCATTGGCGCGCCGGCCCCGCACCGTTCGCGACGGCGACATCGTGCGTGTCGAGGGCCCGCTGGTCGCAAAGGCGCGCAGGTGGTCGGCGTGCGGCGCGCGTGCGGCCTCGGGCAGCAACTCGTCGAGCGGGTGGCCCATCATGTCGGCGGCCCGGCGGCCGAACATGCGCTCGGCTGCGGGGTTGAACAGCACCACGCGATGCGAGCGGTCGACCGTGATGATGGCGTCCATCGCCGCATTGATCATGCCGTCGAGCCGGGCCAGGGCCTCGGCCTGGGCCTGCTCGGCGTGCTGGCGCTGGGCGATCTGGAGCTCCAGTTCTACGGCGCGGCTTTGCAGCGTCTCGTTGGCGTCGAAGAGCTCGAACATCACGACGAATTCGCCCGCCAGCGCCAGCGCCATCATCTCGTCTTCGTCATCGAAGCGGTGGCCGGCGCGTTCGTCGGTGAACAGCAGCACGCCGTATTGGGCACTGTCCGATCCGACCGGTACGCCCAGGAAGCTTCGCACCGGGCCGAAACTGGGCGGCAGGCCCGCCAACAAATCGCCGCCATCACCTTCGCGCAAGGCCGCGTCGCGGCCCCAGACGCGGCCGATGAGACCCTGGCGGATGGCCGGTCCGTACAGGCTCTCGATGGCCGGTGGCAACAGTCCGTGCGCCTCGACATGGCGCACGCCGCGCTCGTCGGCTCGCAACAGCACCAGGGCGACCGCGTCGGCCTCCACGATCCGGCGGCTGGCGTCGCAGAACATGCGCAAGAAGGCATCGCGCCGACGCTCGACGGCCAGGTCCAGCGCCAGCTCGATCAACGCAAAGATGCGGCTGGCGCTGCGCTGGACATGGCCCACGTTGTCGGCCAGGCGCAGCGACAGCCGGCGCAGCCGCTCGCGCTCGTGCTCGGGCCCCGAGTGCTCGCGCAGCACGCCGTTGATGAGCTCCTGGTCCTCGGTCACATGGTCGATGTGGCCGGCCATGCGCTGGCCCAGGCCCGAGAGCGCCGAAGGTGCCTCGCGCGCCGCTTCGATGTCGCTCGGCAGCGTCGCGTTGCTCCCCAGCACGCGGTTGACGGTGTCGATCAACAGGCGTGGGCCGGTCGGCTTGGGCAGCACCTCGGTCACACCGCATGCCGTGGCCAGCTTGTGGGCTTCGGTGCTGCGGTAGGTGGCGGTGTAGAAGATCACCGGCGTGGCCGCGATCTCCGGCTCGGTGCGCATTTTGGAGACGAACTCGAAGCCGTCCATCACCGGCATCAACAGATCGGTGATGACCAGGTCAGGGCGCAGCTCGCGTGTGCGCGCCAGCGCCAGCGCGCCGTCAGCAGCCTCGATCACATCATGGCCGACACCGGCCAAGACCACCCTCAGGTAGTGGCGATTGGATGAGCGATCATCGACAACGAGTATGCGGGCCATGGCGCCCGCTTCTTAGCATGAAAGTGCGGCGCTTTCAATCGTTGGCTGACTCGTTCGCTTGTGCTGCAGTTTCACTTGCGTGCCATAACTGCGGTAGCGGTCCTGCAGCGCCTGCGCACGCCGTGACAGATCGGCGTTATTGCCGATGCGGGCGCCGTGCTGGTCGAGCGTGTGCAGGGCCAGGTCCATCAGCTTGCCGTTGAGCGATTTTTCGGCGCAGTCGAGCAGCGAGCGGACCGCGCGTTCCGGCTGGCCGGCCACGCTGTACGAGACCGCAGCCTCGGCTTGATCGCAGATCAGCACGTAGCGTGAGCGGATCTGCGGGTCGAAATCGGGCCGCCCTTGCGCCGCACGGCACAACAGCTCGCTGGTCGTGCGCGACACGGCGAAGCGGTCTGCCAGCGTCGTCAGCATGTCCGGCACATCGTCCAGCCGCACTTCGCGGGTGTGCAGGCGCGACAACACGCTGAGCAGGTTGCAGGCCGCCTCGAACTCGTAGTTCGGCTCCATGATCTCGCGCATGGCCTGCTGCGTGAGCGCCACCGCCTCGGCGATCTTGCGATCGAGCAGCAGTTTGAGTGTGGCAAGCGTTGCCTCGAAGCGACGCAGGCGTGCGCTCTTCGGTTGCGCTTCGAAGGCCGACGACATCGCGTGCAGCGACTGGGTCAGGCCACGCAGGTCGCCGCGGTCGAACTGCAACGTGCCCAGCAGCACCAGGCCCTGCAGGTCGAAGACCTTCGAGTTCTGTCCCAGCACGGCTGCGCGTTGCAGCGCGTCGGCCGCCTCTTTCGGGTCCCCGTGGTAGAAGGCCAGCAGGCCGAACTTCAGCGTACGCGCCACGCAGCCCGGCGTCAGGTTGCTGGCGCGGCGAAGCGAGTTCAGCGCCTGCGCATGCTCACCTTGGTCGAGCAAGACCTTGCCCATCACGTCGTAGGCATCGGCGTAACGCGGCTCGTCGTTGAGCAGGCTTTCCAGCGTGCGGCGTGCCAGTTGGACGCCGCCGGCCTGGTATTGCGAGCGTGCAAATCCCAGCCGGGCCCAGGGCACGGCGCGGGCCGACATGATGGTCTCGAACAAGGCCTGCGCATACTGCGGCCGGCCAGCGCGGATCCACAGGTCTGCGCCGATGCGTGCTGCGTTGAGCCAGTTGGGGCCGCGCGCGTCGCAGCGCTGCTGGCACAGCTCGGCCGCCTCGGTGAAGGCGCCGCGGTCGACGCAGCCGATGATGTCGGCCAATGTCGCCTTGCGTTGGAACGCCTGCAGCACCCGGTCGCGCAGTGCCTGCCCGGTGTGCGGCTTGATCAGGTAGGCGTCGAGCGCCGCCTCTGCAGCCTCGGCCACCTTGCCGTAGCCGGCCTCGCCGGAGATCATCACCACAACGGTCGACAGCGGCAGCAACTGCGCCAGGCGCAGGTCGTCCATCAGGTCCTGGCCCGTCATCGGCTGGTTGTCGAAGGTGTATTCGCAGATGACGATGTCGAAGCGCTGGTGTTCGATCAACCGGCGCGCATCCTGGGCGCGGCTGGTCTGGACCACCGTGCCGAAGCCGAGCTCGCGCATCATCGCCGTCAGCATCGTGCGCGAGGCGGGGTTGGCATCGATCACCAGCGCCTGGCGCCGCGCCATCTCGGCCCAACTGGTGCCGAAGGACTCGGTGCTCACCATGGCCGTGGCCCTCCGGCCTGAAGCCCGATCGGCACCACGGTGCCGTGGGCCGCATTGCAGACCGCATGCAGCCACTGCTGCGCGGTGCGGCGCATGGTCTCGTAGGCGGCCTCGGTGCTGCGGACCTGGCTGCGACGCGGCCGTGTGCACACCACCATGTAGCCCTTGGGGTCTGGGGCGTCGCTGATCGGGGCCGCCGTGGCATGGAGCCAGTAGGGCTCGCCGCTCTTGCGCCGGCTTCTCACCACCGCTGACCAGGAGGCACCTGCTTCGAGCGTGGCCCAAAGGTCGCGCAGCACCTCGGCCGGCATCTCGCGCCGGTTGAAGAGCACCTGGGGTAGGCCGATCAACTCGTCGTGCGGGTAGCCGCTTGCTTGGGCGAAGGCCGCATTGCAGTAGCTGATGCGCTCGCCGGGTGTGATGGTCAAGACCAGCACGTCGCCGCGCGCGATGGTGTATTCACCATCCGGCCCGGACGGGATCGAAAGGTCGTCGTGCTTCACCGTGTTGTGCTCCCTGGCTGGGCTTGTGGCGCCCTGGCCTGGATGTCGGCAACACGGGGCAGGCACAAGACTGTCCGCCTGTGGGGACATCTTGACGCGTGGCGTGGGGCGTTCCAGTACATCACCTGGGAACCGCTTTCACGCCAACGGTGACGTTAGGACACACTAAGGCTGGTGCAGCGCGCGCCCCACTTCGGCCATGAAGCGGTCGCGGTCCAGCGTCTGCTTGCCGATCACCTGCTGCACCCGGCCGCTCAGGCGTTCACGGTCCTGGTGGGTGATGGTCTTGGCGGTCATCACCAGGATCGGCACCGAGGCCATGGCGGGCTGGCTGCGCATGCGGTCCAGCACCTCGAAACCGCTGAGGCCCGGCATCAGCAGATCGAGAATGATCAGGTCGGGGTGGCTGTCCATCGCGAGGCTGATGGCCTGCTCGCCGTCGTATGCACGCAGCACCTCGCAATCGGCGCCGGCCAAGCTGGACGCCACCAGGTCGACCGCCAAGGGGTTGTCGTCGACGACCAGGACCTTGCGCGTCTGCCCCGGCTGGCGGGTCAGGCCCAGGGCCTCGACGGCGTCCAGCAGCTGTTGCCGCCCGACAGGTTTCTCGAGCACCTTGGAGGCGCCGAGTGCGACGCCGCGCTGCCTGTCGGCCACCATCGAGACGATGACCACCGGCACGCTGGCCAGGGCCTCGTCCTTCTTGAGTTGCTCCAGCACCTCCCACCCGCTGGTGCCAGGCATCAGGATGTCGAGCGTGATCAGGTCGGGCTTCGGCCCCACCGATTGGTGGATGAGGTTGCTGTCGGTGAGGACTCGGACCTGGAAGCCGGCGCTTTCGAGGTGCAGGCGCAACAGCTCTGCCGCCTCCGCGTCGTCTTCGATGACGAGCGCGTGGCGGGTGTTCGGCGCCCCCGGTGAAGTGGGCGTTGCCTGCGGGACCGGCATCGGCGGCGCTGCGCCGTCGCCGTCGTGCCAGGGCAGCCAGACGCCGAACTGCGTGCCGCGCCCTGGTGCGCTGGCCACGCCAACCGTGCCGCCATGCAGCGCCGCGAAGCGGCTGACCAGCGCCAGGCCGAGGCCGGTGCCCATGTGGTGGGCCTGGTCGGCCGAGGGCACCTGCTGGAAGGCTTCGAACAAGCGCGGCAGGTCTTCGCTGTGCATGCCGGCGCCGCTGTCGATGATCAGGATTTCGAGCAGCGGGGCGCCGCTGGCGTCTTCGGGCAGCGGCAGCACGCGCGCTGCAGTGCCGGGCGGGGCGGCCCGCCACGGCGCACTCCTGGGCGCCACGCGCACCGACAACCGGATCTCACCACCGTCGGGCGTGAACTTGACCGCGTTGGACAGCAGGTTGTAGACGATCTGGCGCAGCTTTCTGGGGTCGACCATCAGGCGGCCCTGGGGCGGCATGGCGTCAAAGTGCAGCCGGATGCCGCGCCGCTCGACCGCTTCGTCGAACAAGGCCAGGCATTCACGCAGGAAGCCATTGGGCTCGACAGGGTCCAGGTCGAGACTCATCTTGCCCGCTTCGACCTTGGACAAGTCGAGGATGTCGTTGATCAGCGACAGCAGGTGGTGGCCGCTGTCGAAGATCAGGGTGGCGAAGCGCTTCTGCTTGTCCAGCAGGCGCCCGGCCCGCTCGTCCTTGAGCAGCTCGGAGAAGCCGATGACACCATTCAAGGGTGTGCGCAGTTCATGCGCCATGTTGGCCAGGAACTCCGACTTGAAGCGGCTGGCTTTCTCCAGCTGCTGGTTCGAGTCGTCCAGCTTGGCGTTGAGCTGTTGCAGGTCGGCCGTCTTCTGCCGTTCGCGCGAATGGGCTTCGACCAGCCCGGCGTAGAGCAGGCCGTTTTCCAGCATCAGCACCAGCAGCACGAAATTTGCCGCCAGCAGCCCGTAGACGCGGCCGGCGTAAAAGCCCAGATCGAAGCGGCCGGCGTTGAAGACCGCCGACAGACCGATGTCGAACAGCCATGCGCACATCACGACCATCAGCCACAGGTCGAGCACGGTGCGTGGCCTGCGGCGCCACAGCGCCACCAGCATCACGGCGCTCAGCAGCCAGATGCTGCCCACGACGAAGATCATCGCCGGGGTGTAGTGGCTGCCTTGCATGATGCTGGGCAGCGCCTCGCGGCCGATGGTGGCCACCAAGCCGCAGCCGACGGTCAGCAGCAGCACCAGCGCAACGCAGCCAAGCACGGCGCTGGCAACCCGACCATGCCATGACGCCGTCTCGGGTGGGCGGCGCAGTTGCACGACATAACCCAGCACCGCCAGCGGGAAGCCGGCGTGCCAGAACATGTACAGCCACGCCGTGGTCTGCGGCCCGGCGCCGAGCAGGCCGCTGGGCGCGAACAGGCCAGGGAAAGTCATCGCATGGACCACCGCGATGCAGGCGGTGAACAGATAGCCGCTGGCCAGCACCAGCAGTGCACGCGAACGCAGGATCGCGAACTGCCCGAACAGCAACGCGGCCGTGATCAGGTCACTGATGACGAGGGCCGATTCGTAGACGGGAATGAAGGCCCACACCGGCGCCAGCGGCTGCTTGGCGAACGGCACCATCAGGACGAAGAGCGCTGCCGACGCCCCGGTCACGGCCAGTGCCAGTCGACTCTGGCCGCGTGTCGCCGTCAGGGTCGAAAGAAACACCGGCCTGTCATCGACAAGCCCAGACATCAAGCCTCCCTTTGGCCGCTGCTCCGTCCTTTGGAAGCGGCCTCGGCTGTTCAGTGAGCCGGGTCTGTGCCCGGTCGGTACGGGATGTTGGGGCGAAGGGAATGTGGCGTCAACCCTGGTGAGCGTTTCAGAGGGCGAGCGCGGCGTGCGGTCATTCACGCTGACAGCGCAACTTCCGCCAATTCCTACCTGAAGCGTCCAGACATCCCCACAGACAGGCCCCCGGGCTCCCGACAGCGCCGGCGCGGGCTCGTCCCTAAAGTTCATCTCATAACGGAGCACCCCTATGGTCAAGGCAGACAACAAGGCAGTACGCAACCACCGGTTGATCGCGGTCGCCGTGCTGTTTGCCGGCTTGCTGTTATCACTGGCGATCAGCCGATCGGCACGCGACGAAATCCGCAGCAACGCCGAGCTTCGGTTCGACGCCGCGGCATCCAGCGCCAACGACGAGGTCGAACGGCGATTCGCCGCCTATGTCGAGGTGCTGTCCGGGCTGCGCGCGCTGTTCCACACCGGCGACGTTTCGCGCGAGGCTTTTCGCCGCTACGCCGAGTCGCTGGACCTGAAGCGCACGTTTCCCGGCTTCCAGGTCCTGAACTACGCGCCATTGGTGCCCGCTTCGGCCAAAGAGACGTTCGAGGCCGCGCTGCAGCGCGACCTGGCCGGTGGCGACCTCGCGCGAGTGACCATCAAACCCCCGGGCCCACGCGATGCCTTCCACCCGATCTCGCTGATCGAGCCGATGGCCGGCAACGAAGCCGTTCTCGGCAAGGACATTGCCATCAACCCGGACGTTCGCCTTGCGCTGGACAGCGCCCGCGATTCGGGGCGCCTGAGTGCGTCGGGCAAGCTGATTCAGATCCAAGGCCAGACCGGTTTGGCGATGCGCTTGCCGGTGTACCGGCCGGGCATGCCGACGGACACCCTCGAGCAACGACGTGAGGCCTACCTGGGCAGCGTCGGTGCCGGTTTTCTGATTGCTCGGATGCTGGAAAGCCTGCCGACACCGACGGACGGTGTGCGCCTGCGGATCTTCGATGGCGGCCGCGAACGGGCACCGGGGGCGTCGCCCGCCAAGTCTGAGGTGCAGGCCGACAAGCTCGTCTTCGACACCCTCCGCGCGCCCTCTGCAGCGGCGGGAGGGGTAGCTTCCTTGGCCGCAGCGTCGGCCGCCGCGGGTGCGGCAAGCGAACCGGGACCGAGTTCAGACAGCGGCTTCTACAGCGTTGGCACGTTTGCGTTGGGCGGCCGGGTCTGGCTGATCGAGGCTTCGTCGCCGTTCGACCAGAGCGTCGGCCCGCTGGAACGCCTGCTGCCAGCCATCATCTTGCTGGGCGGCTGCATCATCAGCGCCTTGCTGGCCAGCGTGCTGCTCAACCTGATGGGCGGCAAGCGGCGGGCTTTGGCCCTGGCCTACGACATGACGCACAGCCTGCGCAGCAGCGAGCAGCGCCTGGCCGAGGCGCAGTCGCTGGCCAAGCTGGGCAACTGGATGCTCGACGTGTCCAGCGGCGACATCGAGTGCTCCGACGAGGCCTGGCGCATCTACGGCTTCGACATCGGATCGGCTCCGTTGACGCTGCCGCGCTTGTTGGCGATGGTGCCGGACTCACAACGCTCGGCCCTGAGCGAAGCAGTGTGGCGGGCCGAGCACGGCGACGAGCGGGTGGAAATCGAGCATGGCGTGCGGGCACCGGACGGCAGCGACCGCTGGGTGCACGTCAATCTGCGGCGGTCGACCGAGGGCGCCGGCGCCGCGGTGCGCGCGACGGTGCGAGACGAGACGGCGCGCAAGAAGGCCGCCATGCGCCTGGAACTGGCGCACGACATCGGGCAGAAGCTCGCGATGGAGTCGGATCCCGAGAGCGCGGTCGCCTACATCCTGTCGGCCATCGGAACTCGCCTTCAATGGAATGCCGCGGTCTGCTGGCTGCGCGAGGCCGATGGCCAAATACGCTGCCTTCATGCCTGGGCGCAGGGTGATCCACCTGAACTGAGCGACTTCACGTCCGTCATGCTGCGCCGCCACGGGGGACCGACGGGCAGCCATGTCGAATCGGCGTCGATCACCGGCAACCCGACGTGGCGCAGCATCCCCTTGGCAGGTGCCGGCAGCGAGGATGACTGTCTGGCCGCACGTTGTGGCCTGCAGGCGGCGGTGCTGATCCCGGTGAGCGCCGGGCCCCAATGGGCCGCGCTGGAGTTTTTCAGCCGTGCCCCGATCAGTGTGGACCGCGAGATCGAAGGCTTCATGCGGTCCATCGCCAGCCAATTGGCGCAGTACCTGCAACGCAAGCAGGCCGAACAGGCGCTGCGCCATGTGGCGCATCACGACGCGCTGACCGGCCTGGCCAACCGCCCGTTGCTGCACGACAGGCTGGTGCACGCCACCCAGCGGGCGGCGCGTATGCAAAAGCGCGTGGCCGTGCTCTTCATGGACCTGGACCGGTTCAAGTACGTCAACGACAGCCTGGGCCACAGCGCCGGCGACATGCTGCTGCGGGCTTGCGCAGACCGCCTGCGCGAAAGCGTGCGAGAGAGCGACACGGTGGCCCGCTTCGGTGGCGACGAATTCGTGGTGATTCTCGAAGGCTTGAACAGCGCCGCCGACGTGCTGCAGCCGCTGACCAAGATCCTGGGCCGGTTCAATGCGCCGTTCGAGATCAACGGCCGTGAGCTGACCGCCACCGCGAGCATCGGCGTCAGCATGTACCCGGACGATGGGCAGGACGTCGAGACCTTGTTGATGCACGCCGATGCGGCGATGTACCGCGCCAAAGAGAAGGGCGCGGGCACCTACGAGTTCCATTCGGCGCAAGGCAGCTCGCAAGGGCAGCAGCGGCTGTTGCTTGAAAGCAGCCTGCACCGCGCGCTCGAACGCGAAGAACTGTTCCTGGTCTACCAGCCGAAATTGGAGCTGGCGACCGGCTGCGTCACCGGCGTCGAGGCGCTGATGCGCTGGCAGCACCCGACGCTGGGCTTGGTCTCACCGGTGCAGTTCATCCCGATCGCCGAGGACACCGGCTTGATCGAGAGCATGGGCCAGTGGGCGCTCGAAGTGGCCTGCCGCGACGCGCTGCGGTGGCGCAACGAGGGCCATCCGGTGCAGGTGAGTGTGAACCTGTCGTCGCGCCAACTGAACCGGCCGCGGCTGGTCGAAGAGGTGGCGCAGGTCCTCGCCCAGTCGGGCCTGGACCCGGCGATGCTGGAACTGGAGATCACCGAAAGCGGCGTGATGCGCAACCCGACGCGGGCCGCGGCGCAACTGCGCGAGCTGCGCGACCTCGGTGTGTCGCTGGCGATCGACGACTTCGGCACTGGCTACTCGTCACTGTCGTATCTGCAGCGCTTCCCGCTGAGCACGCTGAAGATCGATCGTTCCTTCATCAAGGACCTGCCCGGTGATGAGGACGCAGCGGCCCTGACGGCCGGGATCATCGGCCTGGCCCAGCGCCTGCGCATGAAGGTGGTGGCCGAGGGCGTCGAGACGCTGGAGCAGCTCGGCTTCCTGCGCACCAACCACTGCGACCAGATTCAGGGCTACTACCTGAGCAAACCGATCACCGCGGGCGAGATGAGCCGATTCCTGGCCCGCGACGTGCGAAATCTCGTGAGTCCCGTGGCTGCGGCCTGAGCCGCGCACGGAGTTTCGCGTGGGTGCCAGCGGCCGTCGGTCGCCGGTGAATCTTTGACCCCCTCCGGAGTTGATTTAATGCAATTGCATTCTGAAGACCGCGGCCTGGCACAGGTGATGAACCGAATTGCCACCCTTGACCTGGCGCCCATCAAGTTCAAGATCAGCAGCAAGGAAGATGGCTACGGCTGGACCGCTGAACATGTCGAAGAAGTCGCGCTTGGCTACAAGCGCTTCCTCGCGCTGCTGGCCATGCACCCGGGCCAACAGCTCGCGCCGACGCGCGACATCGACAAGTTCTGGCACGCCCACATCCTGGACACCCGCAAGTACGCTGCCGACTGTGAGTTGATCTTCGGTGGCTTCCTGCACCACAACCCCTACCTGGGCATGCTCGGCGACGAAGACCGTCTGGACCAGGCGGCCCAGGCGCTGCACAGCCTGTTCGAGAGCGACTTCGGCGCAGAAGTACCGCACAACGCGATGCTCGCCGACGGTCCGGCCGACCCCGCCTGGTGCGGCGGTGAAACAGTAGCGCAGAAGGCCGCGGCTTGGTGCGGTGGCGAAGCGCCCGCGGCCAAGGCAGCAGCTTGGTGCGGTGGTGAAGCGCCTGCGGCCAAGGCGGCGGCCTGGTGTGGCGGTGAAGCACCCGCGGCCAAGGCGGTGGCTTGGTGCGGTGGTGAAGCGCCTGCGGCCAAGGCAGCGGCCTGGTGTGGCGGTGAAGCACCCGCGGCCAAGGCAGCAGCTTGGTGCGGTGGTGAAGCACCTGCGGCCAAGGCAGCAGCTTGGTGCGGTGGTGAAGCACCTGCGAAGAAATCGGCAGCCTGGTGCGGCGGCGAGGCACCGGTGAACAAGGCAACGGCCTGGTGTGGTGGGGAAGCGCCGACGAAAAAGTCGGCAGCCTGGTGCGGCGGAGAAGCGCCTGTCAAGAAGGCAACGGCCACGGCCGCGGCGTGGTGCGGCGGCGAGGTTCTGGCGCATTGAAAGCGACGCGGCCGCTGTGAAGCGGCCGCATGCGATCCAGGGAGGGGATGACGGACCACCGTCACCCGGCCGACGGCTACTTTGCCGTCGGCATCACGAACTCGGCACCCTTGCCGATGCTCGCCGGCCAGCGCTGCATCACGCTCTTTTGCTTGGTGTAGAAGCGCACGCCTTCTTCGCCATAGGCGTGCATGTCGCCGAACAGGCTCTTCTTCCAGCCACCGAAGCCGTGCCAAGCCATCGGCACAGGAATCGGCACGTTGATACCGACCATGCCGACCTGCACCCGGCGGCT